>Ga0169931_10013472_pt1 | contig 11160 bp, 10 predicted proteins | sample Kivu_15m_20L_FD_129675 | JGI IMG/M metagenome (GOLD analysis project Ga0169931, IMG submission 129675) | Freshwater microbial communities from Lake Kivu, Western Province, Rwanda to study Microbial Dark Matter (Phase II) - Kivu_15m_20L... | ecosystem: Environmental > Aquatic > Freshwater > Lake... | reverse complement strand
TCAGCCGCGCAGTGCGGCAACTGTCCGAGCAATATTTGACGGTTTCCCAATTGCGGGCCCACTTCGCCCGCCACTGCATCGCGCGCCCGCATCGCACGCAAATTTTTTCGGCCCGCTCAACCAACGACAATACCTTGAACCAAAAAAAGTAATGGTAAAGTCCTCGCCAAAACTATTATTTGGTAATTTTGCATCCGAATGTAGAGCATTGCCAAAATTACAAGAGTGCCAAAAGGGAAAGCTACTTCACGGCCTAGAGAAACAAGAACGAGCAGGACATTTAGTGACATTAGATTAAACTTAAATTTGCGGCTATCTTGCGAGTTTAAAGCGGCGTAAGTTTGGTGACTTGCTAAAACTAGAAATAAAACAGTTGTGGTGTGCTGTATCGCAATGAACCACGTTCGTTGATCAATAAATTGTGGACTGATGTAGATGATGATTGCTGCGATTCCGCAGTGCGATCGCTTCGCTCCAAGTTTTACAGCAATATAAAGAAGCTGATAAGCCGAGTAGGGCTAAATTCGAAACAAGTATCAAAAACCAGTTTGATAAAAGTCCTAGGGAGCTCTTAAACTCAATAATACCTATCACTGTAGGGCCATATAAGTCCCCGATATGCAAGGTTCGATCTAGTGATTTGTAATCGTCTAGTAACCATATAAAAAGTTGAAAAGGGTTGGAAGTGCCATTCGCAGTGTGGCGAACAAAAAGTATTGTGTCGTCCCATTAACCCGTGTACGCAAATTTTTCAGCAATCCAAAAGCTGTGAGCAACTCCACAAATCAAAACAAAAACAGGGAAACACCGACGAACGATCGTGGATGCTAGGGTACTAAAATTAGATTAAGTCTATTATTTCCCATCCTAAAAGTTTTTTAAAATGCCTAAAGTCGTGGTTCTTGCGGTATTAAAAAATGAAATTGGAGCATTGCCGAAAATCTGTGAGGAACTAAATGCTTTAATTTCAATAGCCCCGTATGAACTACACCCAATTTTTGTTGACGGATGGTCAACCGACGGCTCTTTTGAATTTTTAGTCAATGAAGGTTTTTATGTGTTACGTGAGTCAAAACCTGGACTCGCAAGGGCTGTTAGAGATGGCTTTGCTGAAGCAAAAAAATTACAGTCGGATGTGATAGTCGCATTTCAACCAGATGGCAATTGCGATTCAAGGTATTTATTGGAGTTGGCAAATTTAGTTTTAACTAATCGGTGCTCGTTGGCTATTGGGTCAAGATATGTTTTTGGCTCGAAATCAGATGATGACTCTTTAGTTTCGATGATCGGCAACTCACTATTTCGCATCATGTTTCGAGTTAGGTTCCCGAATTCCTCGTTGAGAGATCCGATTGTCGGCTATCGCGCTTTCAAGACATCCCTTGTTGACGAATTGGATCTATTAAATGAACAGCAGTATCGGTGGTTGGAGAGACTTGTTTTAAGTCGATCATTGAGTTATGACGTTCTGATGACGACACGTTGTCTCGCTAGATCGCTCCCCGTGATCGAAATCAGTGCACCCGAACCAAAGAGAATTAGTGGGAAGGCGAAAAAGCAAACAATACGCTGGGGCATTGCTTATACGATCCAGCTTTGGGTTGATTCGATTTTGGTTAAGAATTGGAGGTTGAAGAAAAGTGATGAACACGAGACAAATTGATATTTTGTTTATCTCGCCCAATTCATCGCGAGCCGCGTATCAAGATCTGGCCGATGTTTATTCTGCAATCGAGCCGCCCACATGGGCGTTGCTGCTTGCACAAGCTTGCCGGTCAAATGGCTTCGGTGTTGGAATTTTGGACGCTGACGCTGAGCGACTTTCTCCAGAACAGGGCGCTAAGAGAATCGCAGAAGCCAATCCACGGCTTGCCTGTTTTATTGTTTACGGTCAGAATCCAAACTCGGGCACTACCAACATGGTTGGGGCGATCGCGCTAGCCGAAGAATTACGAAAGACCAATCCATCGTATCCAATCTGTTTTGTTGGCTCTCACACCAGCGCCCTACCTAGAGAGGTACTGGCATATTCATGCATCGACTTCGTCTTACTTAACGAAGGTGTTTACGCGATCCAAAACTTACTCCGTACGAATCTCAAAGACGATCTTTCAAAGGTTAAGGGAATTGGATTTAAACGTGATGGCAACGTAATTCTAAATACTCCTGAAATGGTTGTGCCGAGCGAACGCATGGACATTGATCTTCCTGGTTACGCCTGGGATCTATTACCAATGAAGCAAAGACCACTAGATATGTATCGTTCGCACTTTTGGCACGCCGAATATGACCACAACAAACGAACTCCGTTTGCAGCGATTTATAGTTCGCTGGGTTGTCGTTTTGCGTGCGACTTCTGCATGATAAACATCGTCAATCGCGTTGACAACGGAGACGTTATATCGGCGGCTGATTCTAAAAGTATGCGATTTTGGAGCCCAAAGTTTATGTTCAATGAGTTTCAAAAACTTGCGGATATGGGGGTGCAAACGGTTCGGATCTCTGATGAAATGTTTTTTCTCGATCGAAGGCAGTTTGAGCCACTTATTGATGGTCTTGTTGAGAGAGATCTCGGGCTACGAATGTGGGCATATGCTCGGGTCGATACAGTACGAGATCGCTTTCTTGACCAATTCCGCAAGGCGGGGATCGGTTGGCTAGGCATTGGAATTGAAGCAGAGAGCCAAGTGATTCGTAAGGAAGTTTCAAAAGGTACTTTTCAAGAGGTCAATATTCGTGAAGTTGTCGGAAAGATTCGGGATCATGGGATCAATGTTGGTGCAAATTATATTTTTGGATTTCCTGATGACACCCGCGAAACTATTGCTAGAACTCTTGATCTCGCACTTGAACTTTGCACCGAGTTTGCAAATTTTTACCCGTGCCAAGCCTTACCGGGCAGCCCAATGTATTACTCAGCAAAGCAAAATGGCTGGAAACTACCCGACTCGTTTGAGGGATACGCGTTTCTCTCTTACGAATCCGAACCCTTACCGACAAAGCATTTAACAGCGGTTGAGATCCTCCAGTTGCGTGATGATGCTTGGCATACTTATTTTTCAAATCCTTCATATCTCGACCTAGTTGAGCAAAAGTTTGGGCTTCAGCAGCGTAAGAATGTTGAAGATTTAACGAAAGTTAAATTGCGTCGACGTCTGCTTGAACACCCTAATGGTAATTTGTTATTGAATTAAAGGAGAATCAAATGAAGGTCGCTGATTACATAATTAATTACCTCGCCGACTACGGCATTGAGGATATTTTTGTCGTTTACGGTGCAGCAAATGGAGACCTAATTGATGCATTCACTCGCACGGATAAGACTCGCTACATAGCAGTGATGCACGAACAGGCAGGCGGGTTTGCCGCCGAGGGGTGGGCAAAGATCCGTGGAAAGCCCGGAGTAGCGATTGCAACAAGTGGTCCAGGTGGACTGAATTTTGTAACACCGATAGGAAACTGTTTTTACGACTCGGTACCAGTCCTTTTTTTAACTGGACAAATCAATTCAATGTTTATGCGATCTGATGAGGCAATTCGCCAGGTGGGGTTCCAAGAAACTGACATTGTGGGTATTGTCAAGCCGATTACTAAGTATGCGGTGGTATTGCGAAACCCGGAAGATGTTCGATATGAACTTGAGAAGGCGCTTTTCTTGTTACAGTCGGGACGGCCAGGCCCAGTTCTTATTGATATTCCTCTCGATGTGCAAAAGAAAGAAATTCATCCCGAAAGCCTTGTGGGATTTCAGCCTCAAACTCTAACCCCTACATATGACATCAGACAAGTAGATATCCAGATTCAAAAATATCTTGAGGACTTGACCAAAGCAAAACGACCTGTATTACTTGTTGGTGGTGGAGTTCGCAGCGCAGAGGCGGTTGAAAATCTTTGGTCTCTTGGCCACAAACTTAAGGTACCAATTTTCCCGACATGGAATGCGCTTGATGCGGTTTCATCGGATTATGAGTATTACGGAGGTCGTGTTGGAACGTATGGGGGCCGTGGCAGAAATTTCGGACTACAAAATTCTGATCTCGTACTTGCGATTGGAAGTCGAGTCTCCGGACGAATAACTGGCGGAAATTTAAAGACATTCTTACGATCGGCCAAGACGTACGTAGTTGATGTGGATCCAATTTTACTTCAGCCGAAATTACAACAAGTTCCATTTGACGAAAACATTCTTTGCGATGCAAAAATCTTTATTGAGCGACTAGATGGAGCCCTGAACAGCATGAATGTACCTGAATTTACCGCATGGACGCGACAAGTGATGGAGTGGAAAGATAAGTACGACCCTGTGTCTCCAAAATACTTCGAACAAAGGGAATGTGTTAATCCATATGTTTTTTTTAGAATTCTCTCGGAAGAGATGGGCAAACATGACATTCTCGTCGGCGACTGTGGAGGCAATATTGTTGTAAGTAATCATGCGTTTGAAACAAAAATGGGACAAAGAAACATCACTAACAACGGTAATTCACCGATGGGTTTTTCACATGCAGCAACGATGGGTGCGTGGCTCGCCTCAGATAAGAGTAAGACACAGAATGTAGTTTGCACGATTGGAGATGGTGGTTTCAATATGAATATTCAAGAACTACAGACCTATAAGAATTACAATATTCGGGCGAAAACATTCATCATTAACAATCACATTTATGGTATAACTAAAGCCTTCCAGGAAACCAATTTTGAGGGTCGCGCAGAGGCATGTGGTCCAAAGGGATATAGTCCACCTGACTTTGTAAAGATTTGCAAAGCATATGATGTTAAAACTGCCTCAATTGAAAGCAATAGTGAGATTCGCGAGAAAATTAGGCTCATACTTGACGCCGATGAGGTTTTCGTTTGCGACGTTAACTGTCACGAGTGGCATACCTATGAGCCAAGAATATTTGGGTGGAAAACACCGATAGAGGACATGTATCCTTATCTCCCGCGCGATGAGTTCCGAAAAAATATGATGATTGAACCAGTAGAAGGATGGGAAGTCCCAGATATGCCAGACTTTGCAAAACAACGACGTGACCCAGTCTCGGAATGATTTAATCTTTCGTTTGTTTTAGTCGGAAACTTGCCTGAATCGCGGAAGGTCTTCTTTTGATTGTTTCTCGCACGCCCTATCGCCTGTCGTTATTCGGTGGGGGCACTGATTATGTTGACTGGTATTCAACAAATGACTCTAAAGTCGTGGTTGCGGCAATGAGTCGTTACTGCTACATAACAGTTCGTAACTTGCCACCATTTTTTCCACATCGAACGCGTGTTGTTTATTCGCAGATTGAGTCAGTGGTTAACCATAGTGATATTGATCATCCCTCAGTCAGAGCGTGTCTCGAGTTTCTAAATTGTAAGGATGGTCTAGAAATTCATCACGACGGAGACTTACCAGCGCGCTCGGGAGTCGGCTCAAGTTCAGCATTTACGGTCGGATTGTTGAATGCACTTTATTGTTTGCGAGGCGAAACCATTGGCCCAGCCGACTTAGCCCGGAGTGCAACCTTTGTGGAGCAGGAACTTCTAAAGGAGCCCGTTGGAGTGCAAGATCAGACTATTGCTGCTTATGGTGGGATACAAGTGCTCTCTTTGTCAAAAGCCGCCGGGGTAGAGGTTGCATCACTGAATATCTCGGACAGCTATAAGAATTACTTAGAAGAATCAATATTGCTTGGATTCACTGGAGTCGAAAGAATTTCAACAGAAATTACGCAAAAAGTTATTGAAACAATCAAGACAGGATCGTTAAACGATCATCTATGCGAAATGACATTGATTGCGAACGCTGCAATTGATGGATTGCAGCGGGAATGCGAAATAGAAGAACTTGGTCGTCTGCTTGTACGCAATTGGTGTATAAAGAAATTGCTCTCTCCAAAATTCTCCACTGATAATGCAGACGAGTTAATTAATACTGCGATTAGAGCCGGAGCGGTTGGCGGTAAGTTAATGGGTGCTGGCGGTAGTGGTTTCTTTTATGTGCTTGCAGACAAGTCGCTCCACGAAAAGATCAAGCAATCATTGCCGAATATTAAAGTTTGGGTGCCAATAACCTTCGATAAATGTGGTTCTGTGATCTGGTCACTTGATCAGATGATTCAAAGCTCTAGCACTGCTACCCACGATTTGATGTAAACAATGAATAACGTTCGGTTTCCGTTGATGAGAAACAATATTTTAAGAAGAGATCTTGATCGTCTTATCGATCATCTTAAATCTGAAGATCCAATTTTGACACATTCGGTAAATGTCAAAAAATTCGAAGAAGACTGGTCGGAGTGGCTTGGCGTCAAGCACAGCGTTTTTGTAAATTCGGGAGCATCTGCCAATCTGATTAGCATGGCGCTGCTAAAGCTTAAGTTTCCGGAGGGTGGTGAAGTGATAGTTCCACCCTTGACATGGGTCTCTGATATTGCCTCAGTGATACAATGCGGTTTTACTCCAGTCTTTGCAGATATTGATCCTCAGACTCTCGGGATGGACACTGAATTAATAATTAAGAAAGTCAATAAAAATACAAGGTGCGTGTTTATCACACACATACAGGGCTTTAATTCCCTGACAGATCAATTGATTGATTTCCTCAAACTACGGGGAATTCCTCTTATTGAAGATGTTTGCGAGTCTCACGGAGCAAAGCACAAGAGTCAAAAACTCGGCTCAATAGGTTGGATTTCAAATTTCTCCTTTTATTATGCGCATCATATGAGCACTATTGAAGGTGGGATGATTTGCATGGATGACGAAATGGTGTATCAACAGGCACGAATGCTACGTTCACACGGAATGGTTCGCGAGTCATCGTCCGAGCCATTAAGGAGATCGTACGTTGATGCTTACCCAGACCTCAACCCAGATTTCATTTTTGCATTCCCAAGTTTCAACATGCGTGGTACTGAGATTGGTGGGATCCTTGGTCGATCACAACTCCCACGCCTTGATGAGAATATAGAACGCCGAAATGAAAACCATCTTGTGTTCTTGGATGAGATCGATAATTCGCGTTTTCGTGTCGACTTTTTCTTGGAAGGTGCAAGCAACTATGCCTTCAATCTCATCTTGCGTGAACCTGACATAGCTGCAACGGACCGGTTAATGGCGCACATGCGCTCAAATGGGATTGAGTTTCGTCGCGGTAGTGCTGGGGGAGGGAATCATCTACGTCAGCCGTATTTGCGGGGAATTGTGTCCGAGAACGAGTGGATTAATTATCCTGAGACGGAGCACGTTCATTTCCACGGGTTTTATGTTGGAAACTATCCTGATTTAAAGTTATCAGAAGTTCGGGAACTCTGCGAGATAATAAATAGTGCAGGTTAAAGGGCGTTTATAGAAATGAAAATTCTTGTTACGGGTGGTGCAGGCTACATCGGCTCGGTTTTGATTCCGGAGTTATTAAGTAACGGTCATGAGGTAACAGTTGTCGATAATTTCATGTATGAGCAAAACAGCCTTGCTCATGTTTGCTATTTGCCATCACTAGAGATTGTGCGCGGCGATGTCCGGTCGCGAGAGACTATGAAGAGAGTGCTTGATAATCAGGATGTGATCATCCCACTAGCAGCTTATGTCGGCGCACCATTGTGTGCCAGTGATCCGGTTGGCGCAAGAACAGTGAACAAAGAGGCCATTGCGATGATGCTTGAACTGCTTTCACCAACTCAATTGGTTCTAATGCCGACGACGAACAGTGCATATGGTTCTGGCGATGAGAATAACTTTTGCACGGAAGATTCAGTTCTAAATCCGATTTCACAATATGCGATTGACAAAGTTGCAGTCGAAAAATTGTTGATGCAGCACGAAAATGCGATCAGTTTTCGGCTCGCAACTGTTTTTGGCATGTCTCCTAGAATGAGAATTGATCTTTTGGTCAATGACTTCGTATACCGGGCGGTACATGACAAATTTGTTGTACTATTTGAGTCCCACTTCAAACGTAATTATGTCCATATTCGGGATGTTGTCAGTGTGTTTATGCATGCTCTTGACAATTCGGATCGGATGAAGGGAAACATTTATAACGTAGGTTTGTCTGATGCAAATGTCTCAAAGAGAGAACTCTGCGAACGAATCGCAAAGTATATATCAGACTTTACTTTTCTCGAGGCACCAATCGGCGAAGACCCCGACCAGCGAAACTACATCGTCTCCAATGCCAAAATTGAAGCCACAGGCTTCGCCACCAGGTTCAGTCTTGATGATGGAATTAAGGAATTAGTTAAAGGTTATAAGATGCTGAAAAACACTCGATATGGAAATATCTGACGCACTTTATTTGAGCAATTAAGTTGTTGCTGAGTTAACTTTGGCGTTGAATTTCATTTGTCAATGGAGTAATTGGTTCATAATTTTAATTATTGGTAGGTATCAAAGGGAATTGATGATGACGCTTCCGTCAAAAATATTTATTGCGGGACACAACGGTCTTGTCGGTTCTGCGTTGGTTCGTCGGCTTGAATATTGTGGTTTCGACGGCATTATGAAAGTTTCTCGAGATGATCTTGATCTTAGAGATAGTTTCGCAGTTAATAACTGGTTTCGTGAAAACAAGCCGGATGCTGTCGTGGTGGCTGCAGGGAAAGTAGGTGGGATCACTGCTAACTCGAAACTTCCTGTGGATTTTCTTTCAGACAATCTTCGGATTGCGTTAAACGTAATTGATTCTTCCTACCGATTTAAGGTCAATCGCCTAATTTATTTGTCCTCAAACTGCGTTTATCCTAGAGATCTCACTCCACCGCACAGGATTCAAATGATTGGGACAGGCCCAATTGAGAGAACAAATGAGTGGTATGGATATGCAAAAATTAGTGGTATGAAGTTGTGCGAGGCGTATGCACAACAGTACGGATGCAATTTTTTTAGTGTAATTCCAACGGGTACATTTGGTCCTGGTGACTGTCAAAACATAGGAGACGGTCATGTGATTCCCGACCTAATCATGAAATCTATAGAAAAAAAGCGAAGATTAGATCAAAACAATCAACTCAAACTTTTAGGAACCGGAACTCCAACTAGAGAATATCTCTATGTCGATGACCTAGCGGATGCGCTTGTTTTTGTGCTTAAGCACTATCAGTCTTCACAAGTTTTGAATATTGGTGGCGGAAGCCAGATTTCTATTGCAGATTTAGCTTTAAAAATTTCAACCCGCGTTGAACCAAGAATAAACGTGGTATTCGACAGAACTTTCCCAGATGGTGCCCCCACTCGATTTTTAGATAATTCTGTACTTTCTTCGATGGGATGGTCCCCAACGACGAATTTTGACCTTGCTTTAGAAAAAACGATTAGGTGGTATGAAAGTTGGATGGATTCTTGACGGACATAACTATGAGTTCTTCAATTCCGAAACATATAACGTGTGTGAGGAATTGATATCCGTTTTGAATGATTTGGGTGTCTTGTGAAGGCACTTGAATTGTGACGTTAAATAGTTTAGATAGTTCAGTTTCTCGAAGACCAGTAATTGTGATTGTTTTCATTTCTAACTTGCGTGCCTGTTAAACAGCTTCATTCATATTTTTTGATCTGTCACTCGTGCTTATGGCAAACAAGCAATCTCCTCTTCTTCCATGAGCAGCAACTTGGCGTGAAAAAATTTGAGGATAATCAAAGTCATTTGCGTAAGCAGTGATCGTTGAAACATCCGAGCTCAAAGAAATTGCGGAAAGTGGCTTTCGTTGTTCGCCGCGCGCAAAAGTTGCGACGAGTTCGCTTGTAAGTTGTTGCGCATCTGCAGCACTACCACCATTTCCACAAACAAGTAGTCGGCCATCCGATAAAAAAGATGTATAAATCAGTTTTATTGCCTCGTCAAGGTCAAAAAAGCAGGAATGCTCCAGTTATTTCATTATGTCACATATAACGACGACATTTTTTGAGATACTCTCTGATGAACTCAGTCTCAATCACATGACTACATTACCGTAAAGGTACATCGTAGATTAATTTTTCGAATCAGCTTTCGATAAATAACTCTTCAAGAATATAGGCTACAACAATGCTGGGAAAAGATAGTGAAGCGAATATGGACTGTTGACAAACACCTGTTTTTACGTGAAGACCAATAGTTCGAACCCGCTTGGCCATCTCCATGTCAGATTCTGAGTCACCGATGATGATCGCTTGTGAAGTCTTCATCTTTAAAATTTCTGCCGCCTAGCTTAGTAGTCCGGTGTTGGTTTTCGACATTGACAGAAGTCATTTGACACGTGAGGGCATGTCAAGAAGAATTCGATCTTTGCTCCTAGTGAATTGAACTGTTCAGTAGTTAATTCATCTATTTGATTTACATCGTCTAAGGAAATCATTCCACGGCCCACAACTGATTGATTCGTCGGGACTACTACTGGTATGTCGGCCTCATTTTGTTTTCTTATGGAATCTCCTGCTCCTGGGGCAAGTCTAATTTGTGATTTATCTAGTAGATGGTGAACATGTTCTACTATCGTGCCGTCTCGATCCAATGCAACAAACATCTTTACTCCCAACAAATAAATTTTACGTCATCAAAGCCACGCTAGAGGATCAAGTCTCGGTTACAGATTTCAACTTAAGTGTTTACATCACTTATCAATAGTGTGACAATTCTTTCTTTTCACTCAGCTTCTTAGAGATTTTCTTGAAGCTGCATCGTAAATGCTAATTCAAATTTTGCGAAAACTAAAGTGCCTAATCCCAAAGTGGGTTTAACATTAGTTTTTAACTATTTCACTAAGTCAGATTTTTGTTAAAGATGTTTGACGGTTCAAGATGAAAGCGGTAGGAGATTGCGCATTTTGTGCATGTCGGTGGACCCAATTGCTTGAGGCCTAAACGCAGTGACCTTAAAACTTTTTTCTGTAAGATTTATTGCGAGAAGTCCAACCCCTGAGCCCAGTTCGACCAAATGACTTCCCGGAGTCAAATGCGAAGTGTCAGGCTTTAAGATTGTTTCAAATAACTCCGCCTCAGAGGCATAAGTTTTGAGTAACTAGCCTTTTGATTCGTCAAGCACGGGGCTATTTGGTGGCTTCGTCAAGTCCCTCAAGCAGGGTGTTCCAACCGAGGGTCGCGCACTTGATGCGCACCGGAAACTTGACCACGCCACCCAGCGCCTCGATGTCGCCAAGTTTGATCGATTCGTCCACGGCGCCTTCGTCGTCTGAAAGC
>Ga0169931_10013470_pt1 | contig 11161 bp, 8 predicted proteins | sample Kivu_15m_20L_FD_129675 | JGI IMG/M metagenome (GOLD analysis project Ga0169931, IMG submission 129675) | Freshwater microbial communities from Lake Kivu, Western Province, Rwanda to study Microbial Dark Matter (Phase II) - Kivu_15m_20L... | ecosystem: Environmental > Aquatic > Freshwater > Lake ... | reverse complement strand
GCCGGCCCAGCCCCGGTTTTGATCCGAATCGATGTGAAAGCAGGACATGGCGCGGGCAAACCAACCTCCATGATTTTGGACGAGGCCGCGGACAAATGGTCCTTCCTTTTCTACAACATGGGAATAGTCCCTCATTAAAAGAGGGCTTATTTTTCAAAGTTTTGAATGGAAATATTGTCTCCTAGATACACTATTTTACCGGTACATGAAATACCAGTAGAACGTACATTTTTAATATAATTACTTATTTGTATAGCATGATTTGTTTCGGCTTTACCGGTTTTGAATTCAATTATTTCCATTTTGCCATCCTTAATATATAGAAAGTCAGGCCTTGAAATACTGCCGTCTAAACCTATAATATGATGTTCTTTTAGGATAAATGAATCATCGCAAAAATATTTTTTTAAATCTTGGTGAGAAGTTAAATTGACAATCCAATTAGCTATAGTGAGCCTTAACTGATTTGTTAAATTATGCCTTTCGGCTACATCAGTAAGATACTTTTCCCAATCATTAAATTTTCCCATGTAATGTATTGTAGAATGGAAAATTTTTCCGATAACTTGCTCTTCGGTCTCAATGTTTTGAAAAAAAGTACGTTGATGAGCATTTGATTTGAACAGACTTTTTTGAAGACGCATTTCTGCAGGCTTATTTTGCGTAATAATTTTCGTTTCTCTTATTGAAAATGGACCCTTTTCGTTTCCCCAACCAAATACTTTATATTGAAAATGTGTTTTTATTTCATGAGTATATTCTGCACAGAACTTTGTCATATATTCTGGAAATAAATTATTAAAGCTTATCGAGTTCTCATGTGGATTTCCAGTAATTACATAAAGATTATCTTCAGCTCTTGTTAAGGCTACATACAATAAATTAAAATAGTCTATCATTTTCATTTCATTTTCAATGACCATTTTCGAATTTATTGCCTCGATAATTCTACTATCTTTATTGGTCGAAATCAATATAGGTGGAACTTCATTTTTTTCTTCTAGCCAAACCGTTGAGTTTGATTCTTTTGATTTGTTATAGTCAATTTCAGCTACAATTACATTTTTAAATTGTAATCCTTTTGACTTGTGAATTGTCATTATCTGAACTGCTTCATTTGTATTTCCTGATTCAACAGTTATTTTGTGAATATTATTTACCCACCATTTTACGATTTCATATTTCGATTTTCCAGTTGAACAATGTTGCAACCACTCATCTATAAATTTATTTGTAAATGCATTTTTATTTACGAAAAAATTTAAGTACTTAAATATATTAATCATTTGAATAGATGGCGGTTGCTTCAAAATATGAGCTAAATTTAAAACGCCGAAATTTTCTTCTAGGATTTTTAGTGGGTCTTCGCCTAGATAATTTATATGGTCTATATCGCGGATGGCTGTAAGAAGTGATACCTTATAAAGTTTATCTGCTTTAAAATTTATATGAGCCCATAAGAAAAATGCAGATTGTACTTGTTTACTTAAACTTAAGTTTAAAGCGTCTGGTGAATAGACGCTTATGTTTTGACTCCATAAATATCTTGAAATTTCAGTCCCGATTTTGTTTGTTCTAACTAAGATGCAAGTGTCTGATAATTTATATAATCTCTCATCTAATTTCTTTATTATTTCATGACAGACATTAGGGATATATATATTTTCATCGATTAAATGAATTTGTACAGAACCATCAGAATCGGTTTGGTCATTCGTTGTGGTTCCTATTTTTTGTTTTACATTATTGTATGTGTTTTTTAAAATGTTTTCGTATTTATTTTTTAAGTATTCAAAAAATGTATTGTTGAAGTTAACAATTGTGCCTTTTGAGCGGAAATTGTAAATAAGGTTTTTTTGCTGAAAGAGGCTTACCCATAATTTTGAATTTGGTTTTTCTGGCAAACCTTGAGGGAGCGAAGTGAATAGTCTTGGGTCTCCATTGCGCCAACGATAGATTGCTTGCTTATTATCGCCTAGTAATATAACATTTCCACCAGAAGCTAATGAATTTTCTAGGATTGGTCGAAGACATTCCCATTGTATGAGGCTAGTATCCTGAAATTCATCAATTAAACAGTGTTTTATTCGGTTGCCGATTCGATCATAAATGAATTCGATATTGTTTTTTTGAATTAAATCTGCTAATTGAAAATATAAAAAATTTAGTGGTAATTTCATCGAAAATCGATTGTAATCAATAAATGATTTGTACATTAAGTTCAAAAACGTGGTAGCGTATCTAAATTTTAGTTTTTCTTCCAGGCTTTTTATTTTAGGGACCTCAGACTCTATTTTTTCTACCAGGTAATTTGCTTTGGTATACCAATTTGCATCTAAATTTAATTGATGCTTATTGTTTTTAAATACATTTTTATTTTTGATGCCCTCCCTTATTTTTTGCGGTATTTTGATGTTTAGATCGGGATTTTGACTCATTTTGGTTAAAATCATTTTAAATCCTTTACTTTTTAAAATCAAATCTTCCTCTTGAATATTTAACTCGTTCATTTTATTTAATAAATGTGATGATTCAATTATTAAATCTTTTTTAAAATTCAAGATATTTGTTTTTATTTTTTCAAAATACAAGTGAATCTCCTCAGTCGAATAATTGGACAATTTTTTTAAATAGGGGTAGCTTTCGTCCTTGAATAAAATTTCTGCATATTTTTTAAATAGGTTGGTAATATTATAGTTTTTATTATTTATATACCGTTCATATGAAAAAGAAAATAAAATCTCTTGAGTTTCATTTTTCCTCATGTAGATATATTCTAAAAAATAATTTGTAGCCTCTTTAATAACATCGTCTTTATTCAATTCAATTTCAAAGTCATGTTGATGTCGTAACTCACGGTAAAAAAATCTGGAGCTTTTAACTATAAAAGAATCAATCGTTTTTACTTTAAATGAATTATAATCATGCAAAATATTTTTTAGAATTATTTTTGAATTTTTTTTTATGATTTCATCATCTATTTTTAATCTTTTTAAAAGATTATTAATAATTATATCCTTGCTAGCTGTGGCTTTTTTCTTTTCATTTTTTAAGTTTGCCATGTACCTTAGCTGGTCAAGAATCCTTTGTTTTATCTCAATAGCAGCTTTATTTGTAAATGAAATTGTTAGTATTTCATTTGTTGCGTTTTTGTTTGGGTTTTTAATGATAAGAGATAGATATTCTTCAACTAATTTGTTTGTTTTTCCAGAACCCGCTGATGCATTATAAATTTGGAAATTTTTCATTATCATTATTTTTAAATTAAAATAGTCTAGAACATTTTCATTATTGATGTATAAAAGTTTGCTAGATAACGGATTCTTTTTATTTTAGAAATCATGGATTATAACGTTTTGAAAGTATTACAGATACTTGTGTTCAAATATAATTAGCTTTCATTAATTTAAAAACACCCAAAAAATGTTTTTTATTGTTTAAGACGTCAAAATCTTCATTATGTAAATCATGGACACCATTGGAGTCAATCCTGAATAATGTAGAAATTATAATTTTTTTTTGCTGATTTGAATAGTAGCAGGGTGGTTTTTCTGCGGGATTTCGAAAAGCGATTTGTACCCTTACGATACCCATCTTTAGCAATCTTCGTTATGGAGGCAACGATTATTTTACGTCTTGTGGTATTCATTCTCAGCAGTTTTTTTAGTTTCCTAAGTAGTTGTTCAAATTTAATTTTATAGTTAACCGGATTCATGCAATTGTTAAGTTTATGAGCTTTGGCCTTGTTGGCATGGCGTTTTGTTTACTTGAATTTGGTATATCTGGTGCTTTTTTCTCCTGAAATAGGGCTATTGCAAGCCGTGTTGTACCGATATTCCCTGTGATCCTATCAGTAGACCAATGTTTTACGGCATTTTTTGAATGATTTTTTATCGATTTCTCATTCAAAAGGCATAAAACCTTTCAAAGGTCTATTGCTGATATTTTAAGATTTGCATATGTATTTTAAACCCTTTTATCTTTGAGCTTTCATATTTCCAATATATATATTATTTTGCCTATATGTTTTTACTGAATTATATTGCTGCCCCTCAAATAACGGATTTTAATTTTTTTCTATTATGGATTTTTACCATTTTTTCTGGCTTGTTAATCCAGCATAATTCTAATCGTTTGTATTTTTATCTGTTTTCATTTAAGTTTGATAGTGACAGTTTTGGCAGTCGAGGGACAATTTCATTATTTGATTATTTTTATGACTTTTTTTGGTTATTGCTTACTTGTTTATTAGGCTTTTTTCTCTTATCATTTAATAAAAATTTAGAAGGTTTTTTTCTTAGTCTTTTAAACTCTAGATTTATAAATATTTATTTCCTGAATGGTTTATTGGTGTACGTTTCTGGTTCAATCTTGTTGTGCGCTATTCTGTATTCATTTTTTCTGATTCCAAAAATTATTGCATGGGTTTTTGATTTTAATATTTTTTTTCTTTGGTATAAAATTTTTACCTTAAACAGTATTCGTATTTTATTACCCGTTCTTTTAATCATTGGTTGGGGTTTCATTTTTTTTCCACCCCTCGAACATCATCAATTTTATTTAATTATTTTTTCAATTTTTCTTCTGATTATGTACTTATTTAGGTGGTTTACTATTTTATTGGTTTTTTTTAAAAATTTTAAGGGGTTAACTGTCTATATTTTTATTTATCTTTGTCTTTTTGAGGGCATCCTTACCTGTTTATTGTATAAATATTTTTGCTAGAATTGTAAAAATTATATGTCAAAAATTAAGCGTTTATTGGTTACTTTGAATAAGCCTGAACTGGGTGAAACAAATCCCTATTTAGATTTAGCAGCTAGGTTTAATCTCGCCGTGGATTTTTATCCTTTAACGAATTTAGAAGAAATCTTGCCGACTGATTTCCGTAAGTTTCGCATCAATTTAAATGATTTTGACTCAATTATATTTAGCAGTAAATATTCTGTGGAGGTTTATTTTAAATTATGTAATTTAATGAGAGTGGACATTGCCCCTGAGGCAAGATATTATTGTATCTCGGAAGCGGTTTCTAACTATCTTTCTAAATACACTATTATTCGTAAACGTAAAATTTTTACGGGAAAAGGTACACTAAATAGTTTAATACCTTTTATGGCCAAGAGCAAAGAATCTATTTATGCTTTTCCTTGTTCAGAGACGTTTGAAGATTCATTCCTCGAAAACACTAAGACATCAGGGTTACACGTTGTCAAAGTCCCCGTGTTTAAAACTATAATTAACCCATTAGAAAATCTAGATTTATCCAAAATAGACCTGATATGCTTTTTTACACCGCTTAGCGTTTCTGCCTTTTTTTCCGGCACAAAAGGTGTTGATTTGAGCGGTCTTAAATTTGCTGTCTTTGGGGAGCAGTCCAAGAGGACTTTGCAGGATTTTGGGTATAATTCAGAAGTTTTTGCGCCTACACCGGTGTTTCCTTCCTTATACATGGCCATTAGTAATTATTTGAAAAAAGTTGCTCGTTAGCTTGTTTTTTTGCCTTTTTGTATGTTTCTTGTAGGCCTAAGCATAAAAAGGTGAGTTTAGCGCATATTTACCGATGGTTAATTGTATGGTTTTTCATATTTCCGGAGTTGGTTTTCGGTCAACAAGAGCCTAAATGGGGTTTATATATGTTTAATGACTTCTATTTTAATCCCTCAGTTGCTGGCGCCACCTCTAATATTTCTACCTTTTTGGCTTCACGTAAGCAATGGGTGGGAATTCCAGGGGATGCTTCCATAAATACGACTTCACTATCCGTAAACGGTCCGGTACAGTTCTTACACGGAGGAATAGGTTTCTTGATTATGGAGGATGAAGATTATTTCACTAAAAATCAGAACTTAAGACTGAGTTATTCGTACAGGGTTCCAATGTCTAGGGGTAATTTTGGTGTTGGATTTTACGGGGGTCTCATTCAGTTATCGGTTGATGGCTCTAAATTTAAGCCTGAAAACCCTAATGATCCTCTTTTATTTGCTTCTAATGTCAGGGCAAATTCATTTGATTTTGGTGCAGGAGTAAACTATTTGTCAAGGAATTTTTTCCTCAATCTTGCTATTAACCGGATTAACCAACCCAAAGTCCAATTTAATAATTCCGGCTCTCAAATTAGTTTTTATCGTAATTTATTTTTTTCCACAGGGTATACAATAAGTTTAGGAAAAGGCTTTTTGCTTATTCCTTCTATGTTGTATAAAAGTAACTTTATTCAAAGCCAATTCGATGCAAATCTGAGGATATCATTAGCAGAAAGAATTTGGATTGGGGGCGGATATTCTCAAGAAGATAGTTTTAATGGCTTTTTAGGTTTTCGTATTTTTAAAGGCTTAAGAGTGGGGTATTTGTTTAGTAATCATTCGGACGAATTGGGGGCCTTGACTCAGGGTACCCATGAGGCTTTTTTGAGTTATAATTTTAAGGTCTCAATTCCAGAAAAACCAGTTGGCAGAACCCTAACCCCAAGATATTTTTAATTCCAATAATTAGCAATCTTTGTTTATGAAAATTAATTACTTTTTCAAGACTTTTAGCAATGTTTCTGTATTGTTGTTTTCACTCATATTAGGTGGATGTGCAACAGGTGATGGTGGAGACCTAATCGGGGTTCGTGATTATGGACGCTGGACGGAGAATGTTCCATTCGGCATGGTTCAAATTAAACAAGGTTCATTTTTATTTGGTCAAAACGATCAAGACATTACATTTGGTAATGGTAGCCCACTAAAAAATGTTACAGTTCGTTCATTTTACATGGACGACGCAGAGATTTCTAATAGTGAATACAGACAATTTGTTAATTGGGTTAGAGACTCTATTGCCCATCAAATTCTCGGTCACGTTATTGAGGATAAGTATGGCGTTGAATATATTGATTGGAAAAAGAGAATTGCCTGGGAAAATGCGGCGGTTTTAGAAGAATTAGAAGACCTTTTTGTTCCAGAAAATAGAAGGCTATTTCGTGAAAATGCATGGGATGTGGCAAAATTTCAGTACTCTTATCAAGCGTACAATTTTGATAAGGCGATTATTTCAGGTTCTGTGTATCCCGAACCTGCCTTTAATCCCGCAAATTTTTTAACTAATGTTGCAATAAATATTTACCCTGATACTCTGGTTTGGACAAAAGATATTTCTTATTCATACAATGACCCTCAAACAATGCTTTATTTTAGTCATCCAGCTTATTACCAATATCCTGTGGTCGGTGTTAGTTGGAATCAGGCGCAGGCCTTTTGTAATTGGCGAACAAACTACTTTAGGTCTTTTCGTAAACAGAGAAATCTTTCTTTGCAACAGGCGTTTAGGTTGCCAACTGAGGTTGAATGGGAATATGCGGCCCGTGGCGGACGTTTAGGTAGTCCTTATCCTTGGGGAGGCCCTTCTGTTCGTAATAATCGCGGTTGTTTGCTAGCAAATTTTAAGCCAGGACGTGGTAATTATATTGATGATGGCGTTACGTACACTGCAAAGACATATTCTTTTAATCCTAATGATTTTGGTCTTTACAATATGTCTGGAAACGTTGCTGAATGGACAAAGACAACCTTCCATGAGTCAACATCATCCTTCATTTCAGACTTAAATCCAGAATACAATGCGTCTCCTGTAGAGAACGACCCTCAGTATCTCCGGCGTAGAGTTATTCGTGGTGGAAGTTGGAAAGATATCGCCTATTTCCTAATGAATGGGTCACGGTCGTATGAATATCAAGATAGTGCACGGTCAACAATAGGCTTTAGATGTGTTATGGATGTTACCGGACGTGATCTTGTTTCGGTTAATAAATAAAATATTTAATATACTTAAAATTTAACAATGAAAAATCCATCAAATTTTTTAGCAACGCGTAGAGGAAAGGTGCTTCTTAATTATGTATATGGTTGGGGCGCTTCAATCGTAATTATTGGTGCTCTATTCAAAATCACACACTTAGATTATGCAGATTTTCTTTTGACAGTTGGACTAAGTACAGAAGCCCTCATATTTTTTATCTCGGGATTTGAGTCTCCTCCTGAGGAGGTCGATTGGTCTCTGGTATATCCAGAATTATCCGGAGCTAGCGCGACAGTTCAACCGGCCACTTTTGACAGTTTTATGCGTAATGCAGAACTTGATGAAAATGTTGTTAAAACATTGGGCCAAAGTTTTAAATCATTAAACAACCAAGTTAAGCAGTTTGGGGAAATTCATGAAAGCAGTTTTTCTAGTAACGAGTTTAGCGCTAAGTTAAACTTAGCCACTGATTCTATTTTGAATGTTACAACAACCATTGATTCAGTTTCTGAAAACATGGAAAACGTTTCCGGTTCTTTGAGTAAAGTCTCATCATCTATGGATTCGATCTCTGATAAAAGCACTAACATTAATGACGCGCTGTCCGATTTTTCTAGTATCTCAGATTTTTCTGATCAACTTAAAAATCAAATGGCTGAAATGATAAAGAACTTAGAAACATCCAATTTGACTTATCAACAAGAGCTTTCTTCTTCTTCCAAAATCCTCTCAGAACTAAATCAAGCAGGACAAGAAGGGGCTAATCTACGTAACTCCATTAAATCACTAAATGATAATATACAATCCTATAGTAACTTCTATGAGAATGAATTAAGGGCAGCATCCAATGTTGCTAAATTACATAGTGAAAATTTTTCTGGTTTGAGCCGTTTTGTTGATTCGATTAAGACTATTCAAGAGGATACCGAAAAATATCATACCGAAATGTCAAAACTTAGTAGAAATTTATCCGCTCTTAATAATATGTATAGTGGTATGCTAAATGCCATGAATAACAGATATTAGTAAACTTTTAATTGCAAAAACATAACCCATGTCGTCTTCTAATTTGTCTCCTCGACAACGAATGATTAACATGATGTATTTGGTGCTAACTGCGATGTTGGCACTAAATGTATCTGCTGAGATTTTAAGAGCATTTTCTCTCATCAATAAGAGTCTAGAAGAAACTAGCCATTCTGTAGTCGTGAAAAACAAAGATTTGTATAAAGCCTTCGAAGACCGATTTCAAAAAGAACCTCTAAAGAGTAAACCCTATTATGACAAAGCTATTTTAGTAAAAAAAAATGCACAAAGTATTTTGAATTTTTTAAAAGAAACTAAAAACTTAATCTTAGACAAAGCCGGTACTCCTGATGGAGTGGTAAATTCGAAAGATTTCAAGACAGATGAAGAATTGAAAAGGTCAATCGACGAAGGAAATATTGATATTAGTTCAATTGTTTTGGTTGATCCAGAGGGTAGAAGCCCCCGAGGGTTGGAGCTTCAAAAACGAATTAATGATTTCAGGAAGATTTTATTTAGCGTTGTTGATAAAAATGATAGGAAAACCGTTAAGATATATCTTGACAATGCAACTGATCCCCCAGGAAAGAAGATTAATTGGTTGCAAAAATCCTTTAGCTCGATGCCCGTGGCTGGAGTTGTTACTCTACTTACCAAGCTTGAAAGTGATGTTTTAAATTCTGAAACCGAAGTGGTGTCTTATTTATTGAATCAAATTGATGCTGCTTCTTATAAGTTTGATAAAATTGAATCTAAAGTCTTAGCACGAACAAACTACGTGCTGGCTGGGCAGGATTATGAAGCAGACATTATGCTTGTCGCCTATGACACAAGGCAAGAATTGGATATTCGAATAGAAGGCGGGTCAAAAATAGAGGTCGAAAATGGCGTAGGTAAATATAAATCAAGAGCGACTTCGGAAGGAATTAAAAAATGGGGAGGATACATAAGTGTGGTTAGCCCAACATCGGGCGAGATTACCAGATACCCTTTCGCTTCTGAATATATTGTTGCCAAACCGGTTGCAGTAGTATCACCTGACAAAATGAATGTATTGTATGTTGGAGTTGATAATCCAATATCAATTTCGGTGCCTGGTATTACCCCGGAAAATCTAGTCCCGAAAATTTCCGGAAACAGTTCGTTAACGGGAAATTTGGGTAAGTATGTAGCGCGAGTTAATGTGCCTGGAGGTACGGTGAACATTGATGTTTTTGCAAAAACCTCGGATAATAAAAGTCAGCAATTGATGGGTACAAGTATTTTTAGGGTACGGACTGTTCCAAACCCAATAGCCTCAGTTGGAGGTTTAATTTCTGGCAATGTTTCTTCCTCACAATTTAAGGCACAAGGTGGACTAGTAGCTCTCCTAAAGGACTTTGAATTCGATATGATCTTTCGTGTGATAAGTTATAGGGTCCTTTATTTATCACCTCGTCGTGAAATTGAAATTGTTTCAAATACAGGCGCTGTGTATGCTCCATCAATTCAAAAAATTATTAGAGGAGCAAAACCTAATGATCGCTTTATTTTTGATGATATTAAGGTGGTTGGTGAGGATAACGTGATCAGGAAATTACCCTCTGTAGTTTATTCTTTAAATTAAAATAATGAAACATTTTTTACTTTTAGCTCTGGCTCATATTTTTTTAGTAACAACTTCTTTTTCTCAAAATTCTGAATCGTTGTATCTAAATAGTGGAACTAATTTAAATTCCTTAAGTGAAAATGCCCCTATTGCTTTACAAGAAATTCGTGAAAATGATGTTCTCTACAGTTGGACTGTTTATCGAGTAATTGATTTAAGTCAAAAACTAAATATGCCACTTGTACATCCACGAAGTTCATTGATCAATTTGTTAATTGATGCTGTTAAATCGGGACAAGTAGAGCCTTATTTATTTTCATCTGATGATTTTGAGGCATCTTCTAAATTGAGCTCCCAAGATGTGATTAAATCATTAGAAAAGTATGATACTATTTCAGTGACTGATCCAGTTACATATACTATTAAAACTTCAATCATTAAGGTAGATTTTAATCCTGATAATGTTGTTCAATTTCGTTTAAAAGAAAGATGGGTTTTTGATCGTAGAACTGCCTCTATGGTTGTGCGAATTTTGGGTATTGCTCCAGTTCAAAATGTAACCTCAGATGGAAGTGTTATTGATGTTAAGTCTCTTTTTTGGCTATATTTTCCTCCAATTCGTCCTTTATTGGCTCGTAATTTTGTTTTTAATTTTCATAATGAATCTGCAAGAATGACATTTGATGATTTTTTCCTACGTCGATCTTTTTCGTCTTATATTTATAAAGAGCCAAATGTTAAAGATTTGCGTGTTCAAGATTATGC
>Ga0169931_10013468_pt1 | contig 11163 bp, 8 predicted proteins | sample Kivu_15m_20L_FD_129675 | JGI IMG/M metagenome (GOLD analysis project Ga0169931, IMG submission 129675) | Freshwater microbial communities from Lake Kivu, Western Province, Rwanda to study Microbial Dark Matter (Phase II) - Kivu_15m_20L... | ecosystem: Environmental > Aquatic > Freshwater > Lake ... | reverse complement strand
TTTTTATATAAATCATCTAATTATTTTATTTAATAATTATTATTATTATTATTATTATTATTATTATTATTATTATTATTATTATTATTATTATTATTATTATTATTATTATTATTTTCAATATCTGAAATATTATAATTATTATTATCATTATTATTATTGTTTTCAATATCTGAAATATTATAATTATTTTCATAATTAATATTATCAAAATTATCAGAAAATGGTGTAGTAATTTCTGCAATAAATTTATTAATTTTACGAGGATCAATAGTTTTGTCTTGTAAACCAAAACCAAAAAAATTTCTTAAAAAATATTTTTTATTAATTTCTGCATTTTCCATTTCTTTAACGAACATTTCATCAATAATAGAAAAAGCAGATTTTAAATGTAAAATTTGTTTTAAAATTAATTTTTTATCTTTATGTAAATTTGATTTTAAAAAATCTATTTTTTCTATTTTATTATTATAATTAATAATATTTTTTTTACAATATTTATTTTCTTTATAAGAAATATAATTAATATAATTTTCAATTTCTTTTAAATTATTAATTTTTCTTTTTTTCATATCATCAATTTTTTTAATAATTAAAAAAACATTAGTATTATATATAATAGAATATCTAGTTCTAATAATTTTTGGTATAATAAATTGATTTGTTTCTTTAATTTCAGCTATTTTTTTTTCAATATCAGAAATAGTTTCACTCATTTTTTTTTCAATTCCAAATAAAAATTCTTCAGTATTACAAGAATTAATATTATCCATATCAACAATAGTATTTAAAAATAATAAACTTTTACCAGATAAAAATTCTACTGATGTTTGTAATTTATCATATCTATGTGAAGATGTTTTATGTGCTTCAGATGCTGCATCTAATTTATAATATGATACGAGTGCTAATAATAAAGATATAATTCCATTCATTGATGATATTAAATATAAACGCCAAGAATTAATATCAGATATAGAAATTAAAACTATAGCAGTTGTGGATAATATCATTGCAGGCATCATTAATATATTTAACCAATTATCACAATATATTTTTGATTCCATATAAATTATTTTTTGTCCTTTTAAATAACTTGCTAAAATATCCAATGAACTTGAATATTTATGATTTGGTTCAAAATAATCATTTTCAATTTTTTGTTCATATTCTTTAAATGTATATTTTTTATATTTTTTTTTTTTATTAAATTTAATTGAATCTGAATCTAAATCAGAATCATTATTTATATTTTCTTCATAATTATTATTTGAATTTGAATCTGACATTATATATATATCATTACTAATATTATTTTTTTTGATTTTTGAATTTATGTTATTTTTTTTTAATTTTTTGTGTGAAAAACTAGAAAATAAATTTGCTTCATAATGTGGTTGAGAACTAAATATATTAGATTCAGATTCTTTTATTTTTAATAAATTATTTTTTTTTAATAATTTAATATTTGATTTTTCATTTTCTAAATATATTTTATATACTTGATTATTATTTAAATTATCAATTAAATAATATGCATAATTTTCTAAATCAATAAATTCAATTGTTGCTTCTATCCAATTTAAATTATTATTTTTAATAATTGTTTTATCTCCAATATTATAATTATATTTTTTATATAAATTTGATTCATAATTATTGAGATTATTATAATTTTTTAAAGTAATAAATTTAGTTGTATCAATAATATCAGTATTAGATATTAAATTATAATAATTAATTTCATTATTATGAACAAATGTCATTGAAAAATATAAATTATTTTCAATAAAAATATAATCACATATTTTTCCAATAAAATATTTTTTTTGTTTTTTTTCATAAAATAAATGTTTTGTAGAAAAATAATTATTATTTATTAATTTATTAATATATTGTTCTAAATTATTTTCTAAGTAATAATATTTTATTGTTTTTATAGATGGAAAATAATTATCTATAAAATGAACTATATTTTCGTATTTAATATTTTTATAAATTTCATATCTTATATTATTTTTTATTTTAATTATATCATATGTAATTTTATGTAAATCTAAATCTAAATCTAAATCTAAATTTGAATTATAATAATTAATATTATAAATTATTCCACTATAATATATTCCCCTATCATCTTTATATATTACAATATCATTTTGAAAATAAAAAATAAATAAATATTTAATAATAACATCATTACTGTTGTATTCAATAATATTTGAATTTTGAAATTTTATCAAATAATTATATGAATTATTATTATTATTTATTCCACATATTCTTCCTATTTTATTGTTAATTTTAACAATTTGATTAACTTTTAAATATATATTATCATTATTTTCTGTTATATTGTTTAAATTAGTTTTTATAATATATTTATCATAATTATCTTCAAAAAAATTATCATGTAAAATAATAAAACAATAATTCACATCTGAATCATCATATTTATAAAAAAATCCTTTTGAATTATTTATTATGTAGTTAATTGGTTGTCCATAATAATATATTAATGAATTAGACAATAATTTAATTTTTTGTTCTAAAGAAAAATCAATAGTTTCAAAATTATTTGTGTATTCATTAAATATTAAATATTTTTTATTATTATTATCAACATTATAAATATATGTATTAATATATAAATTTGAATTTTCTAACTCAAATCCAACATAATCATATAAATTAAATTTATTAGTATTCATTAACAAATTATCCATAATAATTTTATATATTTATTATATATTTTATAATATTAAATAAAATTAATAATATTGTTAAAGAAAATAAAACAAAATTAGAAAATTAAAATAGAATTGGCAGTGTTAATTTAGAATAAGTTCTTTAATATATGTAACTCATTTTTCTTGTATAAATTGTTTTAAATTATCAGCATTAAATGAAATTAACGAAATTATTTATATGCATAATTATAATAATAATTTAGTAAATATTTGAGCATTAGAATCAAATATAAAAATTATAAAAATTAGAAAAATATAAATAATATTAAATATTTTTATGTTTTTTAGATAAAATTTTAGATGATTTTTTAGATTGAGTTTTAGATAATTTTTTAATTAATGGTTTATTATATATTTTTTTAAACAACTCTTTAGAAGATTTTTTAGAAGATTTTTTTAATAAAATTTTATTTTTTTTATTTTTTGATCCACCTTCATGATTATTTATTTTATTAATAAGTTCTTTATCAAATAATTTTAAAACTAAATTATTAAGATGATTTGAATGTTCCAATAATATTGTTAAATCTATTTTAGAATCTTCATTAGTTACAATTTTAAGTCTTGATTCTATTGATAATATTAATTTTTTTATAGATATTAAATAAGAATTAACTTTATCAAATTGATTATTTTTATAATTTAGAGTTACCCAACCTAATTGTTCATATAAATAATTTGTCCATTTTTCAAGTCCACAAAGAGTTATTTCATTGTTTATTTTTGTGTCATAAAAACTCATTTATTTGTATATAAAATATTTAGAAAAATAATATTTTTATTAAATATATTATTTTATAATTAAAAATTAATTTTTACCAATTATTTGTGTAATTTGGGATTTGGATGATGCTAAAGCAACTTCTTTAGTTAATTCTCTTTGATTTTTAATTTCATCTTTAAGACTATCAATTGTTTGATGTAAAATTAAAATTTCTTTTGCTGTTCTACTTGAGCTTGTTAATGTTACATTATTTGCTTTATATGTTAATTCTATAGTTAAAACTTCATTTTTTAAACATCCTTGATATTTTTTATTTTCTTCTGATTTTATGATTTCACATTGTTTATCAAAACTTTTTTTATAATTTTAATTTCTGAATTCAAGTCTTGTTCAGATTCATAATCTTGTTCTTGATCTAAATTCATTTCATTATTTATAATTTCTGTATTTTTATGCTTTTTATATTTTTTTGTTTTTTTTTAATAAAAGTAAATATTAACAAAATTTCATATTATTTATTATTTATAATTTACTGTCTTTAAAAAAATTATAATAAAAAGTAAATATAATTTACTATAATAGCATTAAATAAAAATTTTAAATATATATACATTTTTTTCATAAATTTTCTTAAATAATAACATATAAAAAAATTTAAATTAATCAAGTGCAGGATTTTTTGAATAAAAACATCTGGTTCTATAATCAGAAGAAGATGCATATAAATGCATAATAAAAACATCATCTGAACAAACATTATAATTAAAAATTAAATTATTTGTTAATAATGTTGTATAATTTAAATATTTATCAGCTATTAGAATATTCATAACACCTTGTTCATAACAAGTTCCTGCCCAAACTCCTTTAAGAGAACCATTATCATTTATACATTTTTTATTAATATGACTAATACAATCATTTAAAAATTTAATTCCAATATCACTATTTTTAATTGCAAAAACTCCAGAATTTGTTATATCAAATAATTTATTATTATCAGAACCAATAAATATATCACTTGAAAACATATTAAAAATATTTCCAATATCAATATCAAAATTTTTAATTATTGTGTCAGAATCAAGCCATACTACATAATCATATTTATTTTTTTTTATAAAATTTAAAACCATAAAAATTTTACACCAATAAACATTTTCATTGCATCTATTATAATATTTATATTCATAATTATATTTTTCAGCATATTTTTTAATATTATAATTATGAATCAAAACATATTCTTCTTGATATCTATTATCATAAGTTATAAATAATATTTTATTTTTTTTATTGAGTGGTTTTTTTAATTTATTATTATTTATTATTTTTTCAATATTATTTTTTTCTGAAAATTTTTCAAAATAATTATAATCTTCTTTAAAAATAATTAAATTATTATCTGGTGATAATAATTTTATTAAAATTAATATTATAATTGAAAAAATTATTATATATACAATTTCCATATATTTTTAGTATAGATAATAATATTTAATATATTGAAAAATAATAAAAATTATATTATAAAAATTATTTAAAAATATTTTTAGAAAAATTTGTTAAATTAAAGTTTAAATAAAAAAACTATTAAAATCACTGTAATATATTTACATATATTTACATATATTTACATATATTTACATATATTTACATATATTTATATATATTTACATATATTTACATTTGTTAATATTGAACTTGATTTGTTTAAATAATACGAAAAGGACTTGTTGGATAATTTTCATGAAAATTTAATACACGAAAAATAATATTATCAATATCTGTTTTATTAACAGAATTAATAATTAATCCAATAGAAGTATATGAAATACTTTTTTTTTCATCATCAGATAACATTTCAATTGGTAATCCAATTACTTCAAATTGTGGATCATAATCTTCATTAAAATATTCACGAATATTAACATCAGGAGATATTTTTACATTGTGAATTAGATTATCATTTTCAGTAATTTTTTCAATAATTTTTATTGAGATAACAGGAAAATTTTCTCTTGAGTAATTAACAGACAGATTGTACTTTATTTGCAAAATTTTGACTACTTCAAGTGTATTATTATAACTTGTCATTATTGATTATTTTTTTCCGAATCTTGTTTAAAAATGTTATAGGATTTTCAAATAATAAAATATTCAATTTTTTATAAATAATAATATTTTGAATATAAAGTAATATAATAATATTAAATATATATATAATTATAAAGTTTAATGATTAATTTGTAATAGAATAATATTAATGTATAATATATTGATAATATTATGTTAATAAAAACAGAATCTGAAATAAAAAGAGAATTTGAAGAACTTAAAGAACTTGAAGAACTTGAAAAAGAATTTAATATGTTAATAGAAAATAAACCAATAATAGATATAAAATTATCAGAAGAACAACTTAATATAGTAAATTCAAAATTAAATATAATAGTAGATGCAGTAGCGGGAAGTGGAAAAACAACAACAATATTACATAAAAGTTTTATAAATCCTAATAAAAATATATTACAAATAACTTATAATAATATGTTAAAAAGAGAAGTGAGAAAAAAAGTTAACAAATTATGTATAGAAAATATGAATATTCACACTTATCATAGTTTAGCTGTAAAATATTATAATAAATATGGTTATATTGATGAAGAAATTAAAAAAATATTAATTGAAAATAAGCCACTATTACCTGATATATTTATTAAACCAATTGATATATTATTTATTGATGAAACACAGGATATGATTTTAGATTATTATAATTTAATAAAAAAATTTTTATTTGATACAAAATCAAATCCTCAAATAATTATATTGGGAGATAAATATCAAGGAATATATGATTTTAAAGGAGCAAATATAAAATTTTTAACACTTGCAGATAAAATATGGAATATACCATTTATACGTTTAAATTTAACACAATCTTATAGATTAACTGATCAAATTGCTTGGTTTATAAATAAAATAATGTTAGATCATGATTATATTTTAACATCAAAATCAGGTCCTGTAGTTGATTATTATATTGGAAATTCTTTTGATATTTATAAAAAAATAGGTAAATATTTAATAAATATAATGAATACAGAAAATATTTTTCCATCAGATATATTTATTTTAGTTCCAAGTTTAAAAACAACAGATTCTGCATATAAAAAATTAGAAAATTATCTTGTAAAAAAAGGTATACATTGTATAACTCCATTATCTGATGATTTTAAATTAGATGATATTATAATACAAAATAAAGTAGTTTTTACAACATATCATCAAGCAAAAGGGAGAGAAAGAAAAATTGTAATTTTATATAATTTTGATAACTCATTTACTGAATTTTATATGAAAAAAGAAGAAAATAATGATTTATTAAAATGTCCAAATATTATATATGTTGGAGCAACAAGAGCTTCATATAAATTAATATTAATTCAAGATTTAAGATCAAAACCATTAAATTTTTTAAATATATCAAAATTAAAAACAAATAAATATTTAAATATTATATCATCAAATAAAAAAATTATTTTAAATAATAATTCAATAAAAAATAAAAAAATTAAAAAAATAAATGTTACAGAACTTGTTAAATTTATATCTCCTTTAACTTTAGAACAATTAATTAATATAATTGATAAAGATTTATTTATTGAAATAAAAAAACCATATTTAAATATTGATATTCCTAATAAGATTAAAATTATATCTAATAATTTAACAATTTGGGAAGATATTTCAGATTTAAATGGTTTAGTTATACCTGCTATTTATGAATCAAAATTAAATAATTTACAAATGTCAACAATTGAAAGTTATGTTTATGAAAAAATACAAGAAAAAGATGTTTTTAAAAATATTAAAAAATATGTAGGAAAAATTAATATTCCTGCAAAAAATATTTCTGATTACTTAAAAATTGGAAATATATATAATTCAATTCAAAATAAACTTCATGCAAAATTAGCTCAAATTAAAAAATATGATTGGTTAAATAATGATATTATTTTAAAATTTCATGATATTATGAATGTTATAGATTTAACAACAAAATTTGAAGTTTTTATATCAAATATTAATACCAATACTGATTATTTAGAATATGAACATGAAAATTATGGATTAATTCATTTTAAAGGAAGAATAGATGCTATAAGTGAAAATAATGTATGGGAATTTAAATGTGTAGATTTTTTAACTATTGAACATAAATTACAATTAATTATATATAAATGGATGTGGGAAAAAGCAAATTTAAATGATATTTATGGAAAAAAAGATTTTTGTTTATTAAATATAAAATCAGGACAAATTTTAAAATTTAATTACAATAACAATTATTATATTTTAGAAGAAATTATTGAAATTTTACTTCAAGAAAAATATTTAAATAAAAAAAATTTAAATGATTTAGAATTTATTAAAATGTGTAATAATTAAAATTTATAATGATAATATTAAGCATTTATAAAGAGATAAAGTAATTTGATTAAGATTATTTTTTATTTTTGAAAAAATAATTATTTATATTTATTAATTTATTAATTTTACAAATATTTATATTCTACAAAGTAAAAATATTTATAAAATTAAGTTTCAAGTATATTATTTATTTTTATTATTAAAATTATCAACAGAATTTTTATAAATTTGAATAGCAATATCTTTTGAAACAAAATTACCAATTGTTACATATTTATTTTCTAAATCTTTATAATGTGAAAAAAAATATTTTATTTGTTCTAATACAAAATTAGATAAATCATCAATATCATTAATATTTTTGGATTTTGGATCTATTTTATCTATTGGACATAATATTAATTTTGGATCAATTCCCTCAGAATCAGAAGTTTCAAGACATCCAATTATTTTACATTTAATATATGAACCATTAATTAAAGATTCATCAGTTATAATTACAGCATCAATTGGATCTGAATCTTGACTTAGAGTATTTGGAATAAAACCATAATTAAAAATATATCTAAATGGTGTATATAATATTCTATCACATACTAATGCATTTTTAATTTTATCAAATTCATATTTTATATTTGAACCTTTTGAAATTTCAATAAAAGGTTCAACAATTATATCATCTAAATTATTAACTTTATTTTTACTATTCATATTATAATTTATAAATATAATAATTTATAAATTTTTAATTAAATTAAAAAAAATATATTAAAAAATAATTATAAAGATAAAATAGTTATTTAAGTTCTAAAGATTTATTATAAATATCTTCTTCAATTGTATCTTTTATAATCAAACGATAAACATTAATATTTTCGGTTTGATTTATTCTATAAATTCTTCCTATAATTTGTTTTTCAATATCTCTTAAAAACAAATTATTTCCAATAATTGGCTCAAATATAACAATATTAGAAACAAAACTCAAATCAATACCCGATGCATTTTTATTAGAATTTAATATTAGAACTTTAATATTATTATTATTTTTAATTTCATTAATTTCATTTGATGTTTCTAACTTAATAGATTTAATACCTTCAACATTTAATGTTTCATATAATTTAGAAATCATATTTTCAAATTGTGTATAAACAATAAATTTACTATTATTTTGATTAATAATATTAATTAATTTATCAATTTTTGTTGAATAGTTTAATTTAATTTGATTAACATTACTTATTGTATAAATTTTATTTGTATCAATACTTTTTTTGCAAAGAGAACATGATGAGTTAGAAGCTAACCAATATTGCATACAAAATGAACAACAAATATGTCCACATGTAGGAACATCATATGATTCATTTTCTACTATTTTTTCCAAACATATTGGACATTTTTTATTAATATCATTCATTTTATTATTTAAATAATCATAAGATTGTTTTCTATTTATAACAATTTGTGTTTGTTCATTTATTTTATTATTAAAATGTAATAAATTATCTTTTATATCATTAGGATTTTGATTATTAAAATACTCAAAATAATGTAAAAGATTAGGCGTATTATTATTATTTTGAAAATTATCATTTAACATTTTTTCATAATTATTTCTAGATTCAATATATTCATTCAATTTATTATTTTCTTGTTCATATTTGTTTTTATAATCGTCTAATACTAAATTATTAAAATCAGTTAATTTTATTATTTGATTTTTATTTTTATAATTAATCATAATATCACAACAACATTTACGCAAGAATTGTTCATCACAATTTGTATTTGCTAGAGTTTCTGCATCATATAAAATTCTTTCTTGTTCATTAAATTCAAGAATTATATTATGTTCAAGAGAATTTGGTAATTTTACTTCTTTTACTATATTTTGTAATGTATTTTTTCTAAAAATTTTATAATATGTATCATATAAATAAGTAAATCTATCTAAATTTTTATAATATATGTTTTCTTTTTCTGTTAAAAATTTTATAATATTATAAATTGAATTTGGCACAGGAAATGGAGTTGCTGTAATTCCCCATTTATAAGTACATCCTGTTTTAAAACTTTTTTCTAAAATATTTTCATTATTTGGATTTGAATATAATTCATGAATTTCATCAACAATTAATGTATCATATTTACTTAATTTAAAATCAATAAAATCACTGAATTTAACAATTTTTATAAAATTTGGAAATTTAATATTAAAATGTTTTGTGAATTGAGAGTGCCAATGTGACTCTAAATGATCAGGTACGAGAATTACAGTAGTTAAATTTGTTTTTAATAATGCTAAACATAAAAATTGTATTGTTTTGCCAATTCCAACATCATCTAAAATTATACCTCCTTTAAAAGGAATTAATTGTCTATCTTCATTTTTTATAAAACAATTATTACTATAATTATAGATTCTTCCATCTGGAAAAAATAATAATTTATCAGAACTTATATATTCTTTAATTGGATTATTTTGTAATTCAATCATCCAATTTATATTATCTTTTTGATAATCATATAGTGGCATTTTTAATATTTCATCAAGCAAAAATGTTGATTTATTTAATAATAATTTTTTTGGATCTTTTACATATATATCATTTAATTTATAAAATCTTTCAACTGATAAGAATTTTAATATATTATCCAATTCATAATTATAATAATTGTCATATTCACTTAATAAATTATTTTGTAAATTTAATGTTCTATGTATAAATGTTAATATATTTTTTTTTTCTGAATCATTTATAATACTATTTGTTATAAGATCACTGTTATTAATTTTATAAAATAAGATTTTAATATTATGATCTTTTTCATCATAAGAAATATAATATGTATCAATAAATGGTTCCTCTGAAAATGGACAATATTCATTAATATTTTTAAAATATTCTATTACTTCTTTATTTTTTAATATATTATTATGTTTTGTTAATTCACTCAAATTTAAGTTTTTCTTGATTTCACAAGCTATTAAATCATTAGGTTCTATTTTTAATGAATAGTACAAATATAATTCAAAATTACTCATATTTTATTAGTATTGGTATTAATTGATATTAATAGATTATGATTAATTACTTTTAAACTTTCTATACAATTTATTTATCAATTTTTTATCAATAAATAGGCATTAAGAAAAGTATTATACTAAATATAAATAGTAGGCATATATACATATTATTTATATTAAATATAAAAGCATAACACAAAACAATATATTTATTATTA
>Ga0169931_10013467_pt1 | contig 11163 bp, 15 predicted proteins | sample Kivu_15m_20L_FD_129675 | JGI IMG/M metagenome (GOLD analysis project Ga0169931, IMG submission 129675) | Freshwater microbial communities from Lake Kivu, Western Province, Rwanda to study Microbial Dark Matter (Phase II) - Kivu_15m_20L... | ecosystem: Environmental > Aquatic > Freshwater > Lake... | reverse complement strand
TATATTCAGAAACGGTGTCACCTCCTGTCGCTTGAACTCCTGCCATTCTTAGCACACGCTCCGGCATACTCCACACGCCAGAATTTTCCCCTGTTCCTGTATATACTCTTCGACTTCCAATCAGCCCACCATTGAAGCCAATCATGATATATCCTCATAGCCGATGACAAGCTCCAAATGGCTCGCGGCATTGGCCACTGCGCGGATGGAGTCGCCTTCTTCTAGGTAGAAATATGTTTCCTTGCTGCTGATGATTTGCGTGGCATCAGCAGGCACGGTAAGCGTCTTGGCCAAGTAGAAGTCAGTGGTGCCGTTGTAAATACTTACGCTGATGTCTGCAGCATTAGTGCCATCCACATTAGCGCAGAAGATGCTATTGATCTTCAATGCCTTGCCGCTTGCTGCGCTATTCGCCAGTGCATTAGCTAAAGTATCGGTCACGGCGTACCGAGCAGTTTTACCGGTAATCGTGGTGGGGTTTTTTAGGTTTGGAGCAGCCATTAGAAGATCATTCCAGCGATAACAGGATCAATGCCATCACCGCCACCGCTGGCATCAATAGTAGTGTTTGTAATAGTCAGGTTACTTCCTACCGTAAGATATGTCAACTCGCTTGCGCTGTCATCCCAAAAGACGATCTTATCGGCAGCCGCATCAACAGCAGTAATCTCCGACGCACCGGTTACACCCAGTACATCTGCGGCACTGGCGTTAATAGTAACACTGCCGCCAGCGCCTGTTGCACCTGTGGCGCCTACGCCCGTGGCTCCGGTTGCGCCTGAAACGCCAGCGGTGCCAGCCGCTCCTGCTGCCCCAGTAGCACCGGTAGCTCCAGCACCCGTGGCTCCTGTAGCTCCAGTAACTCCATCTGCTCCGGTGGCACCTGTTGCACCGGTAGTGCCAACACCAGTGGCTCCGGTAGTGCCTGCGCCTGTAGCTCCAGTTGCGCCAGTAACTCCATCTGCACCAGTGGCTCCCGTTGCACCCGTAGCGCCAGTAATTCCTGGACCTGTTGCTCCTGTAGCGCCTGTTGCACCCGTAGCACCGCTAATTCCATCTGCTCCGGTTGCACCTGTTGCACCGGTAGTACCTTCGGGTCCTGTTGCCCCTGTTGCACCTGTTGGACCTGTTGGACCAGTAGTACCTACACCTGTTGCTCCAGTAGCACCAGTAACTCCGGTAACTCCATCGGGTCCTGTGGCGCCAGCAGCACCGGTAGCGCCTGTAGTACCAACACCAGTAGCACCAGTAACTCCGGTAACTCCATCGGGTCCTGTTGCTCCATCTGCACCGGCAGCACCTGCTGCCCCAGTAGCACCTGTAACTCCAGCGCCGGTAGCGCCGGTAGTTCCCTGGGCGCCGGTTGCTCCAGTAGCGCCTGTCGGCCCATCAACACCTGTTGCACCTGTAACTCCTGCGCCGGTAGCTCCTTGAGCGCCGGTTGCTCCAGTAGCGCCTGTTGCGCCGGTAACGCCAGCACCCGTAGCGCCTGTAGCTCCGCTAACTCCTACACCAGTCGCGCCTGTAGCACCTGTAACTCCAGCCCCTGTGGCTCCAGCAGAGCCAGTGGCGCCGGTGGCTCCTGTAGCGCCGTCAATACCCGCAATGCCTGTAGCTCCAGTTACACCTGCACCGGTCGCACCCGTGGCTCCTGTAACTCCATCTGCTCCTGTGGCTCCTGTGGCTCCAGTAGTACCAGCACCAGTAGCACCGGTAGTACCAGCACCTGTGGCTCCTGTTGCACCATCGCTACCAGCAACTCCGGTAGCTCCGGTTACACCAACTCCAGTAGCACCAGTTGCTCCAGTTGCGCCGCTTACGCCTGCCGCACCAGTGGCTCCCGTAGCACCTGTGACTCCAGCACCTGTAGCTCCTGTGGCTCCGGTAGTGCCAGCACCTGTGGCTCCAGTAGCTCCGCTAACACCATTTGCGCCAGTAACTCCACTGGGGCCAGTAGGACCTTGTATACCAGTTGCGCCGCTAACACCAGTGGCGCCGTCAGCCCCAGTTGCGCCAGTAACTCCGGCAGCTCCAGTAGCTCCGGTGGTTCCTTGGGGGCCAGTGGCTCCGCTTGGACCAGCTAAGGTACCGAGACTATCCCAGGCACTTCCATCCCATACATAGAAAATTTTGGTGTCAATTGTTTGATAGACATCCCCTGTTGTTGCTCCGCCTGGAAGAGCGGCTTGGTTTGCAACGGTGCCTTTAAGATTGAGTGCAGTAATATCTGATCCAGTTAGATCAAATGTACCTGTAAATGGATTGAATTGATACTTCATAATTATTAATTAACTTTTACTTACCGCCGTCAAGTTGTCATTGCCATCATAAGTCAAAGTAAGTGTTGCCACTGTACTTCCAGAGGTACCACCCAGTTTGTAAACTACACCTGTTAAGTTTGTTCCGGTGTAAGACAAAGAAATGAAGTCGTGTGGTGGAATAGAAAGTCCCGTGAGTACAGGCACGCCATTACCTACGTCAACAAATCCGGAATGACCGTTGCCTAAGTCGTTGACGTATCTAACGCGTGACATTTGTGGTTTAGATTACTTTTTCTTAGCAGCAGACTCTTTCTTTTTCGCAATCATCTCTTTGAATTTGTCACGAGCAGCAGCTTGCTTGTCAGATGTACCAGCCTTACCTTTCACTGGGGGAGCTGGTTTACCCTTAGGAGGAACAGGTTTGCCCTTGGGGGGAGTGGCTTTTTTCTTTTCCATGGAGATGATTATTCTTTGTTAATTATAGATCATTTTTTTTTTGTTGGCTTAGATTGCCTTGCTTTTTTACCAGCTTCTTTGGCAGCTTTGGTGTTAGGTACAAATTGTTTGCCTTGTTTACTGCCAGCCTTTTTCTTTGCATCTGTTTTCTCACGTTCTTCCTTCGAGAGAGAAGCCCATGCTTTCTCAGGTAAGTAACGTTTGGTGTGTCCAGGTTGGATTGCTTTGTCAGCAGCCATTACTTTGACTCTTTATATTTTTTAGCGGCAGACTTAGCTTTTTGCCTCTTTTCATATTCATCTTTAGTGGACCACTTCTCTTTCCCCCACTTCTCTAAATCTTTTTGTTTTTCACCCTTTCCACCTTTGTATCCACCACCAGCTTCTTTGTATTCCTGCGCAACTAACTGGGCCTTGCGGGCGCTCCATTGACCTGCTTTACCTCCTTTAGTACCAGCCATTACACGATCTTTGATTCGCTCACGTAACTCTGGTTTGGAATACTTGCTATCGTCTTGTGCCATTGGCAAGTTTATTTTGTCTTTCTTTTAATATTCTATCCCACTTACATGGACGAGCAGCTTTAGCCCAATCCCGTGGAGGGTTGGGCATAATCCTTTCTAAGTTCCAGAAGAAATTTTCGAGTCGTTCTTGATCAGTGGAAGAGTGGTCCATCGGTTGGAGGAGTGGGCATATTACCCCCCATTTTATTGGGGCCACCAAACCGTTGCATGATCTCATCCATAGACTCAAGAGATTCACAACGTACCAAAAGTTCAGCTAGGGTGCTGACCGTAATGGCATGTTCGGAACGCGAAGCAAAAGCTAGGGCGTCACGTAGATGATTCGTTGCTTGTTGAACTGATTCCTTGACTTGAGTGCTGAGTGCCATTTGCATCTCCGTTGGTTTCTTCAGTATAGCTATTGTTTGCAGCATTTTTCTTGGAAAGTAAAAGGCTTTGGAGAAGTTGATCGTGTGTTTCAAGAAACTCGTTGCCTTGTTCTATCATACTCATGTATTCTGAAGGACTTGTCATTGGTTGTAAATACGGATGATACTAAAAAGAGGTGGGGTTTATTCCCAGGGTTCTTCCCAGATCCAACCTATTTGATATCCAAAGATGTAAGGTTCGATATGGAGAGATTCCATTAGTTCGTAAATTAGACGTCCTTTGCCTATGAGATGTCCTTTTGCAGTTTGGATGTTGTCATCAACCACGATAAGAGTACCGGGAGAGATGATGTTCTTGGCGGCAAACAACTCTTTTAAGTGGTGGGCGGCTGGTGCCCAGTCATTGTTCCAGTCATCAATGTTGTAGGAATCTAAGTAGAGGAGATTGACGCGACCTTCCATTTCGCCCAGGGTCTCAACTGAGTCTCGTTGAATAACTAGTGCTTCAGTTGTTGACTCTCGTGCTAACTTGCAGGCCTTTGGATCAATATCAATTGATATGAGGTTGCCACCATGGCACTCAACATATTTATCGAAAAGAAGAGTGGAGCAGCCATCTCCTTCATAGTTGTTTTTTTCGCGATAAGTACCGGTCTCAACAATTGTTGGGTGTATGAAGTCAGCTAAGAATTCAAACATTGTGTCAAAAGATGTTCGTCTTTTGCCAAGGTGGGTGGAAATCTCCTCGTAATAAGAGGTCCATTGGTCAGACATCAGAGATCAGCCCTCAAATAATCATAATTTTCTCTTTTAAGTTTAGCTTCAAATTCATCTGCTTGATTCGTTTCAATGTCTTCAATTACACCATATGGAACATTAGAAGTTTTATTTTCAATGTCGATGTAAAAACGAGTTAGGTTTATGGTCACCAGGGAGAACCTTGAATAAGGAGGATGGTTATTAAAGGTTAGGGCCGTTTCCTTGAATAAGAGTTAACCTCTAAAGAGACCGATGATCTGAAAGATGGATTGCTTGGTGGCAAATTCGAGAAGAAAGATGGTGGTAACAGTAATCATTGCGATCCGACCATTGACTCGTTCTGCATACCAGAGAAAATCTTCAGGGTGAGTTGGAATGTTCAGGAGGTTGAGATCGGGGCAATACTCTTTAATTACAGTAGCAAAAAAGTTTTTCATGTGAGAAAATCGAAACTTATCCGATTATACCCAATTATTCAAGCAAATAAGCAGTGCAGTAAAAAGTACATAAATTAAGAGTTGTGGTTAGAATATAGGCAATACACTCGTCTTTCGATGGCGGTACTAGCGAATACGAATGATGCACTCCATGTGCAAATTGAGAAGCATCCCGATTTGCTGGCTGAACTGAATGCAAAACCAGCTAGGGTAACAATCAACGGGAAGCGACACTACAATACTCCGTTTTATACAGGTCCGGTACCGTCAGTAACTACGATCATTTCAGAGACGGCATCAGAAGCAAATAAAAAAAAATTGGAGATGTGGGCTAAAAATAATCCAGGCGTGAAAGAGGCTGCAGCAGAGCGCGGTACTACAATTCACTCCTGTATGGAGCACTATCTCAAGAAAAAAAACTTTGAGGTGCCAGAGGAATATGCAGAGTTTTGGGGTGGTATGCCCCAGGTACTGGACCTTTTTGATGAGGTGATCTGGGCTGAGACGCCCCTGTTGGATAAACATCAATTTGCATTGTCTTCTGATGGTGTGGGTAGGGTGTGGGGCTGGGATAAGGAAGATAGGGGCTGGTGTGGATCTCCTGACATTATTGGTGTAATTAAGAATAAGTTGACGCTTGCCGACTTAAAAACTTCAGTCAAGCCCTACTCCAGATATTGGCCTAAAAATCTGGAGAAGGGTTCACCAGAATGGCGAGACCTATTGGCAGGTAATATGAAATTTAATAAGACGTGTTTACAGCTCGGCGCATACGACCTAAGTATTGAACAGAGTCTTGGGATGAAAGTTCAGCAAGCTGCAATCTTGGTATCAACTCCAGTTCGTACTCAACTTTTTAAGATCACCAGGAATCATCTCAATATCCTGAGGGAGAAGTGGTTGAAGGTAGTAGAAGAGTACTATGCCCAACTCGAGCGTTGTGGCCTCTACGATTCTGACTTAATATAAACAAAAAATAAATGAAAGACAAAAGCTGTAGAGTTTGTAAACTGGTTAAAAAACTTGATAAATTTCATAAAGCCGTAGGAAACAAAGATGGTTATAACAATAGATGCAAAGAATGCCAAAAAAAATATAATGATCAATATCATGCTCAGCAAAAACAGAAGCACACAAAAACACCGCCCGCTCCTTTGCCTAAAAAATGTCCAAAATGCAACTGTGTAAAGCCGTTTAAAGATTTCTATAGAAGCAACTGTTCTAAAACAGGCATTACTTCTTTTTGTAAAACGTGTGCAAGTAAAAAAGGAAAAGAGTGGGAGGAAAGGAATAAAGAAAGAAACAAAGAAAAAAGTAGGGTTAAAAATTTAAAATGTAAGTATGGACTAACGCCTCAAGATTATGAAAGTATGTTAAACAAGCAAAAAGGTGTGTGCTGTATTTGTAAAACAAATGACCCAGGAAAAAATAGACTCTATTTTACCGTGGATCATTGCCACATTACAGGGGCAATAAGAGGCCTATTATGTACAAAATGTAATTGCGCATTGGGGGCTATTAAACGATGATCCTGTACTTTTTACAGCCGCAAAAAACTATTTAGAAAAACAAGATGACCCCGATCTTAGCTGAAATTTACGCTGAGATTGTCAAGTGGTTAAAGAGGGTTTGGTTTGAGGCCAGGCTGCAGATGATCGTATGGGAAAACTTAAAAGAATCTGGGATCCGGATCTTGTCTAGAGTGTGCGTCTCATTAGAATTGTTAATCTTAAGGGTTTAAACGGAAATATTCCAATTTTTGATGGCTTGGGAGGGGTAGGATAAGAAGACAAGCAACAGAAGCCTCCATGGAGATTTCCGTCTCTGTCGGGGAGTGGATTCAGGCTTTGTCTTCTCGCATGTCCGGTGCGGGGGATGGAGACTGTTTTGTGCTCCCTACACCCATCCACTTACACGCCTTTGAGATTCTAGAGAAAGAAGAGCAATTTACTAAGAAAAAGTTTAAAGTGAAGCTAGTTGAGGACAACGGTTGAATGGCAAGTAAAAATTCGATGGCCCTTGCACCAGGGCAGATTAGGCTCGATTACCTGTCCATTGACTGGCCGCTGACACCACTGGGTGAGAACAAGAATCCGTATGTGCAGGGCTGGCAAAACAAGCCGCATACTCCTCAGGAGATTGAAGTTGAGTTAGGAAAGGGAGTTTGTAAAGCTGTTGGCTTGATTGGTGGTCCAGCTTACAACAAACCCTATGGTCATGTCTGGGTAGATATAGATGGACCAAGCGTTTACGAACTTGTTGAAAAGGTCTCAGGGCAAAGCTTCCAGGATGCACTGCCTCCTACATTAACAATTTGTAGTGGGAAGGAGGGGAGGGAGCGTAGGTTATATGTATTGTCGAAAGATGCGTGGAAGGTATTTATTAGGAATAAGTATGTATGGCATTCGGAAGTATCGAGAGAGAAGCTAGAAGTGTTGTGGGGTAAGCACCAGGGGGTGTTGATGGGCTCACATCCTGAGACTGATGGTTACTTTACGGCACCAGGAGGTGGGTATGAGTGGGCTGATCGGTTGCCTAAGTTACCAGATTGGATTCTGGTAGAAATTATTGTTAAGAATGAGAAGCAGGGAAAACCAAATACAGATATAGGTCGTGTCATTGGACCAGGCTTTGCTTTGAATACGCGCATTCCCCTGGAAAGGGATATGCAGTTGGCACGAGAAGCAATGTGGGCATTGCCACCAGAGGCGGCTGAAGATTATGATGTCTGGATCATGGTGGGGCAGTCTCTTCATGCGTTAGATGAGACCATGCTTGATGAGTGGGATGAATGGTCCAAGCAATCGGAAAAATATAAGGAAGGTGAATGCCTGAGACGATGGCGGTCCTTCAGTAAAAATGGTGGCCGGAGCATGGGATCATTAATTTATATGGCAGAACAAAATGGTTGGCAGCCCTCCAAGAATCATCTTGCCATGGGTGTAGATGATGATTTGCTTGACCGCCAGGCAGAACAGCTAAAAGAAATTGAAACAAATCTTAACATGACCGCTACAAAAATGAAACAAGCTCCGGTTGATAAGGCGCCAAGGAAGAAAAAGGTTGTTGAGGAGCAGACGAAGGGGGGAGGTTTTGGCGCTGAAGACCAGAAGAAGAAGGGGGGTAAGGAAAATGACCCTTCTAATGTAATTACTGAAGTTTTGTTGCAGCAATACAGAGGTGATCTGCGTTACAGCAGGATGCACAATCAATTTTTTGCTTATGGAAGCAAACATCCTGGGCTTTGGTCACCTCTGGGGGAATTGGATATGAAAGGACGAATTCGCAGTGATCTAGAAAGTATAAAGATTTCGTTTTTACCACAGGGTTATTCGATTCATTTGATTAATGATGTGTTTGCACAACTGAAAATTACGTTGATGTTTGAAGATTGGCACGAAGGTACCGACTATTTGTTGTTCTCAAATGGGATCTTGGATGTAGCAGAGCGTACCTTGTTGCCATTCGATAGGGAAATGTATATGACCCAGCGGTTTCCCTACGAGTACAACCCCAGTGCAGAATGTGAAGAAATTGTTAAGTGGTTGAAACAGACTCAGGATGGTGAATGGGGGCGCGTACAGGTACTAAGGGCTTGGTTGCGGGCTGTACTGCTTGGGTGCTCCGATATCCAGAAGTTTGTGGAGATTGTTGGACCAGGGAAGTCTGGTAAATCAACTTATGCAAACTTGGCACATGCACTGGTGGGGGATGAAAATGCAACCATCTCTAGTCTGGAGCATCTTGAGAAAAATAGGTTTGAGACTTCCAACTTGTATAAGAAGAAGCTGTTGCTGTTCAATGATGTGGAAAGGTATGGCGGTTCGGTATCTGTGTTGAAAGCTTTGACTGGTGGTGACCTTATCAGGAATGAACAAAAGTTTCAGGCAGAAGCTCAGAAGCCATTCAAATTTGGTGGCCTTGTGATGATTACAGCTAATGAACCGATTCAAACTACGGACCCAACGTCAGGTCTTGCCAGGAGGAGATTGACAATTCCCTTTAATAATCCGTTTAGGGGTACTGCCGCTCAACAGCATGTCCTTATTGATATGGATGGGAAGGGTAATGCGTACGGTAGATTTGCCCCCTTACTACCAGGGTTGGTTAATTGGGTGCTCGATTTGTCGCATGAAGATATGAAGGAGTTGTTGATGGAGACGGCGAAGACGGTACCTTTTTATATTGGCTACCAGACGGAGCAGGTACTAAAGTCCAATCAGTTGTTGGACTGGATGCACCATTCGGTTGTGTTTGAGTTCAATGTGGCAAGTGCAGTGGGATTTGCTAAGCCCACACCTCAAGGTAGTTCGGGTGTTTATGTCAACCACGATAAATGGTTATATGCTTCTTATTGTGAGTTCTGTAGGTATTCGAATACGAACATCTTGGGGCGTAGTCGATTTGAAAGTCTTTTGATGGATGCTTGTGTTCATCAGTTGGGACTGAATGTTTATCGATTGAAAAATTCGAGGGGTATGAGAATTGTTAACTTGATGGTGCGTGGTAATGACCCCAGGATGGCAGAGTATCCATCTATTGTGGAGTTGGGACTTAATAAGGATAAGTATCGGGATTTTTATGGGGCTAAATCACAGCTCGAATATGTGAAAGATGATGCGAGAATAGAGGGTAACATTATATTAAATGAATGAGCAAAGGCAGGCACCTTATTCTGGATTTATATGGTTGTGATCCAGAGATACTTGATGATTATGAGGAGTTAGAGCGCTTGCTTGAAACGGCGCTTAACATGGCAGGAGCTACTATTCTGCGCATCTTTGGTGAGAAGTTTCAACCGCAGGGAGTTACTTTGTTGGCGCTTCTTGCTGAATCACATGCCAGCATTCATACCTGGCCTTGTGAGAAGTATTGTGCAATCGATTTGTATACTTGTGGGACGGCGACATCCACCGATAAAGCGGCTAGTTTTTTGATATATAAGTTGGGGGGTACTACTTATGTAAAGAAGGATATGGTGCGTGATCCCAATGGTGAAGTAATTGGTGCGTAAATGGCTATACTAAGTTCAGTTTCTTTGAACTAATGACCAAAAAACTTAAGCTTTTGTGGGTTGCAGACTTTGCTGCAATGACAGGATTCGGACGCGTAAGTGGTGCAGTTCTACCGCGTATTAAAGATAAATATGACATTGTGGTGCTCGCATGTAACTGGTACGGCGACCCAGTAGAAGAGCAAGAAGATTTTAGAATGTATCCAGCATCTAATCGTTTTCAACAAACTCCGTTTGGCGAGGAGAGAATTCGTGAGGTTGTGGAGAAAGAAAATCCGGATATTGTATTCACACTGAATGATCCATGGATTGCTTCAGATCAATATCGGCGTATTGAAGACTTACACAAGCAAAGAAAATTTAAGTTTGTTGGCTATCTCACTATGGATAGTTATAACTGGCTGGGGGGTATTGATCCACATATCAATGTGTGGGATTCGGTTATTACGTTTACGGAATTTGGTGCACACGAATTCTTGAAGGCTGGTATTAATAGACCTATTAACGTGATTCCCCACGGGTTGGATAGTGGAGTCTTTTATCCCAAGGATAAGAAGGAGGCTCGCAAGGAGTTGAAACTATCGGATGACATCTTTATTTGTTTTAATGGCCAGAGAAATCAACCACGTAAACGAATTGATATTACGATTGCTGCCTTTGCACAATTTGCGGTAGGTAGGCCAGATACTCAGTTGTATCTACATATGGGCTTGAAGGATCAAGGGTGGGACGCAATGGGTTTGTTTGCCAGAGAGATGAAGAAGAATGGGTTGGATCCTAATAATCGCATCATCATGACCACAAATACACCGCAACCACCCAACGTACCAGTGGAGTTGTTGAATACGATCTATAACGTTGCTGATATTGGAATCAATACTACCAAGGGGGGAGGATGGGAGCTGGTTAATTTTGAGCATGCAGCCTGTCGTGTGGCGCAGATTGTATCAGATCATACAAGTACCAAAGAAATTTTTGAGGGGTATGGAAAATTGATCAGATGTAACCACGTAGATGTAGATCATAACTTTGGAAGGGAGATGCCATGCCCTTCAGTGGAGCATCTGGTTGAGCTGCTGGTGGAATTGTATGAGGATAGGGACGAGTTGGACCGTGTCGCCCAAGCCTGCTATGGGCGTGTGACGGAAGAACAGTTCAAGTGGGACAATATTTCAGACCAGTTTGACGGTATTTTCCAGGAGGTGATGGAGAGTGAGCCTTTAGTGAGCGCGGAAGCTGTCTCAGCGGAAAAGAAAGGGAAATGTAAGAAGAGGCGTAAAAAAATGCTGGTTGGTAACCAAGAATAGTTGGTATGACTAGGTTTGTGCCCTGGCGAAAGCTGGGG
>Ga0169931_10013465_pt1 | contig 11164 bp, 8 predicted proteins | sample Kivu_15m_20L_FD_129675 | JGI IMG/M metagenome (GOLD analysis project Ga0169931, IMG submission 129675) | Freshwater microbial communities from Lake Kivu, Western Province, Rwanda to study Microbial Dark Matter (Phase II) - Kivu_15m_20L... | ecosystem: Environmental > Aquatic > Freshwater > Lake ... | reverse complement strand
GCGTTGAACAGGGTCGACTTGCCGACGTTGGGCAGGCCGACGATGCCGCATTGGAGGGACATGGGACGTCCTGACGGTTGGGCCCGCGATTGTATCGCCCGCCGAGGGGTCGTCCCGGAGCCAAGCGGTCGCCCCCGGCGCCTGCCCCGGGGGCACGGGCGGATCGGCGGCAGGCGCGGACCGCCGGGTGACGTCCCGTGCGCGGTGCAGCCTGCCTACACTTGATTCCCAAGCGGCGTGGCGCATGGATCGACCTGCGGCAGACACCGGAACGCACCCATCCAGGGTGTGTCGGACAAGGGCGCGACGCATGACCTTCAATCCTTCCCGACTTACAGCGCAGACACCATGAAACTCCTCCGCCCCGCTCTCCTGTCGGTTGCCGCCGCCCTCGCGCTTGCAGCGTGCGGCGGTGGCGGTTCCGACAGCATCGTCCCGCCCCCTCTCCAGGTCTCCTCGGCGGCCCAGCCACAGCTCGGCTCCTTCTCGGCCGGCGCCACCGTCACCTACCTGCGCCCCGACGGCAGCTCGCTCGGCTCGGCGCTCACCGACGCCAGCGGCCGCGCCACCGTGGACCTGGGCAGCTACACCGGCCCGTTCACGGTTCGCGTGACCGGTGCGGCCGGCGTGACGTACTACGATGAAGCCGACAACACGAACAAGCCCTTTGGCGCCGGCTCGACCCTGCTGGCGATCGTCAGGGGTTCGACCGGGGGCCTGAATTCGGTCGCGGTGACGCCGCTGACCCATGCCGCGGCCCGCCTGGCTGGCGTGACCACGGCTTCGCCCGGCCTGGGCAGCCGCACCGCCGCGGACATCGACACCGCCAACGGGCAGGTGGCCGCGCTGTTCGGCCTGCCGGTGGGTTTCGACATCACCCGGCCGCCGACCCCGGTCTTCGCGGGTTCGACCAGCCTGTCGGGCACCGGTGACGCCGCCACCTACGCCGCGGTGCTGTCGGCCCTGGCCATCCAGGCCCGCGCCGCCGGCACTGACCCGATGGCCGCTTCGGACTCGCTCGCGGCGATCCTGGCGGGTACCGCCCCTGGCAGCACCAGCACCGCGCTCGCCACGATCCTGAACGACGTCCGCACCCTGCTGAGCGGCGGGGCGGTGGGCGGCGTCACGCTGGCCAGCCGGGTGACGCTGGGCACCGACCTCCTCGCCAAGCTGAACGGGATCGCGCCGCAGGTGCTGATCAACGGCCGTGTGCCCTTGCCCACCGAGGTGACCGACCGCGTGACCCCGCCGCCGTCCCCGAGCCCGCTGCCGCCATGCCCGACCGGTGCGACCGGCGCGACTGGCGCCACGGGCGGTACCGGTGGCACTGGCGCCTCGGGCGGCAGCGGTCTGGGCTCGGTCCAGCTCGCCTGCCAGCCGGCCTGACCAAGCGCAGTTCCCGCACCGGCATCTCGCCGGTGCGGCTTCCGGAGCGGGCCTTCCCGGCCCGTTCCCGCTGCCCCCGCCGGACCCCCTCCGCCCATGGCCGGCGCGCGCGGCGCGCCCCGGTCCGCACCGGACAGCCCGCCGTGCACCCGATTCGATACATCCCGGCGATCCTGCTGGGCCTGCCCCTGATCGCCTCCGCCCAGCCCCGCGCCGACGCAGCCGCGGCGGCTGTCTCCGGACGGCCTGCGTGGGGTACCGCAGGAACCGAAGTGATGTCGCCGATCGGTTTCTCCGGAGGCCTGCTGACCCCTTCTGCCCGGACCCTGCCGTGGGGTACCGCCGGCCTGCGCTACGACCGGCAGGTGCCCGGCCCGCGCCGCCACCAGGGGCACAACTACGCGATCGGCTTCGGGGTCCTGCCCTACGTGGAGGCCGCCGGCCGGGTCGCCACCAACGACCTCCACTGCAACATGTACTTGCCGGGCGCCTGCGGGCCGGAGGGTCCCGGGATCCGGGACCTGTCGATGTCGTTCAAGGTCGCGGTGCCGCTCGATGCGGACGAGCGCTTCTCGGTGGCCCTGGGGGCGACCGACCTGGGTGGCGCGGCCACCAACTTCCGCAGTTACTACGGTGCCCTCGGCTGGCGCCAGGGCGCGTTCGACCTCACGCTGGGAACCGGCCAGGCCGAGAGCCGGTCCGCGGTCCTGTCGGGGCCGTTCGCACGCCTGGCGGTGCAGGTTCTGCCGATGCTGCAGCTGTCGGCCGAGCGGGTGCCCGACGGCAGCTGGGTCACCGCGCGCCTGTTTGCCGCCCCGGGGTGGCTGCCCGATCACTGGCAGGCCTTCGTCGACGTGAATCGCCGGATCGGCGACAGCCACCATACCGACTCCTCGTGGTTTGCTGCCGGCCTGAACATCCCGCTGGACTTCCTCGGTACCGGCCGCTCGACCGACGCCCAGCGACGCGCCGCGGCGCTCGCGCCGGCGCCGCTGTTCCGGCTCTCCGACGGCGCCCCGCCGTCGGCTGAAGCGGGCGTGCAGCCGGTTGCGCCGGCGCCGGCTGCGACGGCCACGGCCGCCCCGGCGATGGCCGACCGGACCGCGCCGATCGGCGCCGACGCGCTGCCACGGATCGGGCAGCCCGGCCTGCCGCGGGTGCCGGCCCCGGCGGCCGACGGCGGACGCCTCGCGCAGCAGGCTGAGCTCGCCGCCGCGGCGCCGCCCGCGGCGGGCCCGGTCGATCCCGCCCTGCTGGCACGGCTGGCGGAGGCGCTGGACCACGTGGGCGTAGAGGACGTGGCAGTCGGCGAGCAGCCCGGGCCCGACGGCGGCGCGACCATCGTCGTGCGAGCCGACAACGCCGGCTGGCGCTGGAACGACCTCGATGCCCTGGGCGTGGTGCTCGCGCGGGTCGCACGGGTGCTGGCACCCGGCGATGTGCCGTTCCGGGTCGTCCTCGGACGGCGCGGGGTCCCGACCCTGATGGTCGACGGTACCGCCGCGTGCCTGGCGGCGTTCCTGCGCACTGGCGCCGCCGACTGCCCGCGGGGCGAGGCGCCGGTCCTGCGCTCCTCGGGCGACCTGGGGTTCGACCGGGCCCTGCGCGACATCCGTTGGGCCCACACCGGCGGCAATCCCTCGTGGGGCCGCACCCGGGTGACGATCGCGCCGGGGCTGCGCTCGGCGGTCGCGACCGAGTACGGCATCTTCGACTACTCGCTCGCCGCCGAGGTCGGGGTCGAAGTCCCGCTGTGGACCGGTGCATCGGTGGAAATGCGCCGCTCGTTTCCACTCAGCCACAGCGAGGACTACGATACGGGCCGCGTCTACGGTCCGGATCGCCACCGCACGGTCACCGATCGGGTGCTGTTCCACCAGACCCTGTCGCTCGGCCACGGCGTCTCGGCGCGGGCGGCGCTCGGTCGGGTCTTCGATGACTGGCGGGGCGGGCTGGGTGAGGTTCGCTGGCAGCCGTGGGACGGCCGGCACCGGATCGGCGCGCTCGCCGGGCAGTTCCGCAACGACGGTTCGTTGCGAGCCGGCTTCACCGCCGAGCCGATGCTCGCCAGCTATCGCTACTTGGTGGCTCCGCTCGACTGGGCGATCGAGGTGACCGCCGGTCGCTTCTTCCTCAATGACACCGGCTGGGCGGTCGGCAGCCGGCACTGGTTCGGCGACTTCGCGGTCTCGGCCTACGTGCGCAGCAGCGCCCATCCGAACCAGCCGCAGCCCCAGCGGTTCGCCGGCATCCAGTTCGAGCTGCCGCTGACGCCCCGGCGCGAGATGGACAGCCGCTGGCTGCGGATCCAGGGCGCCGATCGCTGGTCGTACGGCGTGGAGTCGCTGGTGGGCGACAGCCACAACCTGCTGACCGCGGGCCACGGCGTCCTGCCGCCGGTGCCGAACGGGCTGGATGCGGTCCACAACCACGATCGGGCCTCCTCGGCGTACGGCCGCCACCACTGGGGTCGGATCCGGCAGGCGGCGCAGCGCTTCTCGGGTCACTGAGCCACCGCGTCGGTCGCGCGCCGGTCTTCCGGACCGGGGAACGGTCGCGGCCAGCCCACCCGTCTCACCGGGTGAGCCAGCAGCCGGGCATGCTGGCCCGGTGAGCCCATCCCGCCCCCCCGTCCTGCGCTGCGAGCTCTGCGGCGGCGTCGAGTTCGATCCGGTTCCCCTGCAGGTCATCGGGCGGCCCGGCGAGCTGCGCGCCTGTCGCAGCTGCCGCCTGGTCTACCTGCCGCTCCCGGCAGCGGCGCCGCACCGCGGCTCCGAGCCCGAGCCGCCCGACCTGTCCCGCTACGGCCCCGAGCCCCGGCACTGACGACGGCAACCGCCGGCCCGCCGTCGTCACGCCCGCACGGTGTCGGGCGGGCGGGCGCACGGCGTCGGGTCGTATTGCGCCGCTTCGGTGCGTCGAGGCGCGTGGGCCACGGTGCAAGCCCGGTCCCACCATCGGCGCGCTCACGATGGGTCCGGTCACTGCGCCGCCCGCGCGGCGCAGCCCGATTGCCGCGGGTTCCAGGGGCAGTCGGGCCCCGGCCGGACACGGGGCCCTGTCGTGACGCGCCCCGTCTGGCACGTGACTTGCATCCTCTTGCACGCCTTCTTGTATACATCCTGGCGTCCAAGTTCTCGCGATGATCGCTCCCGCCCATGTCCGCTGACCCTGCCGCCTCCCCGATCGGCAGCTGGCTTGCCGCCGCCGCCCGAGCCTCCGATCCGCTGGCGACGGTGGCACGCTCGCTGCACGCGCGGCTGGCGCGGTCCGCCGACCGCAACCCGGTCTGGATCTCCCGGCTCGAACCGGCCGGGCTCGAGCGGCAGCTCGACGGGCTCGCGCAGCGACTGGCCCGGGCCGGGGGCGATCCCACGGCGCTGCCGCTGTTCGGGGTGCCGTTTGCGGTCAAGGACAACATCGACGCGCTCGGGTTTGACACCACCGCCGGCTGTCCGGCGTTCACCCGGCGGCCCGCGCAGGATGCGGCCGTGGTGCGGCGCCTGCGCGAGGCGGGCGCGATCGTGTTCGGCAAGACCAACCTCGACCAGTTCGCCACCGGGCTGAACGGCACGCGTTCGCCGTACGGTGCGGTGGCCAGCGTCCACGATCCCCGGCTGATTTCGGGTGGCTCCAGCTCCGGGTCGGCGGTGGCGGTGGCCCGCGGCGAGGTGTTGTTCGCGCTGGGCACCGACACCGCCGGTTCGGGCCGGGTGCCGGCCACCCTGAACGGGCTGGTCGGGGTCAAGCCTACCCGGGGGCTGCTGTCGACGCGTGGGGTAGTGCCGGCCTGCCGTTCGCTCGACTGCGTGTCGGTCTTCGCGGCCGACGTGGCCGATGCGGCCCGCGTGCTCGAGGTGGCGCGGGGTTTCGACGCCGACGACCCGTTCTCGCGCGACCCCGCGCGCGACGGGCTCGCCGATGCCGGCTGGGCCGCCCCCGAGCGGCTCGCGGTGCCGCACTCGCCCGAGTTCTTCGGCGACGAGGGCCAGCGCGCCGCCTGGGAACGTGCACTCGCCCGGCTGGCCCACGCCGGCGTGGCGCTCGAGCCGTTCGACGACGCGCCGCTGCGCGAGGTGGCGGCCATGCTCTACGAAGGCCCCTGGGTCGCCGAGCGCGACGCCGCGATCGGCGACTTCGTCCGGGCCCATCCGCAGTCGGTCGATCCGGTAGTGGCCCAGATCGTGACCGCCGGCGGCTGGTCGGCACGCGACGCCTTCGAGGCCTCCTACCGGCTTGCCGCCTTGCGCCGGCTGCTCGAGCCGCTGTGGCTGGAGCACGCCGCGGTGCTGCTGCCGGGCGTGCCCACCACCTGCACCATCGAGGCGATGCGGGCCGATCCGGTGGCGCTGAACAGCCGGCTCGGGCGCTACACCAATTTCGCCAACCTGCTCGACCTCGCGGCGCTGAACCTGCCGGCCGAGGCGCGCGGCGACGGCCGCCCGTTCGGCGTGTCGCTGCTGGGGCCGGCCTTCTGCGACGACCGCCTGATGGGGCTGGGGCGTCGCCTGGCGCCGGTGCTGCAGGGCGCCGCGGCGCCGGCCCTGCACGAGTCGCTCGCAGCCGACGCCCACGCGGTCCCCATCGCGGTGGTGGGTGCGCACCTGTCGGGGCTGCCGCTCAACGGCCAGCTGACCGGGCGGGGCGCCCGGCTGCTGCGGCGCACGCGCACCGCGCCCCGCTACCGGCTCTACGCGCTGCCCGGCACCGCGCCCGCGCGGCCCGGTATGGTGCGGGACCCTGCGGGCGGGCCGCTCGAGATCGAGGTCTGGGCCTTGCCCCGCAACGGCTGGGCATCGTTCCTCGAGGGTATCCCGGCGCCGCTGTGCATCGGCAGCGTGGAGACCGAAGAGGGTCACTGGGTCAAGGGTTTCCTGTGCGAGCCGCACGCGCTGGCCGGGGCCGAAGAGGTCACGTCGCTGGGTGGGTGGCGCGCGTATCTCGCGTCGAAACAACGCCTCTGAGGAGCGCATCGATGGACCGTCGTGGTTTCGTGCAGGGGTCGGCCGCAGCGGCCGGCCTGTCGGGTTGGGTGGCGCCGGCGGCGGCGCAGTCCGACCGCCGTCGGGAACTGCTGGTGATCGCCAACGAGTTCGGGCCGAACTCGCTCGACATCCACACCGTGGGTGCCAACCGTCCCAGCTATGGCGTGTCGTGGGTCTGCTACGACCGCCTCATGACCTTCGGGCGCCGGACGCTGCCCGACGGGCAGGTCAGCTACGACTTCTCCCGGCTCGAGCCCGAGCTCGCCGAGTCGTGGACCGTCGCGCCCGACAACTCGCACGTGATCTTCCGGCTGCGCCGCGACGCGACCTTCCACGACGGAACGCCGGTGACCGCGGCCGACGTCAAGTGGTCGTTCGATCGGGCGGTCAGCGTCGGCGGATTTCCGAACTTCCAGATGTCGGCCGGCTCGCTCGAGAAGCCCGAGCAGTTCATCGCACTGGACACGCACACGTTCCGGGTGAACTTTCTGCGGCCCGACAAGATGACCATGATGAACATGGCCGTCCCGGTCCCCTGCGTGTTCAACTCCGCGCTGGTGAAGAAGCACGTGACGCGCGAGGATCCCTGGGGTCTGAACTGGACCAAGAACAACGTGGCGGGCGGCGGCGCCTACCGCGTCGAGTCGTGGCGGCCCGGCCAGGAGATCGTCTATGTTCGCAACGACGCCTGGAAGTGCGGGCCGATGCCGACGATCCGGCGCGTGATCCAGCGCGACGTGCCCAACGCCGGCACCCGGCGGGCGCTGCTGGTCAAGGGCGACATCGACATGACGTTCGACATGCCGCCGAAGGATTTCAGCGAGATGGCGAAGGACGCGTCGCTGAAGGTGGTGTCCACCCCGATCGAGAACGCGATCTGGTACCTGGGCATGAACGTGACCCGGCCGCCGTTCGACAACGTGAAGGTACGCCAGGCAGTGGCCCTGGCGATGCCCTACGACCAGATGTTCGAGGTGGCAATGTACGGCCGCGCGAACAAGCTCTATGGCGGCTCCAACGAGCCGCGTCAGCCCGTGTGGCCGCAGCCGCACGGCTGGAAGACCGACCTGGGCAGGGCCCGCGAGCTGCTCCGGGAGGCCGGTGTCCAGGGCGGCTTCGAGACGGCGCTGTCGTTCGACCTGGGCTCGGCCACGATCAACGAGCCGATGGCCGTGCTGATGCAGGAGTCGCTCGCCCAGATCGGCATCCGAGCCCAGATCAACAAGATTCCCGGCGCCAACTGGCGGGCTGCCCTGCTGAAGAAGGACATGCCGATGATCATCAACCGCTTCGGCGGCTGGCTGAACTATCCGGAGTACTTCTTCTACTGGTGCTATCACGGCCAGAACGCAGTGTTCAACACCATGTCCTACCGAAATCCCCGCATGGACCGGATGATCGACAACGCCCGCTTCCCCGAGAGCCGGCTGATCTACGAAGCGGAGGTCAAGGGCATGGTCCGGCTGGCCCACGAGGAGCTGCCGCGGATTCCGCTGTTCCAGCCGCTGATGGACGTGGCGATGCGCCGCGAGGTGCAGGGATACCAGTACTGGTTCCACCTGCAGCCCGACTTCCGTCAGCTCTCGAAGACCTGAGCGGTGGACGGGGCGATGGACGACGCTCGGCTCGGCGCGTGGCTCGATGCGGGCGCTGTCGCGCTGCGGCTGCCGGTGGACGAGACCAACCGCGCCGCGGTACTGCTGAACCTGCAGCGGCTGGCGGCGATCGCCGCCCGGCTCGAGGCGGTCGAGCTCGAGCCCGCGGTCGAGCCCGTGGTGGTGTTCGTCCGATGAGCACTGCCACGCGCATCCGCGCCTGCCTCGACCGCATCGAGCGGCTCGACCCGCGGATCAATGCGTTCACCTCGGTGCTCGCCGCGCGGGCGATGGAACGCGCCGAGGCGCTCGACGCCGCGCTCGGCGCGGACGAGGCCTCGGTCGGGCCGCTGGCCGGCGTGCCGTTCGCGGTGAAGAATCTGTTCGACGTGGCCGGCCAGGTGACCCTGGCCGGCTCCCGGCTCGAGCGCGAGCGCCCCGGCGCGCGCGCCGCCGCAGCCGACGCCACCGCGGTCACCCGTCTGGAGGCGGCCGGCGCGATCCTGGTGGGCACGCTGAACATGGACGAGTACGCCTACGGTTTCACCACCGAGAACACCCACTACGGCCCAACCTGCAACCCGCACGCGCCCGAGCGAAGCGCCGGCGGTTCCTCGGGCGGCTCGGGCGCAGCGGTGGCCGCGGGGCTGGTGCCGATCGCGCTCGGCACCGACACCAACGGTTCGATCCGCGTGCCCGCCTCGCTGTGCGGCACCTTCGGGTTGCGACCCACCTTCGGGCGCCTGGGGCGCGGCGGCAGCTTCCCGTTCGTGTCGTCGCTCGACGTCATCGGTCCGCTCGCCGGCTCGGTGCGCGACCTGGCGCTCGCCTACGATGCGATGCAGGGGCCCGATCCGCGCGACCCGGGCTGCGCGCAGCGCCTCCGCGAGGCTGCAACCCCGGCGCTCGGCGACGATCCTGCGGGCTGCCTGCGCGGCTTGCGGGTCGGTCGGCTCGGCGGCTGGTTCGAGTCGATGGCCACGCCGGCGGCGGTGGCGGTGGTGCAGCAGGCCTGCGAGGCGCTGGCCTCGCTGGTGCGCATCCAGCCGGCCGAATGGCCCGACGCCGACCTCGGCCGCTCGCTCGCCTTCCTGGTCACAGCGGCCGAGGGCGCGGCCCTGCACCTCGACGATCTGCGCGAACACTACGGGCTGATGGAGCCGCACTCGCGCGACCGGCTGCTTGCCGGGGCGCTGGTGCCGGCGGCCTGGGTGCACCGCGCGCAACGGGTCCGACGCGAGTACGTGGCACGGGTCGACGCGCTGTTCGCCGCCTTCGACGTGCTGCTCGCGCCCGCGGCGCCCTGCGAGGCGCCACCGCTGGGCACCGACTGGATCGAGGTGCGGGGCGAGCGGCTGCCGGCCCGCCCGAGCCTGGGGCTGCTGACCCAGCCGGTCTCGTGCGCCGGCGTTCCGGTGGTGGCGGTGCCGATTCGCCGCGAGGGGCTGCCGATGGCGATCCAGGTGATCGCCGCCCCCTGGCGCGAAGCCGACGCCCTGCGCGTGGCGCGGGCCCTCGAGCTGACGGGCGTCGCGGCGGCGGCGCCGCTGCCCGCCGGCTTTTCCTGAACGATCCGGGCATCCGATCATGATCGATCCCTCCCAGGTCAACCTTCCCGAGGTGCTCGCCGAGGTCGAGGCGATGGTCGACCGCTACGAGACCGCGCTGGTCACCAATGACGTCGCAGTCCTCGACGAGCTCTTCTGGAACCACCCGCTGACGCTGCGATTCGGCGCCACCGAGAACCTCTGGAGCTACGGGGAGATCGCCGCGTTCCGCGCGGCCCGGCCCTCGCAGGGGCTCGAGCGACGGGTGCTGCGGCGGGTGGTGCAGACCTTCGGGCGCGACTTCGCCACCGCCAGCCTGCAGTTCGAGCGCGCCTCGAGCCCGGGCAAGGTGGGCCGCCAGCAGCAGACCTGGGTGCGGACCCCCGAGGGCTGGCGCGTGGTGGCCGCCCACGTGAGCCTGATGGGTCAGCCGGCGCCATGATGCGGCTGGTCCTCTGGCGGATCCTCGGCGCGCTGCCCAACCTGCTGGGCGTGGTCGTGATCACCTTCCTGCTGACCCGCGCGCTGCCCGGCGATCCGGCGGCGTATTTCGCCGGGCAGTCGGCCTCGAACGAGGCGATCGAACAGATCCGCTCGCAGCTCGGTCTCGACCGGCCCCTGCCCGAGCAGTTCGTCGACTACCTGATGGATCTCGCCCGCGGCGATCTCGGGCAGTCGCTCTCCACCGGCCAGTCGGTCGGTACCGAGATCCTCGCGCGGTTGCCGGCCTCGCTCGAGCTCACGCTGGCCGCGCTGGTGCTCGCGGTGTGCATCGCGCTGCCGATGGGCGTGATGGCCGCCGTGCGGCAAGGCACCTGGGTCGACCAGCTGGCCCGCGTGGTGACCACCGCCGGCGTGTCGCTGCCGGTGTTCTTCACCGGGCTGCTGCTGACCTGGCTGTTCTACTTCGTGCTCGGCTGGGCGCCGTCCCCGATCGGTCGGCTCGACCCGTCGTTCTCGCCGCCGCCCACCCTCACCGGGTTCTACCTGATCGATGCCGCGCTGGCCGGCGACGGGGAGCTGTGGCGCGCCTGTGCCGGCCAGCTGGTGATGCCGGCGATCACGATGGCGCTGTTCGTGCTGGCGCCCATCGCACGGATGACCCGCGCCTCGATGCTGGCGGTGCTCTCCTCCGACTTCGTCCGCACGGCCCGCGCGCTCGGCCTGCGCCCGGGCACCGTGCTGGTCCGCTACGCGCTGCGCAACGCGCTGCTGCCGGTGGTGACCACGCTCGGCATGGTGTTCTCGTTCCTGCTCGGCTCCAACGTGCTGGTCGAGAAGGTGTTCTCCTGGCCGGGCATCGGCTCGTTTGCCATCGAGTCGCTGACCGCGTCCGACTACGCGCCGGTGCAGGGTTTCGTGCTGACGATGGGCGTGCTCTACGTCCTGCTGAACTTGCTGATCGACCTGGCCTACCTGCTGATCGACCCCAGGGTCGCAATGCAGGCCTGACCGTGGCGGCCGCTCCCGCGGGCACCGCCGTGGCCCCGCCACGGGGCGGGCACCTGCGCCACGTGCTCACCGAGAACCCGGTGACGCTGGTTGCGGCCGGCCTGTTCGCGCTGATCGTCCTGGTGGCGCTGGTGGGTCCCTGGATCGCGCCCTACGACCCGCTCGCCACCAACCCGTCGGTGGCGCTGCAGCCGCCCTC
>Ga0169931_10013464_pt1 | contig 11165 bp, 13 predicted proteins | sample Kivu_15m_20L_FD_129675 | JGI IMG/M metagenome (GOLD analysis project Ga0169931, IMG submission 129675) | Freshwater microbial communities from Lake Kivu, Western Province, Rwanda to study Microbial Dark Matter (Phase II) - Kivu_15m_20L... | ecosystem: Environmental > Aquatic > Freshwater > Lake... | reverse complement strand
GAAAAACTAGAAATAGATCATACTATGCATAAGTTGTTGTTTTTCCTTGTCAGCATCGCGGATATTATAAATAATCCAATTGTCAAACCTGCCTGCCGGCAGGCAGGTGAATCAAATGAATTAGGCAATTCTGAATATAGCGCCATTTTTCCAAAAAAAATTTGACCGCTGCGCGGTAAATAATCAAATAATCCAATTGTCAAACCTGCCTGCCAGAAGGCAGGTGAATCAAATAAATTAATCCCTAAGGCAACGGACAGAGAACCCATTTTCCTTATAGTCGGGGCTCCTGTCTACATAGCCATCGATGTAATTCAGGGCGCGGCTCCAGGCATAGTTTGTAAGGTCCTCCGTAGAACTCCACCAGATACCGGCCTTGCCAAAGCTGTTGAATGTACCATTGGTGAGACGGTACCCGCCCGGAAGACCTGAGAAACCGCTTTCATTGCTATTTAGGTATACTCCATCTGCCCAACCGCTGGTACTTTTCATTTTGGTGCAGGCAACATATTCTCCGCCTAAATGGTCTGTAAGTCTTTCCCATTCATCATCGCTGGGTATGTGCCACCCTTCAGGGGCTAATCCTCGAGGGTCGCTCACCGCATACCAATTGTAGAGTTTGCCGTACGTCTCGCCATTGGCCGGATCGTTGTCATAGTAACACCAGGCCGGCGTTCCGTTTTTGCCAGCCTCTTCCCACTGCTCTTCGGTTTCGGCGTGGGGAATGGAATCGCCGTTGCGGAAGGTATCCACATCCAGATTTTTACTACTCCAGGTTTGATCACCTATTTTGATTTGTTCCATGGTTTTTTTGCTTTTGTTTATGTTAGGTTTTTAAACAGTATTATTTAAGACTATCCCAATGCTGATAGATCATTACCATCGCCAATGTGTTATGTTTACAATTACTATATAAAGCATTAAATACGTATTTCTGATTCTTTTTTACAAGATCACCACGTTACGTGTGGGTCCGGCCAATCATAGCACTATTGCCTGCAGGCATATTCTGCACATATTACTTCGTATCCATATTCTGAGGAATCAATATTCAATTTATAACTCATTATTGACAGGAGGCAGATTACCTGAACTTTTCAAATATTTTGTCAGTATTTCTTTTTCAAGAAGTCCTGGTGTATAATCTTCAGAAAACTCTGATATTTTAAAACAATGAACCATTAATTTATTATATGGTATAGTTGTTTTGTAGGCATTGTCCCGGTATTTTATTTTACTTTGTTTATCTGTATTCTTTTCTAATGGACCATATCTAAAAGAAAACTTATTTTTACCATCTTTATCCGATTCGCAAAATCTGTAGGGTGTCCATCTCTCTTTTCTTTTATCAAAAGACCCTGAATTAAAAAGAACTTCACACTCACTAACTCTTTTAAATTTACCAGTCATTCCAACGTATATTAGATCATCAAATGATAATGTATCGCCGGTTTTTATCCAGATAACGTATACACCACTCTCTTTTGGCCAATCTATTTGTTTGTTTTTTTTACAATTTATTTCATAAAAATTATATTTAAATTTATCAACTAATGAGTTATAATATTTAATGAATTTTTTGTGATTTTCATCAATCGTATACTGTATCATATCTTTAATTTCCTCTCTTGTAAAATCTATCTCGTCTTCTAAAAAATCTAATGCGTTTTCCATATCATAAGAACAAATACAGTATTGTTTATACACGTAGCTCATCACCATTTCTGTATTACTCATAATTGTGTCAATATTATGTTAAAATTAATTCGTGTAAAGAATTCTCCTATTATTGGTAATAACCTATAACATCTGGAAATGAGGTGGAAAGTCCCCAAATTTCAGTGAGAGTTACTTCAAGCCATTCATCATCCCAATGTTTGTTGTGATACTGTAATGGATCTGTATCAAATTTAGTGAAAATTGATGTATCAACAGGTTTGGCTTTTGGATACTCATATTCTTCATCAGTCTCCTCATCATAACCAAAGTAGATATACTTAAAAATTTCTTCTAATAAGTTTCCCATGATTTCTTCATCTTTGGCACCCATCTCTTCATTAATAAATTCTTCAACTTCTAAATCGAATCGTTTAGAATCTTCATTAAATTTAAAAGACGTTAATTTTCCATCCCAAATACCTGACCCCGTTGAGTGTGAGTATAAACCTACCGGACTGTTGGCTCTATTTTTATTGAATTTACCAAAAAACTCTTCGTATACACCACCACCCGCATACCCTACAGCTGATATGTATATAAAATTACCGATTGATTTTTTGATAATCAGTGTATGAAAGACACTATCTGTTTTTAGTGATAAATATATACCTGATTTCCCTTCCATATTTATTTGTTTTTTTGATTAATTCTCTAAGCTGTAAAAAGGGATTTTGGGTTTCGCCTGTTAGATTTACTGTTTGTGTTCGCAATACCAGCCTGCAATACAAGGCAGTGCTTTTTTAGGTAATGCTCTTCAGCTCAATATTTGAAAGATGCATGATTAAAAGGTAACTCTTGGCCTTTACTCGCCCCTCTATAAATGCGCGATAAGTTTTACCCCCATCTTGGAATACAAGTGGTTCATTACTCTTTGGCCCGGCTCCGAGCAAAGCAATGGAATCAGAATCATGCAATTCCTTGGCTATATCAAATAGGAAGTCAAATGTGAGCCCATTAACATGACTTAACTGATATTTTTTTGCAAAAACAAGTTTATTATAAATCGAGTTTTTTGGAAATAATTTTCCGGTCGGTTTTATTGGAAAATCAGACAAAATATTCGCATTATTTTCCTTTGGTATTCGTTCTTCTTTTAAATTACCATCTACATCAAAGACCTTCTCGATTTTATGGATGCGGGCAACGGGTTGCAATTTTTGGTCTACATACACTCTGCTGCTGCTGCTTATATATTTGCCGGTCATCAATAAATCTATTTCGGGATCACCATTTAAGATTTCATCCACCATGGCCTCTGAGGTTTTATACTTTAGCATTAAACCTTCGTAGCTAGTTGCTGCCGTACCTTTAACAACCCTAAGAGTTTTGGTCTCTTTTCCGGCTTGTGTAACCATTTTAAAAACAGGCTTTTTTGTAACACCACTGAATAACACTTCCGCATTACGCCCGTTTTTATCTCCAATATTGATATATCTCGACATAGTAGTTGTTTTTATGTTATTGCTATTCTAAAGCATACTAAAGTCCATTTCATCTTCTTCGTCCTCATCATCGTCGATAACAAAATCAACGATATTATTATCGAGATAATCAAATTCAATTAAGCGACCGATAAGGGCAAATACACCTTCATTGTTTGCAAGTAAAATCGCATCACTCGCATCATACCCTGCTCGAAAATTAAAAACAAACCCATACACTTTCCCATTTATCAATTCTTCTTGCAATTCTTTTTTCTGATCATCGTTCTCAAAATCAAGCTGATAAATTGATGTAATTTCGAGATTAAAAAGATCATCTACTTTTGTTTCAGTAAGTTCTATATCGATATCGAATGATGAGGGAATGATTTCAGCATCACTACCGTCCATATAAACAGCCTTTAAAGATTTTTTATCAATCTCAGCGTTATCTAAATCCACTGTTTTCATTGCTGTGAGTCCCGGCAGAATTAAAGTACTACCGTCATCTAGTATATTACCCATAGTGCATAAATTTCCATCCAGATCAGTTACCTCTTCACTGATATAACCATATACTTTCTTTCGATCAACCTTAGTTAAGCCAGCCTGCCAATTTTGATTAACCGTTTTGAAGTTGATTAGTCTTGCCATAGTATTGCCCTGTTATGTGGTGTTAAATACATATTTTTATCCATCATATTCAATCCAGCCCTTCTTCACATTTTCATCAATACAAGCCTGTAACTTTTCATCGGCATTATTTTGATCGATGCACAAAAACAGATCCTGGTTCATAGGTGTATTTCTATTAGAGCTGTAATCGATATAAAGAACTAAAAAGGGCGGATACATCCCGGTATGCTCTTTATTTGTTTTTAATATGCTAAATTTACGTATAGCCGTGCCATTTTTATCAGTTTTTGTAAAAATTCTCTTTTTTATAATAGCCGATAGCTTGAGTTTCTCATCTTGTTGCATATCATTAACTGCCGGCAACAGATCTACGGCTTGGGCTTCACCTGTATCATTCGTATTCACCTTTTTATCCTCACGAAACCTTAAAAAAACAGGTGATATACAACTAAATGTTAATCGCTTTGAAACGATTTTATATCCGGCTTTCTCATCGTAATCCAACTCCATTTTGCGAATACCACCTTTGGTTGTTTCATTAATTAAATCCAAGCATTTAATCTCTACAACCAGCGTAGGCTTAACCATGATGAATGCTGTTTTCGCTCCGGAAACTTCCGTGTATTCACTTTCAACTTTTAATGGTTCAAGCTTCTCAATAATGATTTCCCTGTCTTTTTGTGTAAAACCATTCCCACACTTGGTTACAATTTGCAAGTTTCCCCCGTCTGTCATTACTCCCAATAAAAGCTCACGCAGCTTTCCCTCATTTTGCCCATTTGATTCAGCATAACCAAGCACTACTAAATCCAGATTTATAAGAGGTTTAATTTTATAATTAATATCAGATGATGCTTTCACAACTAAGCCTTCATTCCCATTTGCAATGGCTTCTTTGTAAAAAGAAATAATATCCTTACGGCTTTCTAAAATCTGATGCTCAACTAAAAAAACCTTATCGGAAGCTTTAAGAGCTTTAAGTTTTCCAAAAATTTCCTTGAGATCTCGCTCATTCGCTTTTGCTTCGTTATCAACGATATCAAACATAGCAAAACGCAGATCATGCTTGCCAGGATTGGCTAAGGCTGTAGAAACGTCTCTGTGAGATGTTGACCTGCCATCTTTAAAGCAACAGATTTCTCCCGCAATTATGAGATTCTGCTTTATTTTGGATGCAGCTTGTGTAATTTCCGGAACAGAAATCTCCTTTCCATTTGGACCAAATAACGTAGCACCACCTTCATTTAAGCTTAAAATACCAAAATAACCATCATACTTTATTGATGCCACGTAGTATTCGGCTTCAACGATTTTAATACCAATCTGCTCAGCATCTACCGGTATATACCGAGACGCAATCTTTTCTTTGTATGTTGTATATGCAATCATGTGGTTGTTAGTATTTATTAATAATGGATACAGGCTGATTTAAAGGTAGTGTTTCAAAAAGTGTGTCTGGATGGGTCTCGATCGGTTAGTTCAGTTTAGTCAAAAATGGTCATTGATTCCAGTCGGTGTCAGACTCGTCCGGATCGATTCCAAACAGGGTCTGGTCGTAGTCGAGCTTGGGCACGATGCGCAGGTAGGCCTTCTTGTCCGTGGCCACTTTCCCGATGAGCTATCTTATCAATGGTCGTTTTACCATAACCGCTTACATTAGCATATTACCAACGCTATCGTTGTTATACTTGCTTCGTTTGATAGTCATATTCATATCATTTTGAAAATATTGAGGATATTTTTGCGCGGCTTGGCAAAGCCCAAGTAAACCTGGCTTTGCACTCGCCTTTTGCAAAAATCGACCGCTTACTTCGACGAAGCTCAGTACAAGTCGCGGTAAATGATCAAATAATCCAATTGTCAAATGAATCAAATAAATTAATCCCTAAGGCAACGGACAGAGAACCCGTTTCCCATATCGTCATCAACGAAAGCGGTGTTGTATCTGTACACTTCGTCGTTTTGGAAAATAAAGCGGAACCAGGCACCGTCCGTATAGTTCCCCGAAGAGCTCCACCAGCTAGCGAAGCCAAAAATGCCGTCAAATGCTCCATCGTAGCCACGGCTACCGCCCGGAAGACCTGAGAATCCGCTTTCATTGGTACCGTTGACATTCATTTTGGTGCCAGCAACATCTACTCCGCCTAAATGGTCGGTAAGAGTTGTCCATTCATCATCGCTGGGTACGTGCCAACCTTCAGGAGCTAATCCTCGTGGGTCATTCACTGCATGCCAATTGTAGAGTTTTCCGTACTCCTCGCCATAGGCCAGGTCATTTTCGTAATAACACCAGGCCGGCGTTAAGTTTTCGCCAGCCTCTTCCCACTGCTCTTCGGTTTCGGCGTGGGGAATGGGGTCGCCGTTGCGGAAGGTATCCACATCAAGGTTTTTACTACTCCAGATTTGGTCGCCTATTTTGATTTGTTCCATTATTTTTATTTTTAATTATTCCCTCCTCTATTATAGGGTTTTTCGATTTCTCCCACAAAGTTTATTTGTTTTTTTGTGCTCTTTTTCCTCTATTTATTTACCAATAACCGCTAAAGTTTTGTATAATTATATAAAAGGCGATCTTTATGCAGAAACTATCAATTAGTGAAAAGCTTTTTGCACCGCACTACTCTGTATTGACTCGAGTTAACTAAGTGCATCTTCGTGAGAACACCTTGGGGGTATTTTAATCTCCGCAACTTGTCTAATCAAGTGGATAATCATTACGGTTATTGTTGTTTTTATTTATGTTTAATATACATTTTTTAATTTGTTATTTTAATATTTTGTATTATAATATAAATACACTTTAATTCAATTTAATTCCTCCATGATTCTAAGATGCTTTACTAAAGAAGAGTTCGAAAACAAGCTGTCTGAACGTGTACGAATGAAGCGTAAAAAACGAAGGTTTATCCATGAGATATTCGGTGGATCCACACATTACAAACCTTTGATAATCAATAGAACTATTAGCCGAACAGAGTGTCCTTGGCTTTTATATGATCTTACCGCAGGAACCATCGTTCACGGTTATCCTTACGAAATGGGCATTATTTCCCTCCAAGGAATGGCCGTAAGCATCCAAATTGACGATCATTCGTCCTATGTGGGTGAAGTACCTATTAATGCCTTAGAACGTGGATTTTAATACAAATTAGATTCAATTCTTTATAAATAACTAATTTTTAAACTACGAATTATCAGACAATGAGTATGAAAAAACTATTCACAAAATCACGCTTCAAGATCGCACTCGAGTGTCCAACGAAGCTCTATTATTACGACCTCAAGGATGAGGCCAATAAACCGGTGTATAAAAACCGTATGTCGGAGGATGCCTTCCTGCAAACACTGGCCGACGGTGGACACATGGTCGGTGAGATGGCCAAGTTTGTCTATCACCCGAGCCCACAGGATCCAGACATCACTGTACGTGAACGCCGTTACGACGAGTCCGTCGCTGAAACGGTGCGTCGCCTGAGCATTGACATCGCATCCGGTAAGACCAATTCGGTGATCGCGGAAGCAGCCATCCGCCATGGCGATTTCTTCATCCGTATCGACATCCTAGTGGCCGACCATATCAATAAAACCCTCACTCTGGTCGAAGTAAAGGCGAAGAGTGTAAAGAATGAAGAGCTCCAAAGTGGATTTAAGAATAAGAAAGGCTACGAGTCGAAGTGGCTCCCCTACCTTTACGATGTCGCCTTTCAGACCCTGGTCACCGAGCAAGCCCTTGAAACAATGATGGAGGGCGCAATGCGCGACTATCGTGTGATTCCCAAGCTGATGTTGGTGTACAAGGAAGTCCCATGCGAGCGCGATGGCTTGAACGAGTACTTCAAGGTGATTCGTGATCCGTCGAATCCGCGGGAGATGGAGGTTCGCGTGAAACCCGGTACGACCCGCGCCGAGCTCGGCGATCTATCCTTTCTGCACGAGGTAGATATGACCCACATCGTGAATGAGCTCCGAACCGCACCGATACCGGGCGATTTCATGCCGAGTGCGGCGAGTCGTGATCTTGGCAGCTTCATGAACTGGGCTTGCCAGGTGCAGCAATCGGGCGAGCGCTACTTCAGCCGTCCCGACAAGCGGTGCAAATCATGCCAGTTTCGGGCGCGGACCGACAAAAACGAGCAAAGTGGTATCCACGAGTGCTGGGCGCACGCCATCGGAGAAGGATGGCTACAGGGGGATGCATCGATAACCGGTGATCGCGAAATCCCGCTGTCGGTGGATTTGTGGGGTGGTCGATCGGGTCCAGTTAGCTATGCTGATAGTGTGTTACAAGCGGGGCATGCTTTTTTGTCGGACATCCTCGAGGCGTCGATAGCTCCCAAAAAAACGAATGACCCGAAAGACCAGAAATTCACCTCGCACGAGCGTCGGATGCTTCAGATCGAACTCGAGCGTAATCCGTTGGAGGGATTTCGTATTCAAAAAGAGACCCTCCGTGACTATATCCATGCTTGGGATTACCCCTGGCATATGATCGACTTCGAGACCTCGGCGCCGAGCATCCCTTTCTTTGAGGGGATGCGTCCATATCAGACTGTTGCCTTCCAATTCAGTCATCATCGGATGGATGAGGATGGCACCATCACCCATGCCCATCAGTTTATCAAGACGGATGCCAAGGGCAATCCCAATATCATTTTTGTACGGGAGTTGAAGAAGGCCCTTATGCCGGATGGCAAACTCGTGGGTACGGTATTTATGTACACGGGTCATGAGCGGACGGTCTTGCAGCAGATTGGGGCTGAGCTTTGTGGACGCAACGATCTTCCCGATTATGAAGAATTGATGCAGTTTATTCAGCTACTAGCCGGTGTTGACACCTCCAGAAACAAGTTTGAGTATTCCAGGCGATTGCGAGACTTGCACGATCTCGTTTTGAAAACGTACGTGTCCCGTCATGCCAGGGGCAGCAACTCGCTCAAGTACATCCTCCCTGCCATTCTGAAGGATGCACCGAACACCGCCGCGATCTATGCGAAGCAGGGGGTGTACGGAAAGGGTCTCACGATGCACAGCATGAATTTCGAGGGGCCGGAGGGTCATCAGTGGCTCACGACCGACTCCAATGGGGATCCGTACAAGACCTTGCCACCACTTTTTGATCTAGAGGGAATCTCGGCGAAGGAGGTAGATGAATTGCTCGGCGGACTCTTCGATGTTGACGGTGGCAAAATCGACCAGGGCGGACTTGCGATGGCGGCCTACAACCTGACGCGATATACGGATCTGGGCGATGCCGACCGCAAGAAGATCCAGCAGGGGTTATTGCGCTATTGCGAGCTCGACACTTTGGCGATGTGTATGCTGGTTCAGGGGTTGAAGGAGCTGGCAGGGGTGTGAGATATTTTGGATTATTGAACACATACGGCTATGTTCTTATGATTAAGAAAACTAAAAAAGTGATACCTCGATTTAATACGAATTTTATATTTAATAACAATATGTTACATACTAAACTAAGGTGATTAATATGCCACCACCATATCAACAACCCCATTGGGAAGTTTTCTGCAATATCCCCTATCAACCTGCAGGTCCTGTGGGTCGACCACCGAGAGATTGGGTGATAACATACGGATTAAACAATCTTGATGGTTTGCCTGATCTTCCTGATCGAATGCTAGATCGTGCAGAGGTGCGCGAAATTTGTCAAAATCACAATTATCCAGTTTTATATGGATACATTTGCGCGATGGCATGGGGAGGACAAGGTGCTGGTGGTAGAGGTAGATATGTTGTAGTCTCTTGGAATGAACGAGATTTGATAAGAAACAGGTTAGAATACCTACGCTCGAATAATCTAGATCGCAGGGATGCCTACAATCTTTTTTTGAAAGACAATCGAGTTCCGGGTCTGGGACCAGCTTACTTCACGAAGCTGTTGTACTTCTTCTCTCTGGAACCAACGCATTACATCATGGACCAGCATACGGCAAGGTCGGTAAATCTGTTGACAGGGATTACGGTTGTCAGATTCGCTGGTGATGCCGTAGCCAACACAAACAAGCCTGGTAATTACCAAGCCTACTGCGAGGAACTGGATCATATGTCAACACTACTGAATGTCACTGGCGATAAAATTGAAGAGATGTTGATGTCTAAAGGGGGACATAATCCTTGGCCTTGGCGAGCTTATATGAACAACATATAATCACGAATATTACACTAAATAAATAACAAAAAAACAATAAGGATACTTGATATGAACGCTGATGATCCAACAATAAAGCTGCCTAACGATCACATCATTATTGATCGCATAGGGATGCTTCACTTCTTGCCAATTAATTTAAATTCTGAGACAAATAAGTGGAAAAGAATAGACCATAGATCTAAACTTTTAGGTAATTATCGAGTACTATTGGAGGTCTATATACTACCGATTTCTAAAAATTCAAAAATCAGTTTAAGATGCCGATTTGATGATCCAGTTTTCCAACAATTAGTTGAGAAGTCAAATGAACTTGGTTGTAGAACAAATAGGAGAAATAATAATGGTACTACTAAAAGTATTTGGATTCATGAAATGGGACCCGCAAATGGTAGGTCGCCGGAAGACATAGCAAGAGACTTCTTAAAAAATATGCCCAAATGGTACAAACCATTTATGGATATTGTTTGTGATGTACTAGAAACTAATTCAAGTATAGAATAATATTTAGTTATTCTCCATTTTAGTATTTGTTTTCACAGTGACACACTTTGTCACTCTCCACATCACTTTCATTGATCATCCTTATTCTTCACTCAGCGCTGGAGGCAAGGTTCGCATCATTCAAGAGGAAAACTTTAACCTTACTTCACTCTGGCAGATTGATCTCCCCGTGCTCAACAGATATTCGGATAACCCATTCCTCAACCCATCACTCGGTTTAACAATGGATTATGGCCTCAATGAGCGAGTGGAACTCTTTGGAGCAGTTCAATTCAATACCAGTAAAAGTGAGGAAAACCGAATCCTTGATGCCGATCTGGCCCTTGGATCAAATTTCAGCATTAATGACAAAACTGCTCTTTTCATAGAGTATTTTTATTCAAGACCGTTCAATGTATCTGGCGAATCTTATCAACCTATAAACGGCGGACTCACCTACCTGATCACTCCTAAACTTCAGTTTGATCTTTATGCCGGCTTCGGTTTAAATCGAAGTACCAATCATTTCTGGGGTACCGGACTCGCAATATTATTTTGAAACCATCTGAATTCTATATATCCACAATCCAAAAGTGGAATATCAATATCCCCCCCCCTTTTTTATATTCGCCATTTTTTTTCGATTTTCGCTGCTTTTCTTGCAAGGTCTTTATCCTCCATATTTGATGCGTATATTTGAGAGATAAGTCAAATCGATCTCAAAAAGGTTACGGACGAGG
>Ga0169931_10013463_pt1 | contig 11165 bp, 3 predicted proteins | sample Kivu_15m_20L_FD_129675 | JGI IMG/M metagenome (GOLD analysis project Ga0169931, IMG submission 129675) | Freshwater microbial communities from Lake Kivu, Western Province, Rwanda to study Microbial Dark Matter (Phase II) - Kivu_15m_20L... | ecosystem: Environmental > Aquatic > Freshwater > Lake ... | reverse complement strand
CGTGGCCCAAAGCGACTCGAGCGTGTTTTTATCGCGGAGAGTATCCATCGCCATCCAAAAGCCATGATGCTCGAAAGCCATGAGTTCGCCCACAGAGGCCAGTGCGGCGAGGGAGTCGCTCTCCCAACTCGACTGATCGCCCTCGACGACGGAGAGTACACGTGGCGAGAGAACGAAGAATCCTCCGTTGATCAGGCCGCCGTCGCCGCGAGGCTTTTCCATGAAGCGCATGACCTTTCCGCGCTCGTGTTCGACAGCGCCGTACCGGCCCGGCGGCTGGACAGCCGTCATCGTCGCCCAGCGGCCGTGGCTGCGGTGGTAGCGCATGGTGGCGGCGATGTCACAGTCAGAAACTCCATCACCGTAGGTAAAGCAAAACGCCTCCTCGTTTTCGAGATACCTGGCCACCCGCCGAAGCCGCCCCCCGGTAAGCGTGTCGTCGCCGGTGTCCACGAGCGTCACCTTCCAAGGCTCAGCATGGCGTTCATGCACTTCCATATCGTTGGTACGCATGTCAAAGGTCACGTCAGAGGTGTGCAGAAAATAGTTCGCAAAATACTCCTTGATGACATATCCCTTGTATCCGCAGCAGATGACGAAGTCGTTCACGCCATGCGTTGCATACATCTTCATGATGTGCCACAGCAGAGGCTTGCCACCGATTTCAATCATCGGTTTCGGCCTCAGAAGCGTCTCCTCCGAGAGCCGCGACCCGAGTCCACCGGCCAGGAGAACGGCCTTCATGAAAACTCCTTCAGCGTGGCGATGCACCAGCTGTGGCGGGGGTCAGGGAGTGCGGCACGAGGCCGACTCGCGAATCATTGATGAGCGCGAGAAGGTCGACCACATGTCCGGGAAACTCGTCGAAACTGTTGCCAGTCGGCAGCTCTGCCGGCAGGCAGGCGATGAGACAGGTGGCCGGGTCGACATCCCGGATCGTCTTGACGGCTTGGGCGGGGCTGCCTGGATATTGGTCCCGATACAACTGGGCGTATGGAGCCAGTGCGTCGCCCACGAAGAAGAGTTCAGGCGAGTCACTCGTGGCCAGCCGGATCTCGTGAAGACGTTGCAACGCTGCCGGAATGGTGACTGCCCGCAGGTCATGTTCATGGCAATCCAGAGGCGCGGCGCCGTGCCACAGGGCCAGACGGCGGCGGAGTTCGACTGCAGTGATCCAGTCCCCTCGATGGATCGCGCGGGCGATCTCCAAATCCACGCGGGAGTGGAGCCATCCATCGATCGAGCGACGCACGGCGTCGAGTGAGCCGGGCGGGAGCGACTGAGCGTTGGCGTCGAGCATGAGCATGCACACGAGGTTTTCGAGTGCCAGGCGCATCGCGTCGCCGATCATGCCCAAGGCCCAGGTGGAGTTGGTCGTCGTCGGGCGGGTGAACCGCGATGCCACGACGCGATTCTCTCGATAGAAGGGCTGTGCGCAGAATTCCACGGCCCCCGACCGCAGTACGCCGTACGCCCAGAGCACGTAGGGATACTGCAGTTTCGTCGCTGTGCACGCACGCACGAAAGCCGACCGACGCCACACGCCGATTTCCGGCATGAGTCGGTTCGCGAGGATGTGCTCGACGAACGCGTTTCGATCTTGCCAGGTAAATCGTCCCGCCGCGTCAGGGGGAAAGTATCTGTGGATCTCGGCTCCGCGTTCGTCGTCATATGCGACCCAGTCGGTGTAGATGCCGGCGCATTCCTCATCGCGACGCATCCGCTCGACGTAGGTTGAAAGCGGGTCGGCGAGGATCGTGTCGTCATCCGCAAGGTAGGTGACCAGGCTTCCGCGGCACTTGCGAAAGACGTTGACGTAATTGAACGCTGCATCCGTCGACCGGCGGCGGAAGAATCGGATCGGATGTCCTTGTCGTATCTTGCCGAGCACCATCTCGGGCGTGGCATCGGTGGAGGCATTGTCGGAGACAACTATTTCGTACGGAAACCCGAAGCCGGCAAACGGCCCGAGGTGTCTATCGAGGCAGTACTCGAGAAGCTCGCAGCGATTGAATGTCGGCACTGCGATACTGAGGACTGGTAGGGTCTGCATGCGTGTCTCCGCCCAGCCGCAGTGTGCCTCGAGCGGTGTCACTCCACCACGATCGGCTCGCGACCCGGCTGCTTGGCGAGCCGCTCGTGGTTTTCGAGCAGGTGATCGATCGCGCGGACGAAGGCCGGCACGTGCTCGTGGCTGAGCACCGTCGTCGCGAGGTCGGCGATCTTGAGCCGTCGCCGCATCCGGTCGCGGTAATCGGCGTCGTCGATCATCCGCACGCAGCTGTTGATGAAATCGGTCTCGTTGCGGGTGATGAGCTCGTCGAGCCCCACGCGGCCGAGCAGGTAGGCCGTGGACTGGTTGTAGAAGCGGTTGCCCGCGAGCGTGACGATCGGCATGCGGAGCGTGAGCAGGTCGACGGCGGTGTTGTAGCCGCCGAAGGGGTGGGCGTCGATCGCGAAGTGCGACGTCTCGAGCAGCTGCATGTAGGGCTCGAAGTCGAGGTTCGGCATCACCCGCACCCGCTGCTCCCCGAGGATCCCGTCGATCGCCCGCTTGAGCGGCAGGTAGCCGTTGGCGAGGATCGCACCGCCGGGGAAGAAGTGGAACTGCACCGGTGCCTTCGCCGTCTCGGCGATCCGCTTGAGGCGGTGCAGATGGTCGCTGTTGATCTTCTGGCCGCTCCACGTGCAGTTGACGAGGACCGGCGATGGCGGCAGTGACGGATAGGTGAGCCGGTAGTCGAGGGGCACCGGCGCCTGCGCACAGCCCGGGATGAGCACGAGCCGCTCCGAGTAGTGCTCGCGGGCGCGATCGATCGCCTCGGTCTCGCGGCCGCCGATCCAATAGTCGATCTTCGAGCCGAAGGTGCTGACTGGATGGCCGTAGTTGGTCACCTGGATCGGCGCGACCCGCATGTTCGCGAGGATGATGCTCTCGGGACTCATGCCGATGTCGGGAAAATAGGCCATCGCGAAATCGTTCGGGTCGAGCGCCGACAGGTCGTCGGCGTTCTTCGACGCGTCGTAGGACCGCACCTCCTTGAAGAGCCGCGTGTCGAGGTCGGCCCGCTCGTGGCCGAGATGCACGAGCACGAGCTCATGATCCTTCGCGAGGGCCTCGATGAACGGCTGCTGCGAGCGGTAGACGCTCTGCTTGGGAAACCACATCGACGTCAGGATCGCGATGCGCCGCGGCTTCGGAGTGTTGCGGATCTGACGGCTGCACAGCGGCGTGGACTGGAAGAGGCGGTTGATCCGCTGCTTCACGAGGTAGTCATGCTCGTGATCGATGTACGTCGCGCCGAAATAGGCGTGGTGCGTGAAGGAATTGATGCCCATGAGCCGGTCGTCCTCGTAGGCGACGTGCTCGCGGAGGTTGTCGAGGGTGACGGGGTCGGCACACCCGTTGCGATACCCTTCGGTGAAGCAGAAGTACCACTGCGTGGCGAGCGCGGGGCTCGTGCCGAAGAGGAGGCGCCGGTCGATCTTCACGCGATTGCGGGGCGAGTAGAGGGCGAGCACCTTCGTGAAGTTCCGCTGCTGGCCGAGCAGGATCCGCACGAACGGGTCGGTGCTCCCGAATTCGCTCATCGCCACGGTATTGGCGATGACGCCGTTGAAGTCGATGAATCGTGACGCGTAGGCGTTGGAAAGGACGTAGTCCTCCTGGCTCAGGAAGTAGAGGAAGTGCTTGACGAACGTATTGAGCAGGTGCGTCGTCGGCTTGTCGATCGCATAGTAGGTCACGCTCCGGAGGTGCTCGAGGACCTCGAGGAACCGGCGACTCATCGCGTCGAAATCATGCCGCCGGTAGTCGTCGTGGAGGGCGGCGGCGTCGAACGCCTCGAGCGGATTGGCGGCGGCCGGAAGAGCGGCTGCCGCGGGGCCGGCAGCGGTCGTCGCGACGACGCTCTGGGGCGTGGGTGCGTCGGAAGCGGGCACGGGAGGTGAGCCTCGACACCTGGGGGCGCTCACGCGGTTCGAGCGGTCGTCGTGCCCGCGGGCGGGAGCGATCAGGCCCCTGCACGTGGAGTATAGCCCAGGTGTCGTCGTCCTACGGGTCGCGCACGGGGCGCAATCCGTGCCGTCATGCTTGCCTCGCCCCTCCAGTCCCTACCACCGGCCCTCCAGACCGAGCGTCACGCCCTGCACGATCACGGTGCCCACCGTGTTGAGCGTGCCCACCACCGGGTCGGCTCCCTGGGCGATGTTCTGACCGCTCAGTTGGTTCGTGGGTTGTGCCAGCCCCGTCAGCCACAGTCCGAGATAGCCGAAGCGGAAGTCCCAGCACTCGGAGATGGGCAGCACGCCCGTCATCCCGACCTCTCCGACGAACGAACAGGAGGCGGGCCAGTCGTTGGCCGTCACCTGCGAAAGGAACGGCGCTTCGCCCTCGTTGAACTGCACGTACCGCGACGTTTGCCCGGCGTTGTTCGCGTAGGCACCCGCCTTCACGATCCCTTCGACCCGGAAGCCGTGCCGAGTGCGGAGGAGCAGGGAGTCGAACCCGATCTGGCCACCCCACAGGTTGTTGATCGTCGTCGTGGAGTACAGGTCGGCACCGAAGGTCGGTGGATCCTCGACTGCGCCGAAGCTGTCGACGATGAGGGAGTTTTCATACCACTGGAACCAGCGGAACCCGTAGAGGAACTGCGTCGATTCGAAGACCCCCACCCGGCGATTGATCTCGCCGGACTGAATCGCTCCGACCAACTGCGCGCCGACCTGGTCGAGCGCCCGCACGGGGTCCGGAAAGTCGACGCCGTCGAGGCCGGGAGGCGCGGTCAGGTATGCGCCCGCGAAGTTGGGTCGGACCTGCTCGGAGAAAAACTGGCCGCCGTACAAGTAGCCGATCTCGAGAATGGTGCCGCACGAATCCTGGCGAAACAGCTGCAACCGCCCGCCCCCCGCCGCCGGACTCTCCAGCTGCGAGGCGTCGAGCGCGACGGCTGAAAAACCCGCGACCTCGGGGTTGGTGGTGTAGAGCGGACGCCCCTGGGGGGCCGTGCGCCAGAGGATGAGCGCGTCGCCGCGCCCGGTCCAGCAGGCTTCCTTGCCGTGGTGGTGGAGCAGGCCTGCAAGCCGCTGTGCGAGCCCGACCGGCTCGCAGACGGCGTTGAACCACGGTCGCCCGTGATGGCCGGTCATGCAGTGCGGACAGCCCGGCATGCACTCGGGCCCGCAGGCCGCGGAGCCGTCATGAACGAGGATTCCACCGTCATCGCCCATGTCCTGCATCACGGAGCCATCGGCGGCGAGCGGTCCGGACGCGTACGGTGTGCCGTGTTCGATGACGGTGCCGTGCTCGCCGACGCCGTCGATCACCACCCCGCGTGAGTCAACGGGCACGTCGAACCGCCCGTCCTCCACGACACGCGGTGACACCGACTCGATCGGCGCGGAGTCCTGGCCGACCACGCGACCGTCCGCCACCGTGGGGCCATCCTGGCGGACGACCACCGAACGGACAGTCCGTCCCGCCCACCCCTGCTGGGCCGCTGCCGGGCGCGGAATCCCGCAAAGAAATCCGCCCGACGCGAGCAGTGTGAGCGTGTGAAGTCCGGCAACCGTTCGGAAGCCGCGGATGCGGGCCGCCATTGTCGATCCCTCCCGTGGAAGATGTCGCTGCGACCGGTGGAATCGGTCGTGACGATCATCCGGCGGTAGGGTTCTGACGCAGGTTCCGGTCGCGGAACATGGGCAACCCGTGCGGGCACCGTGGGACGTGTCCGAGACCGGTCGGGCCCACGACGACGGCGAACTCAGCGAAGACTGGCAAACGCGGCAAAGCGGGCGGTCCGGGTGATCCCGACACTCCGCCCGCGGCCCCAGTAGAAGAACGCAGGCCCGGCCAGTGATGCACCGTCCGCCGCCGATCGGATGCCGGCATCGCTCCGCACCTCGAGCGTGTAGACGCCGCGCGGAGTCGTGCGGCCCCGCGGAAAGACGATCTGGTACTCGGAGCCACTTCCGGTCACGCGGACACCCCGCAGCGACACGCTCCGACCGTTGAGATACAGCCGGAACGCATTGACCGTGACCCCCGTCACCGGCTTCGAGAACGAGAGGGGGATGCTGCCGACCACGGCACGCAGATTCGGAACGACCTGCGGGTCGGTGCTCAGGTTGGAGCTCGGCGGCACGATGGGTCGCGGAGGCACCGTATCGATGTCGATCGGCAGGGCGAGTGAACCCGCCACGTTCGGATTGCCCGAGGCGTCGGTGAATCCGCCGGTCGCCACGGTCACGGTTCCGGCCGCCGTCGAGTCGGCAAACGGCGTGAACGTGGCCGTGTAGAGCGTGCCCGACCCGGTGAAGTTTGAGAGCGTGCCGCCGGTCACCGCCACGTCGCCGACCGTGAAATCGGTCGTCGGCTCACTGATCGTGAAGGTCAGTGCTGCGGTCTGGCCGACGCGGAGCACCTGCGTCGAACTCGTGATCACGACCGTTGGCAGGACGGTGTCGATGGCCAGAGACGGCGTGAGGACGGAGGCGGTGTTCGCGTTGCCCGCCGTATCGGTGAACGTGCCGGCCGCGACCGAGATCGTACCCGAGGTGAGCGAATCCGCCGCGGGGGTGAAGGTGGCCGTATACACCGCACCGGAGCCGGTGAAGTTCGACAGCGTACCGCCTGTCACGGAGACGTCGTCGCTGCCGAACGTCGTGGAGGATTCGCTGAGCGTGAACGTGACGAGGGCCGTCTGGCCGGCCCGCAGCGCCTGCATGCTCGACGCGATCGCGACCGAGGGGGCGATCGTGTCGATCGTGAGAACCAGCTCGCTCGCCGAGGCCGACTGGGGATTGCCCGCGGCATCGGCCTGCGTCGCCGAGACGGTGACTCCACCATCGCCGAGCTGGTTCACCTCGGACGTCGACAGGGCCACCGGCTCCGGAGATCCGGTGCCCACGAGCGTCTTCGTGATGGCGGCTCCACGGGTGAACGTCACCAGGATCGTGGCACCGACCTCCCCGGTGACCATGACCAGGCCGCCCGGCTGTGTGGCTTCGGCGAGCGTCGCGCCGTTGGCGACGCCGGCGCCAAGGACGATGACGGGTCGCACCGGAGCCGTCGCATCGAGGGTGAACACGACGGGCGTCGTGGCGGCGGATTGAACGTTCCCGGCGACATCGGCCTGAGACGCAGCGACCGTGACGGGACCATCGCCGAGCGACGCGAGATCGGCTGCAGACAGCGTGACTGCCTGGTTCGAGCCTGTGCCGATGAGGCTCCTCACGATGGCACCACTTGCCCCCGTCAGCGTCACGGTGATCGTGGCGCCGACCTCACCGAGGACCGTCACCACACCGTCCGTCTGCAGGGCTTCGGCACGAGAGATCGGGTCCGTGACGTTCGGCCCGAGCGCGAGCACGACGGGAGTCGGTGCCGTCCCGTCGAGCGTGAAGGAGAGCGTCTGAACCGGCTGGGTCTGTGGATTCCCGGCCGGATCCGTCTGGGTGGCAGTGACGGTCACCAACCCGTTGCCGAGCGTCGCGACGTCGGCGGCGGTGAGCGGGACCGGCTGGAGGCCGCCGCTGGCGCTCAGCGTCTTCTGGATGGAGGTGGCGCCACGCGTGAAGACCACCACGACGAGGTTGCCGTCATCACCGGAGACGACGACGACTCCGGCGGCCTGCGTGGCCTCCGCAGCCGAGACGGGGTCCGTGATCGCCGGCCCGATCGCGAGCGTCGCGGCCCCGGACGGCGGGATCGTGTCGAGCGTGAACTGGAGCGACGAGCCCGACGCCTGCACGTTGCCGGCGAGATCGGTCTGGGTCGCCGTCGCGGTGATCAAGCCGTCGCCGAGCGTCACGAGGTCCGCCTGGTTGAGGGTCACGGCCTGTGCAACGCCCGTCCCGGTGATGGTCCTGACGACCGTCCCGCCACCGACCCGTTGGAAGGTGATCTGGATCGTCGCGCCGACATCGCCGAGGACCGTCACCGGCTGGAGTGCCTCCGCGGCCGACAGGGGATTGGTGACGCCCGGACCGAGGGCGAGCGTGGGGACGGCCGGCGCCGTCTGATCCACCACGATGGGCTGCGCATTGGTTCCCACGAGGCTCGTATTACCGACCGGAAGGGTCTGCCGGACCCGGATGGTCCCGACACCGTACGTGCCCTCGGACAGGGTGAACGTCGGCTGCGCGCTCTGCTGCTGAGCGGACCACGTCGCACCCGAGTCGGTGGAGAATTCGAACGTCCCACCCGAGTGCAACGCCCCGACGAGCACCGTTCCGTCGGACGTGACAAAGTCCGTATTCGAAGATCCGGTGTCGATCGAGAGGCCGATCGTCGGTGTCGCGAGCGGCGTCACCGAGATCGGCGCGGAGAAGGGGCCGAGCCCCACGACCATCTCGGGCGAGGCGGGCGCGATGCCCGAATCGTTCACCGCCGCCACGCGGAAGAGATAGGTCGTCGCGTTCGTCAGGCCGCTGACCGTGTGGGTCGTCGCGGTCGCGGGAAGCAGCGCGGATCGCGTCCAGGCCACGCCCCCGTTGCCACTGTGCTCGACGAGGAATCCTGTGAGCGTCGCTCCCGATGGAGCCGTCGGTGCCGTCCACTGGAGGGCGACGGCTCCGTCGAGCACCGAGCCCTGCACGCCCGACGGCATCTCCGGGACGTCCACCAGCGCCACGGTGAAGGCCGTGGTGCCGGTCCCGGCGATGTCGTTGTTGAGCAGGCGGTTGCCGGCGAGGTCGCGAATCCCGGTCGTCGCCGCATTGTCGACGAGGATCCGGTACTCGCCGAGCGCGAACACGGAGGGTGACTGGAAGACGGCGGTCTTGGTGTTCTCGAGGTACTGGAAGACGTAGCCGGAGCCGTCGACGAGCGTCGTGAATGCAGCCGTACTGCCCACGAGCGGCCGGTACTGGACGACGAACACCCCGGTGCTCACGGTCGCGTCGTCGATCCCGATCCCGGTGTCCGCCAGCTGGAGCACGATTTCGGTGAGGCCACGGGCCGTCGTTCGCTCGAGCCGGATGACGTTGGCTGCGGGAAGCCGGTCGTCGGTGGAGTTGTCAAGGGGCGTCACGAGCGCCGCCGTCGGCTGGACGAAGTCCGCCCGCTCGATGGCGCCACGGTCCTTGAACACGTTGAGGCCGAGGCCGGGCGCACCACCCGCCACGGACGGATCGTCGAGTCGCAGCTGGCCGTACAGGTCGAGCGACGGGGCGAGCAGCGGGGACGGCGGGATGCCCACCGCGTTCTTGAGCACGACGAACTGGTTGCGGTCCTGGAGCGTGTCGAGCGAGCTGTCGATCGCGGCCGAGCCGGGGGCCAGGTAGTAGTTGCCGCCGGCGGCGTTGACGAACGGGTCGGTCGTGAGGTCGAGCTGATCGCTCTGCGGCGCCCCGCTCACCTGCGTGGTCGTGTTCCAGAACGCGGAGTACGCCACGATCGTGCCGGCCGTCGCCGATCCCGCATCGACGCTCACGCCCGTCGCGAGGTCGGCGAAGAGGTTGTTGATGAGCGTGGGCGATGCGTTGTCGGTCACCTGCACGCCGACCCCCGAGCCGCCGCCATAGAACGTGTTGTTGACGATGCGTCCGAAGGGCACCGCGGCGGGAGGCAGGCCCGCGGCATTCGTCTGGCCACTGAAGAGAATGCCCGCGGTGCCGCTCGAGGAAACCACGTTGTTCGTGATCACGGCACCGGGCACGAGCCGCTGGTTGTTGAGCGTGGGCAGGCTGGCCGGCACGCCCGGACTGGGCGCGTTCGTGCCCGATGCACGTGCGGCGGCGTCGATCCGGATGCCGTATTGCGAGGCATCCGACACGAGATTGTTCTCGATGATGAACTGGCCCTGCTCGCGGATCAGGTTGCGGTCGCCGACGAGACCGCTGGTCGCGATCCGTGGCGCCGTCGTGATTTCGGCGTTCCGCACGGTGATGCCGCCGCCCTGAGCGGCGGTGAGCGACCCCGACTGGAAGAACCCGATGACGGTCGTCGCGGTGGGCGTGATGCCCGGCGTCAGGCGGAGCCTGACTGTCCGGAAGGCGTTGGCGGTGGCGGTGAAGTTTGCGATCGTCGTCCATGTCAGGCCACCGTTCGTGCTCACTGCCACACCGTCGCCCGTGGGAAGTTGATTCCCGGCGGTGCCGCCGGCCAGCGAGGCGAGCGTGAACGTCGCCGGAAGCGGCGTGAGTTGTTCTGCGACGATGGGCGGGCCAGCGTCGATGCCAGTGCGGTACTCGAACTCGAGGAATGCCGACGGCTGATTGGCCAGGTCGATGCTCCAGAACACGGCGTTGTGCTGCGTGGAGGGGCCGCCGTTACCGCTCATCTGCAGGCCGCTCGAGTCTGCTGCGACCGCGCCGCTCCCGCGGGTCGTCACCGCCCCACCGATGGCACTCAGTGTGTTCTCTTCGAGCGTGAGCACGGTGTCGGCTGGCGATCGCACGAGACGCGCGTTCGTGTCGAGGAGCTGGGTCACGCCGGTCTGGGCGAAGAGCGGCGCGGGCTGGTCGGCATACTCCGTCCCGCGACGGATCTCGAGCTGGTACGGTCCCTGCAGCACCTGGGCGTTGTATTCGTTCATGATCGGGGTTCCGATCCCGAAGAACGCCGTCTGGTCCGGGAGGGCGCCTGTCACCATCTCGCCCCGCTCGGCGAAGCCCACGATGATGTCATCGATGTAGAAGCCCTCGAACGCGTTGCTCGCACCGCGCTGACTGCTCGCCGTGCTGAACCGGAAGTCGCCGGTATCCCCCGCAGGGCCGTTGATGTCGTTGAGCAACTCCGGTGTCGCCCGGAAGAACTGCAACTGGCTGCCGCTCATGCCCGTGGCCACGCCGACGTTCTGCGACAGCGTGATTTGATTCGTCGTCGGATCGATCGCGGTGATCGTGGTCATGGTCGGACCCGTCGGAATCCGCTGCGTCACGGCCGCGCCGATGCTGTCGCGGGCCGAGACGTCGAGCGGGGAGCGGACGACCATCCCCACATGCAGGCCTTCGACGGACCCGAGCGTGACGATGGGACTCCCTGCCGTGGCTCCGCCCGCCGCCACCGTCTGGATGGAGTCGGGCGTGATGCGGCTGCGATCATCCGGGTCGAATTCACCGGCCGTGCTGAAATCGAACCGCAGGCGGAGGTTCGAGGAACCGGCCCACTTGCCGAGGTCCACCCGAGCCTGCCGCCAGTCGGCGGTATCGAAAAGCTCCTG
>Ga0169931_10013462_pt1 | contig 11165 bp, 10 predicted proteins | sample Kivu_15m_20L_FD_129675 | JGI IMG/M metagenome (GOLD analysis project Ga0169931, IMG submission 129675) | Freshwater microbial communities from Lake Kivu, Western Province, Rwanda to study Microbial Dark Matter (Phase II) - Kivu_15m_20L... | ecosystem: Environmental > Aquatic > Freshwater > Lake... | reverse complement strand
TCTAAATTAAGCGTTAAGATCGATGCATGAAATGCTTCATGTCTAAATTGTAAAAATAAAGATTTTTGTTCAAGGTCAAGAAAGATGGGCTCTTTGCCGCCTCCATATAAAATTCCAGGAATACTTCCAGCGTGGCGAAGACGGCGGCTCGCACCCGTACCTTTCACATCACGTTTTGTTGCACTAATTTCAATTTTCATTTACTACTCCTTAATTTAAATCTGCATTCCGCGACCAGACTGCAGCAGTTTGTTGATCAACATGACCAAATTCATTACTCCATAAAAAGAGAACTTACGGAGTCGCCTTGGCTTATTCGACGAATCGTTTCTGCCAAAAGCTCAGCAACACTAAGCTGTCTAATTTTTTTACATGCCATTGCCGCCTTACTTAGTGGAATGGTATTTGTTACAACTAATTCATCTAGTTCAGATTCGGTAATAATTTTTGTTGCTTCCCCTGAAAGAATAGGGTGTGTTGCATAAGCCACTACTTTAATAGCTCCATTCTTTTTTAGAGCAGCTGCAGCTTCACAAAGTGTATTTGCAGTATCAACCATGTCATCAATTATGACGCAGGTTCTATTTTCCACTTCCCCAATAATATTCATCACTTTAGATTCGTTAGGCTTGGGTCTACGTTTGTCAATAATTGCAAGATCGGAGCCTAATTGTTTAGCGCAAGCTCTTGCTCTTACAACACCGCCTACATCTGGCGACACTATCACAAGATTTTTATGATTTTGTTCAAGCAAATCTTTGAGAAGTACGGGCGTTGCATATATATTGTCCACAGGAATATCAAAAAATCCCTGAATTTGGTCGGAATGTAGATCCATAGTAAGGAGTCTATTTACACCAACACTTGTAAGCATATTTGCTACAACTTTCGCAGTAATTGCAACGCGCGCCGATCTTGGTCTTCTATCCTGTCTTGAGTAGCCAAGGTAAGGAATTGCCGCTGTAATTCTTGATGCGGATGATCTCCTTAGGGCATCTACAATCACCATAACTTCCATTAGGTTATCGTTAGTAGGATGGCTTGTAGATTGAAGAACAAAAACATCTCTACCGCGAACATTTTCAAGAAGTTCGACCATAACTTCGCCATCGCTAAAACGGCCTACATCGGCACGCCCAAGTTGAATCTCTAGGTTCCCAGCCACTTGCTCAGCAAGAAGAGGGTTGGCATTCCCAGTGAATATCATAACGCTATTATTGTCCAAAATCTCGGTCCTAGTTATGAGCGGTCTATTTAAAAATGGCAGGGGAGGAAGGATTCGAACCTTCGCATGCTGGAATCAAAATCCAGTGCCTTAACCAGCTTGGCGACTCCCCTATGGTTATTATGTTCCCAGCATTAAATTCAAATGCGGGTGGTTATCTAATCCTTTAACTATAAAGCCCAGTGTATCTTGAGGCCTTTTTTCTAAAATTTCCATGCCTTTATCTATCGAACTTAAAGGTATGAAGATACATGATCCTGAACCTGTCATCTTTGCGTGGCCAAATTGGTTTAACCAATCAAAAGCAACGGAAATGCCTTTAAATTTTTTTAAGACCCCTTTTTCTAAGTCATTGGCCAAATTTTTAAGGTCCAATTCATCGGAAAAGCCTGCTATTTTCAATGGAATCCGGTCTTTTGTCAATTCAAGTGACTCAAAAACCTCTCTTGTAGAAACCGTCTCATTCGGTGCTATAACGAGGTAATCTCGCATTGCGATAGAGAAGGGCGTGAGTTTTTCGCCTAAACCTTCAGCCCAAGCATTTTGGCCAAAAATAAAGAAAGGAACATCAGCCCCTAATTTAAGGGCTAATTCTTGAAGCTCTTTTTGACTCAAATGGCATTGCCATAGAGCATTTAAGGCAATAAGCGTCGCAGCAGCATCTGAACTTCCGCCACCAAGGCCACCTCCCATCGGAATATTTTTTTTAATAAAAATATCTGCTCCCGACTGATTCTCACAAAAAGGCTTTAATATTTGAGCCGCTTTGATTGTTAAATCGTCACATTCCTGAATCGCATGGTGATCTGAAATGCGACGAATATTCCCAGATGTATTTGTTTTAATAAAAATATGATCAAAAAGGCTGATAAGTTGGAAAACTGTTTGAATATTGTGATAGCCGTCAGTTCGCTTGCTAACGACATGAAGGAATAGATTTAATTTAGCAGGCGCTAAAAATTCCCTAAAACCCATACCTATTAGTTCATTTGCCTGCAATGTTAATAATCTCTTCTACAATAAAATTAAAATTGAATGTGCCTTGGGATATTGATATTTTCGATGGAATAGTCAGTTTGTCTTGTGTCTTAAATGCATTAATTACAATCTTCCATTCATCATTATAAAAATGCGTAGCTCGATTCAATTCATTGTCTTCTTTGTGCAAATCTTTAATCTGCTCAATATGATTTGTAATAAGATGTCTAAACAGGTCTGGTGAGATATTTTTTCCGAATAAGGCTTGTATGTAATGATCAAAATCATCTCCAGATAAAACTTTTCCATTGCTATCAATGATCTTTCTTTTATTAGCTGAGTAAATGATTTTTGCTACCTGATTATTGAAAGGTGTAAAGATATCAATTTCATCTTGATTATTTTCATAGCGCCAAATAAGTCGACCCGAACCACCCTTTGAGTCTGCAGAATAGGAGAACTTAGCTTTTATGGAAAATTCTTCAATAAACAGATTTTCATTCATTGCTTGGGGCGTCTCAATTGAAGGCGCATGAGATTTAAACATCTCAAATGGATCGTTTAAAGTTGCGCATGCAGAAAGAAAAAAAATTGCTAAAAAAGTTAGAACATATTTAAAATTCAATTGATGGCCAACTCTTGAAAATTAATGAAGTCTTTTGAAGGTTTCTTTCAAAATTTCATTATCAGGAAATGATTGAAGTGAAAGATCCCAGATATCATTTGCTTCCTTTTTTCTTCCTTGGGCCCATAAAATCTCACCCAAGTGTGCTGCGATTTCAGGATCAGGTTGCACATCGTATGCTTTTTGAATAAATGAAAGTGCTGAATCTAGTTTGCCCAATCTATAATAGAGCCAGCCCATACTATCTAAAATATAATGATTATTGGGCGAAATTGATAAAGCAACTTCAATATATTTTTTAGCATCTTCTAAATTAATATTACGATCCGCATATGAATATCCAAGGGCATTGTATGCAACAGCATAATCAGGTTTGATTTTAATAGCCTCTCTTAAAAGCTTTTCCATTAAGTCGTATTTATTTAATTTGTCGGCAAGAAGTGCATAATCAAATTTAAATTCAGGTGAATGAGGGAAGTTTGATGCCTCATTTTGCATAATTTGAAATGCCTCTTGGTGGCGATTAGCCCTGGTGAGAAATGATGTCTTTGATTGAATGAGTGTTAATTTTTCATCAGGCGAATTTACTTTGAGCCCGTCTAAAAAAAGTAAGGCTTTGTCAACGGATTCTTTTTTTGCAATGATTTCAGCCGTGATTAGTTTTGATTCAATAAAGCGAGGCCCATTGTTAATTTTATTGAGCCAAGTGATTGCTGCTTCGCTTTCATTTTTTTTGTCTGCTATCTTCGCAAGATAGACGAATATTTGGTCTTTGTCTTTGGGATTTCTTTTTAGACTTTGCAGGAAATATTTTTCCGCAAGATCGTAATCTTCAAGTTCTAATGACAATAGACCCACAGCGACTGTAATTTCTGCTGAACTATTAGCAGTATTTACAAGCTTGATAAATTCAGTTTTTGCTTCATTAAACTTTCGACCATTAGTGAGTAGTTTTGCATATTCCAGTCTTACTTCGCTTGATTTAGGATATTTATTTAAAAACTCACTGAAAAAAGCAAGGGCTCTCTCAGGATTTTCTTGGGCTAAGATCTGCCCTTTGAATAAAATAGGCATTTCCCAATCTGGTTTAATTTGATTTATTGAGACCAGTTCTTTTTCATATGTTTTTTGATCTTTGTTTAACCAGGCAGCGTGCGCTACAGCAAAATGTGCCTCAGCTAATTTGGGATAAGGCTTTGCTAAATCTGCGACAAGAGTCAATACGGCTTTTTTATCCGACACTCTCGAGAACAGACTATTTAAATATAAAAAGCCACCTGCTCTTGTTTTTTCTTTAAGTAAAAGTTTTTGAAGAATTGGCTTGGCCTCATTGAGTTTATTATTTGCTATAAGAATCTCACTAAGCACTTGTTGAGCATCAATAGATTCTTTACTAAGCTCATTCCAAATTTTAGAAGCCTCTAAAGCTATTTCGCCATTTCTTGTATAGCTAGTCAGTCTCGTAGCGCGTTCGGCTAAAAGTGCGTTATCTGTTTGCTTTGCTAAATCTAAAAAAAGTTCGCTCGCAAGATTAAGTTCGCCACGCTGAGAGGCAATTTCAGCCAGTAAGAGCCTAAAAACAAGATCGGGATTGGTATAATTGTCAATAGAGCTAGATGGATCAGGTTTAGCATTAGCAAGCGCGGCAAAGGATAGAAGAGTAAAAAGTGAGAATATTCGAAGCAGATGCATAAAGTTTCCTGAGATTTGATTTTTATAATAGTTTAAACTAATTTGATTAATTATTAGTCCCATAACATTGATGTGATGGTTAATAAAACAAAACAATTTTTTTAATATGTATAATCTATGATTCATTTTTTCATTAAAAATTCAAAAAAACATCTATGCTGAATTTAACCCTAGAAGCTATTGAGCTGACACGTCTTTTTGGTGGCCGTGAGGCTGTTAAAAATGTAAGTTTTCATCTAGAAAAGGGCGAAGTTTTAGGTTTTTTAGGGCCGAATGGCGCTGGCAAATCTACTACCATGCGAATGCTCACGGGTAATTTAGCTCCTTCGGTGGGCACGGTAAAAATTTGTGGTATCGACATGATCGAAAATCCAAAAGAAGCAAAAGCATTGATCGGCTATTTGCCAGAAACGCGTCCTATATATAAAGAACTTACGGTTGACGAGTTTTTAACTATTGCTGCTCGTCTTCACAAAGTATCTACTAAGCAAATTAAAAAAGCTGTAGATACTGCAAAAGAAAAATGCGGTTTAAGTCACATGAGCAAGCGATTAATTGAAAACTTATCCAATGGATATCAACAGCGCGTAGCTATTGCTCAAGCTATTATTCATAATCCATTAGTTGTGATTTTAGACGAGCCAACAGTAGGTCTTGACCCGATTCAAATTAGAGAAATAAGATCTCTTATTCGAGAGATAGGTCAAAAGCACAGCGTTATTTTATCCACACACATTCTTCCCGAAGTTGAGATGGTTTGTGATCGTGTGCAGATTATTGATAAAGGTAATTTAGTATTTCATGGCTCCATTGAGGAATTAAAACAACATCGACAAGGAAATAAACTTTTAGTAGGTTTTTCAAAAGCACCTCCTTTGTCAGCACTAAAAGATGTTGAAGGTGTGACTGAGGTTGAAAAAGTCGAGGCAAGTATGTATCGAATACATTTCAAAAACAATCAATCACCATCAGAGGCTATTGTGAAACTGTCAGTGAAAAATCGTTGGGGACTTTATCAAATTGCCCCAGATCAAACAAGTCTTGAAGATGTTTTTGTTCAATTGACTGAAAAGAAACAAAAAAATTAAATACTTATGAGTGGCAACTAAAAATGATTTTAAATATTGCAAGAAAAGAACTTAAAAGCTTGTTTGCGTCCCCGATGGGATGGATTATTCTCGCGCTACTTATGATGGCATTTGGAAGTTATTACCTTACGGGAGTTAACAATTACTTTGAAGTAATGTCGGGTGCGATTCGCCCTGCTGAGCGTGTGGGCGTCTCTATATTTGTTGGGCAAACAGTTTATAGTATTGCTTCTTTTATTATGCTTTTTGCAGTTCCTCTTCTCACCATGCGACTTATTAGCGAAGAAAGACGCAGTCAAACCTTACCATTTCTGTTCAGCGCACCCATTTCACTGACTGAAATAGTTCTGGGAAAATTTGTTGGCTTAATTGTTTTTTTAAGCATTCTTGTTCTTTATATTTTTCTTATGCTCACAACACTTAATATTTGGGCTGATATAGATTTTGGTTATCTCATTGCAAACTCGATAGGCCTTTGGCTGCTTGTAGCAAGTTTTTCAGCGCTCGGGATTTATTTTTCAAGCTTAACTCAACAGCCTATTATTGCTGCAATTTTAAGTTTCATTTCGCTTTTTGCATTAATGATTATGGAACGTTTTTTTGCCAGCGATCCTAATCATTGGTTTGCTTATTTATCACTTATGAAGCATTTTCAAAGCTTTTCAAGGGGCCTTATTGATAGCTCAGATTTAATGTATTTCTTTTTATTTATATCAACATTTTTAACATTAACAATCAGACGTCTCGATGCTGACAGGCTTCGTGGATAAATATCTATGAAAATTAATTCAAAATTAAGATTACAAATTCTCATTCAGAATAGTTTTTTTGTTGTTCTATTTATAGTTTTAGTATTTCTTTTGGGGTTTCTTGCAAATCAATATAAATATTCAAAAGATATTACACAGGCTAATCGCAATACCCTCACTACTGGAAGCATCAATGTCCTTAAGCAAATGAAAGGACCGATTTCACTAACCGTGTTTGCATCTAAAGATGATGTCAATAATGGAGATACATTTAGGCAAGGTATTATTAATTTTATGACCAGGTATCAGAGAACCAAGCCTGATATCAACATTAAATTTATTAGCCCTATAGAAGAGCCAAAATTAGCGCAAGAAAAGGGAATTAAGGTAGATGGTGAAGTTGTAGTCGAATATCAAAAAAGATCCGAGCACATCAATCCTCCTTTTGCCGAACAGGAGATGACCAATCTTTTTATGCGTTTATCTAGAACTAATCAACAAGCAGTGATGTATTTAGATGGTCACGGCGAAAGAAATTTAATTGGGCTAAAAAATAATGACTTAGGCGAATTTGGTAAGCAACTAGAATCTAAGGGCTTCAAATTTGCTAACCCTAACCTCGCTGTTGAATCAGAAGTACCTTTGAATGGTTCAATGTTAGTAATTGCTAGCCCGCAAAAAAATATTCCAGCTGTGGAAGCAAAAAAAATTAAAAAATTCCTAGAATCAGGCGGAAATTTACTTTGGCTTCTTGATGATAATAACTTTCATGGCTTGGAAGAGATAGCTTTATATCTTGGACTTACTGTTTCAAATGAACATGTAGTTGATCCAACAGCAAAAGTTGAAGGCGCTGATGAAAATGTATCCTTTGCATCCTCTTATGGTGTCCATGCAATTACTAAAAACTTTATGCTAAGAACGCTTTTTTCGAATGCGCATGAAGTAAGTGCTAAAGGCACGTTAGACAATGGCTGGGAAGTTAGTAAACTTATTGAAGTTTCTCCAAATGGTTGGCTAGAGTCTTCATCATCAAAAGCGAATCAACAATCAACTTTTGATAAGAATAAAGATAAACCAGGTCCCATTAATATTGCAGTCGCTCTTCAAAGGACTTATGGTAAAAAAGGCCAAAGAGTTGTAATAGTTGGAAATGGAAATTTTTTATCCAACACATTTATTACGACAGGTGGTAATTTAGATCTTGGCATCAATATGATCAATTGGTTGTCTGGAGATGATAATTTAATCTCTATTCAGCCTATGCCTTTAAAAGATGTGAATGTAACTATTCCAAATGATAATACTTCTGTCTTGATCGCCTGGACAGTATTCCATAGCTTCCAATATTTCATTCCTATCATTATTTTTGTTTTAGGCATATTTTTCTGGTTTAAGCGCAGAAAAGCATAAAATAGAATAGAAATATGAAAAATCGTTGGCTAATTAATATTATTTTGCTTTCGATCATTTTATCGATTTCTCTTTTTCTGGCTCTCAAACCTCCACAAAAAAAACAAACAAAACAATTTGAAATCAGCACTTTTAATTTAAGTGATTTTGATACTGTGAAGATTGATTTTCCCTCTAGAGCATCTATTGTTTTTAAAAAAAACAATAAGGCCTGGGATATGCTTGAACCGATCAAAGGTCGTGCAGATCAATTTTCAGTTCAAAAAATTATTTCTGTCGTGGCAACATCTAGTAGCGAGAAATTACCATCAAATGACCTACCTAAATATGGCTTAGATAAACCTACCGTTAAATTAAAACTTCAACATAAGGGTGCAGAAGAAGAGTTTATTTTTGGCACATATAATTCTGTCACTGAAGATCAATATCTTTTGTATAACAATAACGTATATCTTATCAGTGGTTCATACTCAGAGGTCGCATCTACTCAGCCTATAGAACTTATTGATAAGTCACCTTTAAGCAGAACAGAGCAAGTTAAAGAATTCGACTTTTCTCGTCTTGAGCAATGGCAATCTAAACGCTTAAAAATATCACGCAGAAATAACGAATGGAAGGCTAGTGAGGGTAACTCGCTTAAACAAGAGGATATGGCTGAATGGTTTGATATGACTTGGGTTAAAAATCCTGCAAGATCAGTAGAAAAATATCCATTAGATTTAAGAATCCCTTATAAGAGTTTTGATGTTCGTACCGAAGATGGTAAAAAAATTACTTTTTTACGTGTGCAAGAATCCCCTGAAACTCAACTATTTAGGATTGATGAGGGTTTGCTTTATCATTTCGGCAGTGATATTGGATTTACGATGATGAATCCACCGATTGAGCAGTTTAAAAAATAAATTTATTTATGCCAGAACTTCCTGAGGTTGAGATTACCTGTATGGGGCTTCAGCCCATACTTAAAAAATCTATCAAAGATATTATTGTAAGAAATCCCTCTCTAAGATGGCCAGTTCCATCGCATTTAAAAAGAACACTTCCTAACCAAAAAATATTAAATATTAAAAGACGTGCGAAATATATTCTTATTCAATTTGAGAGTGGACATCTAATGATTCATTTAGGTATGTCTGGACGACTTGAAATTTTAAGCAAAGATATTCCTCCTGATAAACACGATCATGTAGATATTCAATTTCACAATACAAAAAATATTTTACGATTTACGGACCCAAGAAGATTTGGCTCCATACTTTGGCTAGAGGGTAATATTAATGATCATTTTTTGATATCAAAATTAGGCCCCGAGCCCTTAGAAAAATCATTTACTGAAAAATATTTATTTTTAAAAATACAAAATAAAAAAACTACTATTAAAAATATTATTATGGATAGTCATATTGTTGTTGGAGTTGGAAATATTTATGCGAGCGAATCATTATTTAAGGCTGGGGTACTTCCAAGCAGACCAGCTCGGGATGTCACATTAAGTGAATGCAAGAAGATCGTAAAATACATTAAAGAAACACTAAATAAAGCTATCAAATTAGGAGGCAGTTCACTTAGAAATTTTTATAATGTGAACGGACAGTCTGGTTACTTTCAACAAACATATGCAGTATATGGAAGAAAAAGTAAAGCCTGTCGAAAATGCAGATCAAACATTGAATCAATAATTATTGCGCAGCGATCAAGTTTTTTTTGTCCTAAATGCCAAACTTAATTATTGATTTTTTCTGCTTCCTTTATGATGTTTGGAAGTAAAGTACCTACAATCATTCCAATAATGCTATTACCCAAGCCTATAAGTTGTGCAGGTATTGGCGTATGTTCACCGAGAAAAATTTCAACAAATAACCAAGATCCTATTCCCCCAATGATTGCCAATAATGCTCCTTGACTATTTGCTTTTTTCCAAAATGCGCCAAATACCAGCGGGACAAATGCGCCGGCAAGTGTAATTTTATAAGCCGATTCAACCATGCCAAAAATTGAAAGATTTGAGCTGAGTGCATAAAGTAAAACAATAGAAGAAAAAGATACAAGTGTAATTCTCATAATTTTAAGTAAATGTTTATCGCTAATTTTTGGAAAAAACCCTTTAATAATATTTTCCGCAAAAGTAATAGATGGTGCTAAAAGTGTTGCAGATGAGCAGCTCATAATTGCAGACAAAACTGCCCCAAAAAATATTACCTGTGCAAATAAAGGCATATAATTAAGTACAAGCATTGGTAAAACGTGTTGTGAATTTGTGTTTACAAGACCATTAAAATATTCTGAATCAATTAATGTTGCCGAGTACGCAATAAACATTGGTACAAATGTGAATGTGAAATAAATTAATGCTCCGAGTATCGAGCCGTATAAGGCAATTTTCGCAGTTTTTGCAGATGTAACTCGTTGAAATACATCTTGCTGAGGAACTGATCCTAACATCATAGTAATCCATGTCCCAAAAAAAGTAATCCATGTCCAAATATCACCTTTAGGAAAAAAATCTAATTTATGATTAGTGGCTGCACTTTGAATTACAGGCGCAATACCTCCCGTTAATTGAGAAATTGCATTTGCAATATAAAGAAGCCCACCAATAACCACGATCATTTGAATAAAATCTAAAATAGCCACAGACAACATACCACCAAATGTTGTGAAAGTAAGTACAATTAAAGTGCCAATAATCATACCCATTTGCTCGCTAATAAATTGATCTGTAATTAAATTAAATATCAAACCAAGTGCTTTAATCTGAGCTGCGACCCATCCTAAGTATGAAATAACAATAGCAATGGTCGTTAAAACCTCAATGCTTCTGTTATATCTTGCTCTATAGAAATCACCTAAGGTGATAATGTTTAATTTATACAATTTAGAGGAAAAAAATAAGCCAGCAATAATGAGACAAAGACTTGAGCCGAAGGGATCAGCTACAACACCATGTAATCCTTCTTTAACGAAAGTAGACGAAACACCAAAAATGGCTTCTGCGCCAAACCATGTAGCAAAGACGGTTGCAGTGACTATAGGAAGGGGAAGGTGACGACCTGCAACAGCATAATCTTTTGTATTCTTAACACGCGAAGAAACAAAGATACCGATTCCAATAGTAACTAACAGATAAAGAGATACAAACCAGATAAGCAATTACTGCTTCCTTAATTTATTTTATAAAATAAAACAAGATCACAAAATTTATCAATATAGTAATTCCAATGAAAGTGATTATGATTTTAAACCAACGAGCTTGACTCTTCTGAGACTTTAAGAAGTTTTCAAAGTCATCTTTTGTCATTACATTTTTATCTTGTGAATTACTTTTTTCGAGAAATTCATGAATAAGTCTAGGTAATTTAGGGGTGAGATGAAGCCAATTAGGGAATTCATTTTTT
>Ga0169931_10013461_pt1 | contig 11166 bp, 10 predicted proteins | sample Kivu_15m_20L_FD_129675 | JGI IMG/M metagenome (GOLD analysis project Ga0169931, IMG submission 129675) | Freshwater microbial communities from Lake Kivu, Western Province, Rwanda to study Microbial Dark Matter (Phase II) - Kivu_15m_20L... | ecosystem: Environmental > Aquatic > Freshwater > Lake... | reverse complement strand
CTTCAAGAATTATATTTTGTAATTCTGAGAATTCATATCTGTTATAATAATCAACTTGAGCAATCTCTAATAATTTTTGAACATGTTGCTTATTGTAGATAATCTCCTTAGGCATGGAATGGATGTCGATCTTTGATAAAATAGTGTGTGCACATGAGCCCTTCTCGGCTTCTAATATTCTTAATAAGTCCTCTTTATTCATTTCTGAGATAAGTAAATCGATTTCTTCATTCGTCATTAGATGAGTTTCTTCAAATCCACTTAATAAATGAGACCATCTCAAAAAGTGTGATGTGCAATTATTGCAGAAAATCGAAGAATGTTTTTCTAAAAATTCCTCAGTGATTACTTTATCTTTGTTATTTTTCAAATATTTTCCTTCTTCTTTAAGACAAATCTTAACCTTATCATTTAAATTTATTCTTTTATATACCTTAGGCCGACATTCTAGACAAATGCAAATATCTAAAATATGACAATCTACGACAGGACCATATTTAGCTAATAAATCTAATCTTCCGCTTACATCAGGATTATTAGGCTTAACAGGAAAAAGGAAGTTATAAATTGTACTAGGCTTTATTTTGTTTTTGTCGTAGGTAAATTGTGGTGGCTAATTAAATCGCAATTAATAATATATGAATTACTTTCACCGGAATAGGAAATTGGAATATGCATAATTCTCGATATGCATCTGAGGGAGAATCACTCCCCCAGAATTCGTTTCTTATGATGTCCATGCCGTAAATCGCCCTGAGATTTTCGACGTTTGTTTTAGTCAAAGGATCCTTGTTTCCAATTAGAGTCTTCCATCTTATAACGGGAGAAGGATACATTGTTTTTATTCCATTAGTGTCTAAATAGCTGTCTGATTTATTTATCAAAACCATGATTGCAACTGGCCCCCTAAAAAATAAATTATGTATTATTGTAAAATACGATATCATGTATTCAAGAATCTCTTCGTAATAATCTTGGTCAACATGTTTCCAATATAAATTATGTATTTCCTGTTCCGTAAGAGTTTTCGTTTTGAAGAAAACTATTTCGAAATTTTCGCTTTCTATTTTGTTTACGATTGCTTTGCACTTGAAAGTTTTAAATTTTATTTGTTACTTTTTTAGATGAACTAATCGTGTTTGGTTTGATTATTGCTAAGGTATAGTCAATTAACGATGCCTTAGCTCTTTCTATAATCGAATTAATGTTTTAACTTATAATACTTTCAACATCAATATAATTTTTGGTTACATTTTTCTCGATTGTTTCAAATATGTGTGGACCCAAATCTCTAATAATTTAATCGATAATACATTTAAAATATTTTTACATTTCTTGATCAAGTTTATCTTGTTTTTTAGTCAGAGTTTTTTGACGAGGCTTTCTTATTGTTTGCTTTCTTGGTTCATTCTTTCTCATTTATTAAATTAAAAATTTTCAAAAATTTATTATATAATTTATATTAAATAAGATAAATAATTTAATTATGTTTATTTCTTAGTTTTCTTAGTCTTCTTGGTTTCCTTCGAGACTGCATTTATCTTAGAATTTTCTTCAATTAGGGACTCATCTCCTTCTTCCTCTGCATCTGATTCCTCTTCAATTAGATTTCCTTCTTGGTCGAATTTTTTCGATTTTTCAACATCAGCTATGATATTAATTTAAATATTACTTTTATTCTTTTTAGCGACTATGCTTGTTTTGAATTCTTCATTCAATTTTTTTGTCAAGAGACTTTTGATTGAAGGATTCAATTTTTCATATTTTTGTGTAATACTGTCATTACCTTGTAAATCGAAGAGATTCTCTTTGAAAAGCAGAAGACTCATTTTGTGTGTATTTAATACACTAACCACTCTACTAACTCCTTCTTTTCCAAGATCAATCATATAATTAACAATTTTAGATAAAAGAAGAGGTACTATTTCCTCCTTGATAGCCTTAAACGAATAATTGAAAATTTGTTTCATTTCTTTCAATTGTCTCAGAACTTTTCTCATTTTAGAAAATTTACCAAAAAGTTCAGGGAACTTAGTATAGCTTATGAAATTTCCAGAAAAGGTAGCTGGTGCTAGTGCTGAATGAGTACCTCTGTTAGGAAGCAGAGTCCATTCATTTGTAGTTTTAATTTTCTTTTCAATATTATCACCTAAAGAGATATGTTCAGAGCTTTCTACGATTCGTCTTATATCATTTATTGTTCTGTTAGATCCATGACACATCAAATAATTTTCCTAAAATGAGGTTATATCTATTTATAAGTTACATATATCAAGCTTGGTAGTAATTCAAAGTCTATGAAAAATAAATCCATTTTTTCACCAAATCTTAACTTTCTAAATTCATTTTTTGTCAGCATCTTTTTACAAGAATCGAACACACTTATCATAAGTTCTGAGTCTTTCGAATATAATTTATCATATTTATCCTTCATTTCTTGGTGATTGAGGATATGATTAGATCTAGATCTCATTTCCAAGAAATTAAGACACTGCCTGATATCGTTACCAACACTTTCACAAAGATATTCAAGAGATTCGGGGCTTATGTTGAATTTTTCCATTCTACATATTTCACTTAATCTTTTAACAACGAATCTCTTATCTGGCTTTGCAAATTTCAATTCATAGCAATAATTCAACAAATTTCTAATTTTTTGATTTTGTATATCATTACAAATACATATTATAGGCAATTTTGTCTTTTTTATAATGTCAATTAATGCTTTGATTCCACCTTTGTCTTCATTTCCTCCCATCCCATCGACTTCGTCCATTATAATAATGTTTTTATTGGTTATTGCCCTATTTGAGATAGTTTTGTTATCCATTAAATATCCTACTGTGCTGTCTATGATTTGTTTATTTCTCTGATCGCTGGCATTTAACTCGAATGTTTTGTAATTAAGAATTTTAGCAACTAATCTAACTGTTGTAGTTTTACCGATTCCTGGAGGTCCTGAAATCATACAGGCCCTGGCATTTATGTTTTCAATCTTACTCTTACCTCTTGTTGTATAATTATTATTTGAAGCAAAATCTAATTCTCTTTTATTTCCGTGTAAAACTACGTCATCCCAATGATTTAACCATTCAATAAGTTTTTTTACAACTCCTTGATTACCAATTATTTCCTCAATTGTCTTAGGGTGATACCTATCAGTCCACAAGGAACTCGTATTAGTTTTTTTATTTGATTGTACATTTGCTTTATTTACTGTATCTCTGTCAATTGAAGTAGAATTAATGATAATTTTATTAGGAAAATTATTTCTATTTTGATTGACAGATGTATCATTCTGAATTGATGTGTTGTTATTTTGAATATTATGTATAAATCTATTTGCAATTAAATTATCTGAAATTATATTTTTCGTTTCAACCGTTATTGTGTTTTTATCTGATTTTAATGTTTTGTTATTGAAAATCGGATTTGCCTGAATTGGAATTTGTTGTTTCTTTTCTTCTTGAATTTCTAATACTTCCATTTTCTTAGTGAAGGAAAATTCGGTTTCGCTCTTTAAAACTTGTTTTGATTCAATGAGCTTTTTTGTTTCTACTTCTGGTTCAAACATATCTTTTGCTATCATGTCTAAATCCATTTCATCGATGTTGAAATCGTCGAACTCATCTAATTTTTCTTTTTCATCGACATCCATTGGTATAATTTGTTTCTCATTTTTATCTTCTACAATTGCTTCTACTATTGCTTCGACTATTTTAGCTTTTTCTTTTTTTTCGGGCGGTAACAAAAATTTTTCCTCTTCATTATAATTATTTGAATTATTGACACTGCCTCTTATGGAAAAGAAACTACTTGCATCAACCGGTTTAAGAATCTTTTTATTTTCTTCTTGTTTAACAAAAACATTAGAAAGATTTGTTTTATTTGCAATAAGATTACTCGAATTTTCTTTATAATCATTTGTATTATAAGTAGAATTATTTGATATAACAGATGTATTAGGGATTTCATATTTTCTTTCTTCTTCGATCTTAGATTGAATTTCTAAGTTATTAATTGGTTTTTTAGTGACATACTCTTCCATGTCATCATCGTCATCTTCTATTATCTTCTTATTTTTTGAATCTACTTTCATTTTAACTTCTTCTAATGGTAATGGATTCTGTATTATTTTCTTAGATTCTTTTTTCGGGTTATCGATTTTTTTCCTTTTATTATTTGGTTGATTATCAGTATTCGAGTCTGATTTTTCGTCCTTATCTAAATCGGCGCCTTTTCTTTTTCTTCCTTTTTTAGGAGCTAGATCAACCTTTTCTACATTTTTAATTGTATTTTCTTCCTTTAGTTTAGTAGATAACTTCTCTTTTGATATTTCCACTTTCATTTGTGATTTATTTTGTAATGCAATTGTTTTATCGGCAGAAGATTTGAAAAAATTTCTGATGTCTTTGTCCATATAAAATTTAATAAATTGTATTTAAAATTTGAAATAAGTATAAAAATATTCATATTATATAATTCGTAATATATTAATTTTTTAAAGAAATTCTCTTGCCCTTCCTTTAATCATTGGTTTCCATGTTTTTAATAAAATCAGAGAAATAATTATCAATAAGATTAGATACCAATGCATAAATTTTTTCATTTTTATGAGATTGTAATTTTTCAATAGACTCAAGCCCTCCTTTTTCAACAAATAATTTAACAAAGGGATTATATTCATGGACATGTCTGGCATATTTACCATGCTCTAATAATTTTTCGATTGTGTTTAACGTTAGAATTAGTGTATAAGAATCCATATAATTAGATAGTAAATAAAGAATGGGATCAAGCACATTTGCATCTATTAATTTAACACAATTTTCTAAATTGCTGGTATTTATGAGGTTGCCAATTACCCATATAGCCTCAGTCATCACTTCATAATCAGGGTCTCTGACAGAGTAAAATATATTCGGAATAAGATTGGCTGTAAATATTTTGTTTATCTGACTATCATTTCCAATGATATTAGAAATAGCCCATAATGACTCCTTCCTTATTTGATTATTTTTATGAAAAACGTTTTTTCCTAAAAATTTAATACAACCCTGGTCAATTAATTTATCAACTTTGGCATCTTCATTCGAAGAAAGATTTCCGGTTATTCGAATGATTGGGAGAATTATATTTTCTCTTGATATGATGCTTAGATTGTATAAGTATTCACAAAGTCTCTCTTTAATTAAGAAATCGACTAAATTAATATTATCTGTTTCTGATGCATAGGATAGTCCCCACAAGCAGTCATTGATTATTTCTTCGTCTTCAGTTTTTATAAATAAAAGAAGGATTTCGACGCATTTTTCAAAAATTGCAGTATATTCAAATATTTGAAATTTCAACATGTTTGTAATAAACCAAGTAGATATTTTCACTATCTTTTCATTAATATGCTGTCTCTCTAATATATTATAAATCTTGTCGAAAATATTTCTTTGTATGATTTCTACAACCATGTCTTTAGAATCTAAAATATTTCCTAAATGCCATATCAACTGTTCCAAAATCGCTACATCTTTATCGAAAATTTCGAAGATTTTGATATAGTTATTAGTGTATCTATCTTCAACAAAAAATTTTAAAGCGGATGAATTTTCGTAGCAACTGATGTTGGTAAAACTCCAAAGAATTTCATACTAAGTAATAAAAAAAATTGTATTACAGTTAAGCTGAGATCAGAGATGTATTTTTCTAGAAGATCACTGAATATTTTGCATAAACCTTGATTTATGAGAAAATCAAAAGGAATATTTTTAGTCTTTGATATAGTTATCCTAAGCAAATAGACACCGAATTTAATACAATCTAAATTTTCACTATTCTCAATTATAAGATTCTTCGCAAAAAGTATGAGATCTTCAATTGAATTAAATTGCTTCTGTATAATTTCTGGTTGAATTTTTAATGATTCTGGCTGAATTTCATAATTTTTTCTTTCAATTTGATTTTGGAAAATTGTGCTATTAGACATATCTCTACGCTCAAAGATAATTTCATCGATTTTCTGTTTTCTTAAGGTAAGTTTGAATTTTTCTCTTGCTTCAAGTAATCCATGATTCGCTATTTGTAGAGAATTAATTTTGATAATATTATAATACCTTTTTTAAAATTTGTTTTTCTTTCTTCTAGCTTAGGGTCTCTCATTATATTGAAATAAAATTCACTGAAATTAATAAATTTTACTAAAATTTAATTTAATTATATTTATTAAATGTTCTTAAAATTATGGTCATATCAGGACAATAAGAACTTTTTTTATATTCTTGCTTAGCTGCATCAATAATATTTGAAATAGATTCAATAGGCACTATAATAAATATTAAATATTCAATATTACAATAGACATCACTATTCTCAATGATACTTATTATATTTTCTGCTTTTAGCACATTTATTATACCATCAGTTGCTATTACAAGATAATAAATACCATCATTGAAATTTATTTTCGAAACATGTGGAGTGCAGATTATTCCGATACTTGCGCCTATTTGATCTCCAATAGATCTAGTGTTTATTAACCCTGGGAAGTATTTCCCTTTCACAAATATTCTGGATTTTTCTTCCCCTGCTAATTTTCTAATTTCGCCTCCACTTTCGTATATTCTTCTTAGTTCTTCTTTAATATCGAAATTCGAATAAATGTTGTTGTCTGGTTCTTTACTGTTGTAAAAGTTTTCTTTTAAATTATGATTAGTCATTTTGTTCGCATTTTCTAAATCATATGACACTGCTTTGTTAGAGCAAATATTTTGAGATAGCAAAGCATCCACTGTGAAATCAGAATCATCTAAAGTTAATCCTATGATGTTATATTTGTAAGAATGTTCCCTATCTGAGCTTAATAAAAACGCAGATACATTTCCTAAGTTTGCACAAAAAATTGTTTCGTCCTTTTTTATTATCAGAGTTAAGGCTGCACCACTTAAATATGCATCATATTCATCTATATATTTAATAGCATCTCTTTTATATATGTATTCATTCAATTTTTCGAATTCATTTTTTATCAATTTTTCATATTCTATATCAAACCTATCGCTCTCAACTAATCTCGGAAACGTCTAATAACTATAAAAATATTCTATCACCTGAAATATGTGGTCTTGAATTAACTGAGATATTATATTTCCATATGGTCCGTGTCCATCTATAAGACAATAAATCTCAACCATTCCATCTATCATTACAAAAAACTTATCTTGATTATAAACATCTAACTTGTATCCTTTGGAATATCCAACAGCAATTCCTTTGGATTTATAAATGTTTGAGTAAGCAGTTCCTTTACCATCTTCATCAAGAACAAAGAAATCGTTTCCGTAATTATCCAATTGAGTGAATATAATCAAATTATTTTCATTATCAATTGTATTTTTATATTTGTAATTATGATACTTTGAACCACCAATCAGAGGATTATCAGCAAGATTGCTATTTCCTTTTGAAGTTTCGGATTTATTTTTATTATTTAATTTTTGTTCGAAATCTTTTCTAGAAACAGTCGCTGGTCTTTTAGAGCAACCTCCTCCCATTTAATTTATTATAATAATGGAAGAAAAAAATTTAACAGATAACATCACATATGAGAATAGGCTTAGTGTTCCTGAATCAGAAAAAAAGAATGGCGATGAATATTTACAAAGTAACAACTTGGAAGAAGCAATACGATGCTATTCAAAAGCCATTATGTCTTTGAAAATTTTATATGATGATAAGGCGATTGATTCTGAGCAACTTAAGAAAATGGTAAAAGAAATTGGAATTCCTTCTAATTTAAATATTTCTTACTGTTATCTCAAGCTTAAAGAGTGGCAGAAGGTAGTAGATCATACAACAAGAGTTATCGAATTTGACAGCAGGCATGTTAAAGCTCTTTATAGAAGATGTCTGGCTTATATTAATCTACAAAAATTCGAAAAGGCTGATCTAGATTTAGTTATATTGGAAGATTTGATTGGTGGTAGTAAAGAATTAGAAGATTTGGAAAATTTTTTAGAAAAGAAGCAGGAAGAAATTAAGGAAAATGAAACTCTGATTTATAAGAAAATGTTCAAAATATATGCTGATGGTATATATTAATTTTTAAATTTATTAATATCTTTAAAAGAAAAAACTTTGAAAGAAAAAGTAGAAAGGAAGAATAGATGTAGAGAAATTTTATATAAAATTCCTTTTGGATTAAAAAATTTAACATTATATTGCTTTGATCGTTTACTAAAAGGTCCTGCTAAATATCTTATGTCTAAAACAAATGAGTTGCAATCTGTTTTAGGATATTTTGTAAAAACAAAACTTTCTAATAAAAAAGATTAAAATTGAATAATAGGCTAGAGAATCAGTGATAGTCTTATTTTATGATTTTTATATTTTTAAGATTTATATTATATATTTAATTTTAATTGGTATAGTCCTCCATCCTTTTTCGTAAAAATTAAATACTTGTGTATTCTTATATTCTCAATTACGCTTGAATTATTTTCAAAATTATTTGATCCAGGAGGTTTCATTAAATTATCCTTATCAACTTCATCTTTCTCTAGAGTTAATTCTGTTTCTATAATAGTTGCAGCACTGATATCTTCAAAATTCTCACTATGAGTAGCGATGATTTTTCCATCAGATTTATTAATTTTATAAAAGATAATACCTTTCAACGTATTAAATTGCACTAAATAGTTTTCATTATCTAAACTATAACCATATAATTTAGAAGAAGAGTTGTTGAAATTATTTTGTAATTTCATTCCAATCAAATTTTTATCAGTCTTAATATAGGAGTATATATCGCCTTTATCATTTGTAGCATAGACAGTGTTTAATTTATGGAAGGAAACACTTGCTAGAATTTGTACATCATTTTTTATGTGTTTAATTACATTGAATCCAATTATGTCTGTTAGACTGATAGAATTATCTTTAGCAAATGATATCAAAAACTCTTTATTGTCAGTATATTGTATAGTTGTAATCCTAGCATTATGTGCTTGTTTGTTTATGATTTCTTCGAATCCGTCAAAAATTAACATTCTTATGAAACCAGCCATATCTCCAATAATTAAAATGTCGTTACTAATGCTAATAATTATACAAGATGCGATTTGATTTAAACGTTTTGTTTTGATTTCTCCTGTAATCAGGTTGAAAGAAGAAATATGAGAATCGAATGATGTAGTTATAATTTCAATTTCTCCTGTCGAAGAGTTCCTGACTGTTTTGAGGTCTGTGATGTTATCTTTGTGGAGATTGTAAACTTTGACTAATTTGTCATGGGTGAAATTGTAGTGTATCACATCTCCCGAAGTTACAGATAATATCAAGTGGTTTTCATTATTAAAATATATAATATCTAGGTGGTTAATTATCATCAAGGAATTTGAATTTTCTTTTTTTAATAAAGTTTTTATGTTAATCATTTTGAGTAATCTGCTGGATTTCTTAGATCTGTCATCTTGCATAAATGGGATAAATGAATTATCTAGTCCTATTTTCAAATTACTTTTTTCTAATAATTCCTTATTTTTAGATATGTACACACTTAATATTTCGTCTTTGATTTTTAGCTCGTTTTCTAATTCTTTTATCCTGTTATTTTCTAATATGTTTTCAGATCCTTCTTTTAGAGGAAAATCTTTTCTTCTAAGCTCAGACCCGCAGCATTTGCATTTCATTAAAGTATTCGAACAAAATAATCTTATATGTGTGTCTGAAAATGATCTTTTTATTATTTCTCCACATGAATTGATACAATTAATTAAATCCTCGGAACAAATTTTTTGATGTGAGGCATAATCTTCCAAACTAACTTTATTGCTACATTTATCACAAATATACTGAAACTTTGAAAGTATATTCTTTAATATTCTACTATCTTCATTTAATTGAAAATTATCACACCTAAATGGACATTTATTACTTTTTTTCATCCAATTTTCAATGCATTCTTTGCAGAAAACTGATTCACATTTAATGCATGTAACTGGGTTCAATGATATTTGAAGACATATTTTGCATTTGATGATTTCAAGGAAGTCTTCATTTCCTTTTGAATTTATTACATGGGTAATTTCCATTTTATTTTACTAAATTTCTCAAATATTCTTTAATAAGTAATCAGATAATAATATATTAGAGTAAATAATATTAAAGTTTATATTATCCCATAATCGACTTCTATACTATTCTTCAGTTTAAAGTAAAAAATTAAACGAATCATAAAAAGACTTTAATATATATAATAAGGAAATACTATTAATTATAAATTTTAATTTATAAAATTTTCTAATATTTAACAATTTATTATTTTTTAATTAAAATTTTATAAAAATAGAGTGAAATTTAAAATCCGATACTTTTTAATTGTTGAATGTTATTGTAAATAGTTATTCTAAAATGTCTTATAACTACTGTGTTATCAATTTCAAGTGAGTTGTTTCTTAGATTACTTTGGATTGATAGATAAAGAAAAACTAAAACATTTTCTTGATGAAAGACAGACAAGCTTAGACTAATAATACAAGATCATGAATTTTGGCAAAAATTTTATAGGACAAACTCGGAAATAAAAAGAATAATTGAAAAATGACGAAAAATCTTTCAAGAGCCCTTCAAATAATGAAAAATTATAAGAACCTATATATCTCCAAAGATTTGAGCAAATTTTTGAAGGAGTCGCATAAAATGGAAATCAATATAGCTGGCCGAGCATTTGTCAAAAATGAAATGATAAATATAAAAATATGAGAGGTGAAAATCACACTGAGTAGATACAATTTTACGAAATTTATTTACCAAACTTTAAACATTTGCTTTCCTTAAAGAATATCGTAATTTAACAACATTTGAATATCAAAATGAAATTAATTTGGATTGTTTATCAATGTCAAGGACAAGATAAAGAGTTGATTGAATATTATAATTATATATTAGAATTCAAAAATTTTATGTGATAATTACAATATATTGTATCAATAAACTAAAAAATTAAATAATCTTTAATTCATTATATTAGGAAAATTTCTCTTTAAAATTGTTTAAAATCTTTCTAGAATTGTTTTCTATATTCAGATCATTTATATTTTATTTTATTAATATAAATGGAAAATACAATCGTCTATAATTAAAATTCTGAATTAAATTTAATAATTTTGTTTAGAT
>Ga0169931_10013460_pt1 | contig 11169 bp, 8 predicted proteins | sample Kivu_15m_20L_FD_129675 | JGI IMG/M metagenome (GOLD analysis project Ga0169931, IMG submission 129675) | Freshwater microbial communities from Lake Kivu, Western Province, Rwanda to study Microbial Dark Matter (Phase II) - Kivu_15m_20L... | ecosystem: Environmental > Aquatic > Freshwater > Lake ... | reverse complement strand
GTACTTTCGACTCGGCCCGATGGTATCGCTTGAGCGTCAATCGTTGTTGCGTGTTTGCGAGACCGAGCTCGGCAGCGAACGGTGCCACGATCCGGGCGAGCAGGGACGTTCGTCAGGCAACGTGGTGTTGCTCTCGCTGGCCGCCTGGTTTTGATCCTGAACGGGCAGGGTAGTTCGCGAAGCTCAGTGCAGGTGCAGGATTGGCTTCAAGATCGAGGGGATGTCGGGTGACTCACCCCGCATGAAGGAACGTAGGCCGTGCAGGCGACTGCCTGTTTCGGCAATCGCTGACAACCTCTGCACCGGGGCGCGCGGAGGCGCGGCAGGGACCGCCACCCGCGGAGCGCCAACCTTCAGGGTCTTGCGCATCGATTCAAGTTGATCCGGATCGAGCGGGGACACGCAGCTTATCGAATTGCGATCGAGCGCGGGCTTCATCAGATTGTCTTCGCGCTCGCGGTGAATGAGTGAAGCGCTGTGCCCGAATTCGTGCGCGGCCACGAGATCGCCTCCGGACGCATCGCCGTACTTGCTCGCCATGTCGAGCACGCCTGCGTCGAGAAAGAGCATGGGTGTGAATCCCGGTGGAAACTCTGCGTTGCGCCACAGCTGCGCCTCGGAATCGGGATCCTCCTCCGCCAGGATCGCCTTGATGAGCGATGGTGAGACGGCCAGTCCCGCTATCTGTCCCATCGAGGAGATAGACTGGGCGGAGTTCAACAATCGGGGCAGCACGACCACGTTGGTCTTGTCCTCGCCGTGGCCGCCGAACTCGCGAGCGAACTCAATGATGGGTCGCAGGACGAAGTTCAACGCAAAGGTCTCGACCGCTTGCATGTCGGTCGGAGACAGGGACGATGAGTCCAGGTCGAGTTGTGGAAACTTCTTTTTTAGCTCGGCCGTGAGTTGAGCCTCGTTGAGATTGAGGATCGAGTCGATCTGAACAGGGCGGGGTGGGGTGCGGGTCAGGAAGCGAAGGCCGTGGCGTGAATAGTAGCGTTGCAGACCGCTCGTGAAGCGAAAGAGACCGACCGAATCGGCCGTCGAGCCTCCCCGGTACAGGACCAGCTCCCGCTGTCCGGTGAGGGCCCCGTCGTTTTGGTTGCAGGCGGGGTTCTGGTAGGGCGTCTCGGGTTGAAAATAGGCCTGAAACGTCGCGGGATCCTGGGGTGTCTCGAAATCGGTCTCGCCGCCGCACGCAAGGGGTGCCAGCACGGGAAACAGGCAGAATAGATGCAGGCGGGTCATGGGCTGCCCGTAAGGATAACATCCCTTTTGAATGGGGTCAGCGACCAGGGTCCGCGCTACACTTGCGCCCGCATGTCGCTGCCACATCCCTATGCGCCGTTCCTGGCGAAGCTGCTCAAGCCCACGCGCTATGTGGGTGGCGAGTACAACCAGGTGAGCAAACCACCGGGCAGCGTGAAGGCCCGGGTTTGTCTCGCTTTTCCCGATGTGTACGACATTGGCATGTCGCATCTGGGAACCAAGATCCTGTACGGCGTCCTGAATCGCCATTCGGATGTGGCCTGCGAGCGCGTGTTCGCGCCCTGGCCCGATCTGGAGGCCGCCTTGCGCGAACGCGCTTTACCACTCGTGACCCTTGAGTCGGCCGACCCGCTGTCCGCGTTCGATGTCATCGGGTTCTCGCTGCAGTACGAATTGACCTACACGAACGTGCTCAACATGCTTGAGCTCGGCGGGGTGCCGATTCGCGCCTCGGCACGTGGCGACGCTGCTCCGCTCGTCATCGCGGGTGGGCCGACCGCGACCCAGCCTGAACCGCTCGCGCCCTTCATCGACGCATTCTTCATCGGCGAGGCGGAGGAGCATCTGCCTGCGCTCTGTCTTGACGCCGCCGAGCTGCGCCGCTCGGGGGTTCCCCGCAAGGAGCGCTTGATTCAGCTGGCCTCTCGCTACCCGCTGTACGTCCCGGAACTGTATGACACCGAAAGCGATGCCGAGACTGGGTTCGTGGTGGTTGCCGCGCCCATCGACGCCCGTGTGCCTGCGCATCCCCGACGGGTCTGGGTGCAGAACATCGATGCGATTCCGTTCCCCGACAACTCACCTGTTCCGCATGCCGAATCGATCTTTGACCGCATGGCGGTCGAGATCGCGCGTGGCTGCACCGAGGGCTGTCGTTTCTGTCAGGCCGGTATCATCTATCGCCCGGTTCGCGAGCGCGATCCGGTGGCCGTCCTCGACAGTCTGGTGGGTGGCGTTGAAAAAGGCGGCTACGACGAGACCTCACTGACCTGCCTGTCGACCGCAGACTATTCGTGTGTGACACCGCTCGTGAAAGAGGCCATGGCCCGACTGCGGCCCGAGCGGGTTTCGTTGTCGGTCTCCTCTTTGCGGGCCTACGGACTCAATGACGATCTGCTGGCCGAGATGGCAACCATGAAGGCGCAGGGTCTCACCTTTGCGCCCGAGGCCGGAACACAGCGCATGCGCGACGTGATCACCAAGAACGTGACCGAGGCCGACATCGTCGAGTCGGCGCACCGGGTGTTCAGCCGTGGCTTTCAGCGCATGAAGCTGTACTTCATGATCGGCTTGCCCACCGAGACAGATGAGGACGTGCTTGGCATCATCGACACCGCTGCAACCGTGCAGCGCATCGCGCGCCAGTACCTGAAGAGCGCGGAGATCACGGCCTCGGTATCGGTGCACGTTCCGAAGCCGCATACCCCCTTTCAATGGGTCGCCATGGATCGCGAGGCAGAGACCGCGCGAAAACAGGCGCTGTTGCGAAGCTACGCGCGCGAAAAACGCATCAAGCTGAAGATGCACGACTCGCCGCAGGCACACCTTGAGTGCCTGTTCGCGCGCGGCGATCGTCGGGCGGCAGAGATCCTCGAGCTTGCATTTCGAGCCGGGTGTCGCTTTGATGGCTGGGACGAGCAGTTGCGGATGGATGCCTGGGATCAGGCGATCGACACGGTCGCGGCCGCCGATCCGTCTTTCGATCTTGGGCGCTACTTCGACACGGTACCGGTGACCGCTCGCTTGCCCTGGGATCACCTCGACATCGCGGTCGATCCGGATTTCTTGAAGCAAGAGTATCGCAAGGCTCTGAAAGATCGCCTCTCCCCGCCCTGCGGTAAACCCTACAACCAGTTGCTGCATCCGAACAGCGTCGCGCAGGCGGAGTCCGAGAAAGATCGCAAGCTGGTGTGTTACGACTGCGGCGTCGCCTGCGATCTGACGGCGATGAAAGAAGAACGCCTGGTATTCCTGCGCCGTATGAACGCCTGGACGCCGCCCGTCGCCGCGGCACCGGTACAACGTCCCGAGAAGAAAGATCTGAACAAGGTCTCGCGCCACTCGCGGCCGACCACCAGCGCTGCCCATGTGGGACCCGTGTTTCGTTATCGGGTTCGGTTCTCGAAGACCGGGTCGGCTGCTTACCTCGGACAGCTTGATCTCAATCGACACGTGCCGCGCATCTTCCGTCGCGCGGGCATCGAGGCCGCGTACGGCGGAGGCTTTCGTCCGCGGCCGCTGATGGCCTTTGGTCCGGCCCTTGCGCTTGGAATCCCCTCGGCTGCGGAGGTGTTCGATGTGTCCATCATGGACAAACTTGAGCCGGAAGAACTTGTGCGTCGCTTGCAAGCGGTGACCTTGCCCGGCCTGCGCTTCATCGATGCCAGCCCGGTCGCCGAGGGGGCGCCGTCGCTGGGGCAGGTGTTGCGTGAGGCGGTCTACGTCGCGCGCCACAAGGATCCCGCCGTCGTGCGCGCGGCCCACGAGGGTTTTCGCAGCGGGCAGCCCCTGTCGCTTGTCCGGCGCGGCGAGGGCGGCTCCTCGCTGATCGGAAAGCGGATCGACCTGCGCGAAACCGTGACACGAATTCAGGTGGTCGACGGTGCCGAGGCAGACAGGGCCTGTGAGTCGCTCGACTGGGCGCCGGCGCCTGTGCCGATGCTTCGCTTTGCGGTCGAGTTGCTTTGCACCGGGCACGCCCGACCGGGCGAGGTGCTTGATGCCCTGTGCGGCCTCGAAACCGCCGCCGAATTCGAACTTGGTCGCGCCGGCCTGTTTGGCCGCGAGCTTTCGCCATGATCGAGACGAAGGGCCTGTGCAAGCGCTTCGGTGATCGCGTCGCGCTCGATGGACTGGATCTCGTCGTTGAACCGGGCGAGGTGATGGCATTCCTGGGACCGAACGGTTCAGGAAAGACGACCACGATTCGCCTGTTGATGGGCCTGCTTCGTCCGACCGCAGGTCACGCATCGATCGATGGGCTCGACTGTCATGCGGATGCGGTCGAGGTCAAACGGCGGGTGGGCTACTTGCCGGATGAACCGTTTCTGTATCCCTATCTGAGCGGTCTCGAGTTCCTGGAGCTCGTCGCCGGCTTGCATGGCATGAATGGCCCCGAGGCGCGAAAGAAGGCGGCGGCGCTCGGAGAGGAGTTCGTGGGCGATGACTGTAAGCGTTTGACGGCGACCTACTCGCACGGCACGAAAAAGCGACTCGCCCTCGCCGCCGCGCTGATTCACGAGCCGCGCGTGCTCATCCTCGATGAACCGACCAATGGCCTTGATCCGCGCGCCGCGCGCGACATGCGCGATCGCATCGCGGCGCTCGCGCGGGCCGGTCGAACCGTATTCCTGTCGACCCACTTGCTTGATTCTGCCGAGAAGCTGTGTGATCGCGTCGCGATTCTTGCCGCGGGAAAGTTGCTCGCGGTCGGTACGGCCGGCGAGCTGAGGACCCGCTTCGGTGCAGGCGGTGACACCTCGCTGGAGGAGCTATTTCTCACCGCCACGGCATAGCCGAGGGCACGATGCCGTCGTTGCCGCCGGGCGTGTGGGTCATCGCCCGGGTGATGCTGCGCGCACGGTGGCGTCACCTGCGCAACAGCATCCTGAAGTCGCCACGTGGCTCACGGGGTCGACTGCTCGCGATGGTCGGCCTGGTGGTGCCGGTCGCGTTCTTCGGTCTCTTCGTTTCGTCCTTCTCGCTCATCGCTGCCTCCGCAAGTGTTCCGGTGCAGGCCGCGGTGCTCGCGACGTTCACGACGGGTCTCGGACTGTCGAATCTCTTCTCGAAGATGGCCTCGGGTGACGCCGTGCGCGCTGGCAGCGTCGAGAACGCGTTTTATATGGCGCATCCAATCGTACTGCATCGGCTGATGCTGGCTCGATGCCTTGGCGCTGCCATCCTCGATTTCTGGGGCGCGTTGTTCTTGTTTCCCGTGCTGGCTGGCGCCTCGATGGTTTGGCGGCTCGGCGCTGCGGGCGTCGTTGTCGCGCTCATCATCTCCGTTGTCAGTCAGGTCGCGATCCTCGGCGTCGCGCAGGCGGCACAGACCGCGCTGCATCGCTGGGTGGCGCCCGAACGCAGACGCCCGATGTGGACGGTGCTTGGACTCCTGTCCGCGCTGATGATCGCGTTGTTGTGGATGTTCGCGAGCATGGTGCTGCGGCGTCCGCTCGCCGCGATTGCGTTCGTCTCGCCTTATGTCGATTTCATCCTGGCATCGCCGACTGGCCTTCCGGTGTCGGTGTTGCGTGCACTCGTGCAGCAAGACCACGTCTCGGCTTGTCTGAGGCTCCTTGCGATGGCGGCAGGCGCGGCCGGTGTGCTCGTGGGGATGGCCGTCGTGGGACGGTACGCCGCGCGACAGGGCTGGGAGGACGATGGCGATGCCGCGCGCGAGTTAAATGCGGTCGTCGCGGTTCGCACCCGTGGCCGCGTGCTGTCCATTGCGGGGCGTGACTGGTTGGCGCTCTTGCGCGATCGACCTCGCCTCGTGATGTTGCTGGCCATGCCCATCGTGCTCGTGGCGGTGGCGCTGGTCGGTACGCCCGTCTCCGAGTGGGCCGCCGCCGAGCCAGGCCGGGTTGGCATGGTTGCCTATTCGCTGTGCGCCTATCTCGCGACGATCGGACCGCTGCCCCATATGCAATCCGAACGGCAGATGTTCTGGATCCTGCGCAGTGCACCGGTTCCCATCTGGAAAATTCTCGTTCAGAAGACCCTGGCCTGGTCATTGTTGGTCGTTGGATTCGCCGTGCTCGCGTTCGTGGTGCTTGGCCTTCACGCCGCCGGGTTAGCGTTCTTTTCGACCGAGGCGCTCCGTGTTTTGCTCACGGTGATCCTGGGCGCGGTCGTGGTCACGGCGCTGGCCGTGGGCCTTGGCTGCGACGCTGCCGATCTGTCCGCACCCGGTCGCTCGGCGATCGGGCCGGGGACCGTCTACCTCTTCCTTATCGTATCGGGGCTCTACAACCTTGGGCTCAATCAAACGTATGACATATGGGCCCGCGCGACGGCCCTGTTCATGGTCGCCGCGACCTTGTTCTGGATGACGGGCATCCGTCGCGCCGAAGACTGTCTCGACGCCGAACGCCTCGCCCTGCCTCGCCTCGTCCCGGGGGATGGCGCGGTGGCCGCGATTCTTCTTTTTCTTGGCGTCCAGGCCACCCAGGCGACGGTCGGCGGCGCGGGCGCAAGTTCTGCGGCGAGCCTGATGGCGAGGGTGGGTTGGTCAGGACTCGTGGCGCTTGGGGTGAGCCTACATCTGCTCTGGCACGGCCGACGAAGCTGGCGGGTCGTCTTCTCCGGGAAGCGTTGGGCCTGGCGGCTGGGCATGACGCTGGTGTTGGTCGCCGCCTCTGTCGCCCTTCGAGGTGAAGGACCAGCCCTCCGCGCGGTGTCGCCATTGTGGCCGGTGGTGCTCGCCGAGGAGCTGGTTTTTCGGGCATTGCTGCAGGGCGCGCTTGTGGATTATTTTTCGACCAACGGGCGGGCGCCGATCCGGGCTCGGATCGCAGCAGCAGGTCTCGCTGCGGTGGTGGCGCTCTTGAGCATGCCCGAGCCGTCCTGGGCGGCCGCGGGTATTCAGGTCGCTGCCGCCGTTTCGTTCGGTCTGTCGAACGCCGTGCTGCCCAACATCTTGGTCCGGATTGGGTGGTGGCTGCCGGTTTGAACGACAGCGCACTCTGGATCGCATTCGCACCCGATTTGATGTTAGAAATATGGGGCAAATGAAAGTTGCCGTTCCGAAGGAAATCCGCCCCGGCGAACGTCGGGTAGCAGCAACCCCCGAGAGCACCGCTCGACTCATCAAACTGGGTTTTGAAGTTGAGATCGAATCCGACGCAGGCCTCGCCGCCTCGTTTGGGAACGAAGACTACGAGGCCGTGGGCGCCGTCATCGTCCATGACACGCGGGCGCTCTGGCAGTCGGCGGACCTTGTGTTGAAGGTGTTGCCGCCCGAACAGAACACGGCCCTTGGTCTCCACGAGGCTGATCTTCTCAAGGAAGGCGCCGCGCTCATCAGCTTCCTGTGGCCGGGCAAGAATACAGAGCTTGTGTCACGTTTGGCCGCGCGCAAGGTCACGGCGCTCGCCATCGATCAGGTGCCACGCATCAGTCGCGCGCAAAAGATGGACGCGCTGTCGGTCATGGCGAACATCGCCGGTTACCGCGCCGTCGTCGAGGCCGCGAGCTTTTTCGGACGTTTCTTCACCGGGCAAATGACGGCGGCAGGTCGCGTGGCGCCGGCCAAGGTGCTGGTGATCGGCGCCGGTGTCGCAGGTCTGGCCGCGATTGGCGCCGCGCGAGGCCTCGGCGCCATCGTCTACGCCTTCGACACCCGGGCGGCGGTCAAGGACCAGGTCAAGAGCATGGGCGCCGAGTTCATCGAGCTCGCCGTGGAAGAAGAAGGCGAGGGCGGTGGTGGTTACGCCCGCGAGATGAGCGACGCCTACGTCAAGGCCGAGATGGCGATGTTCGCCGCGAAAGCCAAGGAGGTCGACATCATCATCACGACCGCGCTCATCCCCAACAAGCCCGCGCCGTTGCTCATCACCGAGCCGATGGTTCGCAGCATGAAGAAAGGCTCGGTCATCGTGGATCTCGCGGCCGAGAACGGCGGCAATTGCGCCTGCACACAGCCGGGACAGGTCGTCGAGAAGTTTGGTGTTCACGTCATCGGCTTCAATGACATGCCGAGCCGTCTCGCCCCAACGGCCAGCCAGCTCTACGGCACCAACCTGACGCATTTGCTGGCGGACATGGGTGGCGCGAAGAGCTTCCACATCGATCTCAATGACGAGGTTGTTCGTGGCGCCCTCGTGTTGCAAAACGGTGAATTGATGTGGCCTCCGCCAAAGAAGGAGGTTCCACCCGCGCCGGTGGTCCAGCGTCCATCTCGACCAAACTTGCCGGTCGTCAAATCCGAGCCTGAACCGCACAAGAAGGTCGCGAAAAAGGCAGGGCCGGGGACGTTCATTGGGATCGCCGTGCTGGCGCTGGCCCTGGCCTGGTTCGGCACGATTGCTCCGGCTGCGTTCCTGTCGCATCTCACGGTGTTCGCATTGTCGTGTGTGATTGGCTGGCAGGTCGTCTGGAACGTGACGCCCGCCTTGCACACGCCACTCATGAGCGTCACCAACGCCATCAGCGGCATCATCATCGTCGGTGGCATGCTGCAAGTCAGCGGACCGTTGTCATCGCCGTCGGCAATTCTCGGGGCCATCGCCATCCTGGTCGCAGCCATTAACGTGGCGGGCGGCTTCCTCGTGACCAAGCGCATGTTGCGCATGTTTCAACGCTAGTTCGGAGTCCACGCTTCATGCCACAGAGCCTTGTCACGCTGGCCTACATTACCGCCGGTATCCTGTTCATCTTCAGCCTCGGCGGGCTGTCCAACCAATCGACCGCCCGGAGAGGCAACACCCTCGGCATCATCGGTATGCTGCTCGCGATCGTCGCGACAGCGCTCGGTCCTCAGGTCACAAGCTACGGCCTTCTGGCCGGTGCGCTGGGCGTGGGTTGCGTCGTGGGCGCAGCCCTTGCCGCGCGGGTTCAGATGACCTCGATGCCACAGCTCGTGGCGATCTTGCACAGCTTCGTCGGTGCCGCTGCGGTGCTGGTCGGATTCGCCAGTTACCTCGACACCGGGATCCACGTCGAGGGCATCGAAGCCCGCATCCACGAGGTCGAGACCTTCGTCGGTGTTTTCGTCGGCGCGTTGACCTTCACCGGCTCCATCATCGCCTTCGCAAAGCTTCAGGGTCTGATTGGCTCGCGACCGCTGCTCTTGCCCGGGCGGCATCTCTTGAATCTCGCCGCGTTCGGCGTTTGCGTCTACATGGGTTACCTCTTCGTCGGTGCGGACACCGAGTCCGGCGTGATGCCGCTCATCGTGAACACGGCGATCGCCTCGCTCGTCGGCATTCACGTTGTCATGGCCATCGGCGGTGCGGACATGCCGGTTGTTGTTTCGATGCTCAACAGCTACTCCGGATGGGCTGCCGCAGCCGCGGGCTTCATGCTCTCGAACGATCTGTTGATCATCACGGGCGCGCTCGTGGGCTCAAGCGGCGCGATCCTCAGCTACATCATGTGCAAGGCGATGAATCGCTCCTTCATCAGTGTCATCTTCGGTGGCTTCGGCGCCGATGAAGGCAAGGCCCCTGCGCGCGCGACCAGCGACGCGCCGGCTGGCAAGGAACGCAGCATCGACGTGGGCGAGACCGTCTCGCTGTTGCGCGAGGCCCGCAAGGTCATCATCGTGCCGGGCTACGGCATGGCGGTCGCGCAAGCGCAGAGCCCGCTTTACGAGGTGACGCGGCTCTTGCGCGACGCCGGTGCGGACGTTCGATTCGCCATTCACCCGGTCGCGGGTCGCCTGCCCGGACACATGAACGTGTTGCTGGCCGAGGCCAAGGTGCCGTACGACATCGTGCTTGAGATGGAAGAGATCAATCCGGACTTTCCGGAAACCGATGTGGTCATCGTCATCGGTGCCAACGACATCGTGAATCCAGGTGCGCTCGACGATCCGGCGAGCCCCATTTACGGCATGCCGATCCTCGAGGTCTGGAAGGCCAAGACCTGCATCGTCATGAAGCGCAGCATGGCGAGCGGCTACGCCGGCGTCGAGAATCCACTGTTCTTCAAGGAGAACACCGTCATGCTCTTCGGCGACGCACGCAAGAACGTGGACGCGATTCTCGCCGACCTTCGCACCAAACACGCCGGCGCCGCGGCCTGAGGTGAGGCGATGGGCGAGCCGATCTCTGCACTCATCATCGACGACAACGAGCTCGCTCGTATGGGCGTCGCGAGGTTGCTTTCCACGCAGAGTGACGTTCGCCTAGTCGGTGAGGCCGTCGATGGTCCATCGGGCATCAAGATGTACACCGAGCTCAATCCCCGCGGAGCAACGCCCGCCGATTCAGAGCTTTGATCGTCATGATCTTCTAGCGACGCGGGGCCGATGGCTCGAAGCTCAGATGACCAATTATTTCGTTGACGCGAAGTGTTGATAGCCACCCGGGTGTCAATGCTGGTAATGTTTTCACCCACCTGCGCAAAGGAGTTCCCATGACCCGGATCCGCTCGTTCACCAAATCCTGTGTCCTCGCTGCCGCCCTCGCCGCGGCGCCCGCCTTTCTCGGAGGCTGTGGTGGCTCGAACTCCTATACCGTCGCGGGCGTCGGTACCGCAGCGGGCGCAGACATCAACATCGAGGTCGAAGACACCGACATGGGCAACAAGATGGTGAAGATCGAGGTGGAGAACCTCCCGCCGCCCGAGCGTGTTGCCGAGGGGACCTCGACCTTCGTCATCTGGCTGACGGCCGAAGACGGGTCACCGCAGCGTCTCGGAATCCTGCAATACGACGAGGACGATCGAAAGGGCGTGGGCGGAGGCACGACGCCGCTCGAATCGTTTACCGTGACCGTGACCGCCGAGGAGTCCGAGTCCGCCACCGAGCCAGGTGAGCACATCGTCGCGAAGCAAGAAGACGTCGAGTAGTCGGGCTATCGTAGCACGCAGTTCCCGGGGCCGTTGTTGACACGCTCACAGTGGCCCGACGGGGCGCAGGGCGTGTCGTCTGTGCACGTCTTCGGCATGCAAAAGCGGTCGTCTTTTGTCGCGCCCTGCACGGTGAAGCCACGCGGACCGGTAAGTCCTTCCGCGCCGCAGGCGAGCAAGGGATCTTGATTGCACGCAAACGCCGCTCCACATTTCGGGATGCAGCGGCGTTTGCCCCCTGTCAGAACTGCACAGGCGGTGTTCGCGGGACAGGTGCCCGTATCGCATGCCGGTGTGCAAAGTCCGTATGCGCCCAGCTCCTCACAGACACCGGTGACACAGGCGTTGTTTAGCGGCGAGCCATCAGCGCCCAGACAGCGCGAG
>Ga0169931_10013458_pt1 | contig 11173 bp, 8 predicted proteins | sample Kivu_15m_20L_FD_129675 | JGI IMG/M metagenome (GOLD analysis project Ga0169931, IMG submission 129675) | Freshwater microbial communities from Lake Kivu, Western Province, Rwanda to study Microbial Dark Matter (Phase II) - Kivu_15m_20L... | ecosystem: Environmental > Aquatic > Freshwater > Lake ... | reverse complement strand
ACTCGGATCAAGTTATTATTTCTTTCATGCCTGGGCGGCATTGGACTGGTATCGTGGTTACGATCGTACTTTTTTATCTACTTCATTCGCTGAAAGATCCCCGACACATACTTTCCTGTGCCCTAATAACATAGTAGGCGGCCGGCGACGACACAGATTAGAACTACTGACAGAACTAGTAGATCGAGAGTTGATCACAAACAATCTGATCAGCTTTCCAGATCGATGCCCATATGAGTATCGAACAGTGGCAGAACTATGCCAAGAGTATGACATACCATTGGGTTCGATTGATCTACCACTGACAATCGATAAACACACTAATCATGCCAACGATAGCCATAGAATAGACATGTGGGTGCAGGCAGATCAGAGTCTGTTACAGGTAGTGACAGAAACTGTGTATTATGGTCGAAAGCAACATCTCACTGAAAAAACATTCAAACCCATAGTGATGCAACAACCTTTCGTTCTAGTGTCGTGCCAAGGAAGCCTCGAGTATCTCCGTAGATATGGATTCCAGACTTTCAAAGAATTCTGGAATGAAGATTACGATGATTCGGATGATACCGTCCGGATCATGAAAGTGGCAAAGTTGTTGGCTGATCTTGACCGTACCAGTGCTCGAGAAAAAAAACAATTACAGCAGCATCTCGCTTCTGTGGTAGAACATAATTTCCGTTGGTTCTATAGCAGAGAATTTGAAAATCTCTTGTGGAAAGAGTTGACCGACATGATCTCTCGATGGTAAAGTTCTGTATAGATCGTTTCGTAGATGACCGGCCATATCCCAATCTTGCTCTATGGGAGGCCAAACCTTACACCCCAGAATGGCGGAAGTTCAGCCAGAATTGGCCTTTTAGTGAATCAGTACATTTCTTTGAGTATCTGGATAACTGTGATATACCATACGAATTAGTGGGATGGACGCAGGCCGACAGATCCACTCTTTACCCTATCAGCGTCAGTTATTTTGATTTTGGTGTCGACTGGTTTGATCTCATGCCATCAGCAATACTAGATAAACTAAGGTCTCAATCTCTGACAGTATGGTTCTTCTACAGCGAAGGAGATAACCCTCAGCGCATAAAAGATCATCTCTTCCAGCAATCTCTCCGGCATGGCATAGATCCTGGATTGATATTGTTTACCAGCGCCAACAGTGCGGCACGATCCATCGATGGATTCACGCATTTCGTAGATGACGAATGTCTGTATCAATTACGCAACAAACATGACCCGTTGCCATATCATGAAAATCATCGCAGCCGCAAGTTTACTGCTTTAGTCCGTACGCACAAATGGTGGCGGGCTACAACCATGGCACGTTTTTGGTCGCAAGGATTGCACCAAACAAGTTACTTTTCCTATGCTCAAGATCTCGCAGTGCAGGAAAATGAAGAAGACAACCCTATAGAGATAGATTCGTTTGACGATCTCAGAGAGACCACTTATAATTTCCTATCACACTGTCCTTTCCGTGCTGATTCTCTTGACAGCCAAACTCACAATCTCTACGCTAGTACCGTAGTAGATCACTTTAGCGATAGTTACGTCAATATCGTGATCGAGACACACATGGATGCAGATCAAAGCGATGGAATATTCCTAACCGAAAAAACTTTCAAGCCTATCAAACATTGTCAACCCTTTGTCATCATCGGAACTGCAGGTAGCATACAAATGTTGAGAGATATGGGTTATCGCACTTTTGATCATGTGATAGATCACAGTTATGATCTCGTCAAAAACACTACACAGAGATGGGATATGGTCTGCCGAGAAATTGAGCGGCTATCTGGTACCGATCTACATCAGTTATATAAAAGCTGTCGAGATGATTTGATTTGGAATCAAAAATTATTCATGACCTCTCATTATGAGAGAGTAAGTATATTACTCAGAAAAATCACGCAAGCATGCAATCTATCGTAAATAGTTATACCAGTTGGCAACCATTGGAAGAAGTCATTGTAGGCAGGGCGTACGATCCTGAATATTTTGACTTTATTGATGATCCTCAGGTCAGGAATCAACTGCAATTGATATTAGAAGAGACTGCAGAAGACCTTGATAATCTGCAACGCACCATAGAGTTTTATGGTACTGTCGTTCATCGTCCGGACCTCATGGACAAAGATGCTTTTCATGATACGCAGATACACGAACATGGCGCACCATTGCCGCCTCTTACTCCTAGAGACTGGCAGATAACTCTCGGGCAAAAATTGCTCAGAGTTCTACCAATACCAGAATTAGACACTATATGCGAAAGATACAAAGGATCTCTTGTCAATCCTCATGGATCCCAGTGGGATAGCGATTGTATATTGAACGGAGCTTCGGCATCTTGTATCGTGCGTGTAGGGAGAGATATATTCTTCGACAACAGCGAGTTTTTACGACCGGATCAGACACAATGGATAATCGACAATGTATTAGATGAAGATTACCGCATACATGAGGCCGTAACAGATGGTCACGGAGATGCAGTATTTGCCATACTCAAACCTGGTGTTATCCTGTCAAGCAAACATGATGTAAATCTAGATCTGGAAAAAGATTTCCCTGGATGGGAAGTGCTAAAGATATGGGATAGCTCGATCTGGGCTGCCATGGAAGTAGGGAAATTCAAAGAAGAAAATTTCAATGGTCGTTGGTATGTACAAGGACAGACACCTACTCCTGAGTTCGCCGATTTCGTTGATACCTATCTCAAACGATGGACCGGATTCGTAAGTGAAACTGTTTTTGATGTGAACTGTTTGGTACTAGACGAACAGCATGTGATATTCTCGGCCTACAATCGAGATGTGTTTGAATTCTGCAAGCGACATAGGATCGAACCTATCATCTGTGAGTTGCGTCATAGTTACTTCTGGGATGGTGGTATCAGTTGTTGTACACAAGATATCAGGCGCCGTGGCGGATTAGAGACTTATCTCTAACTGCACACAATCACTCCGTATCTCTGTTCAAATCGATCAGCATCGCTGCGATCGTTGATCATGGGTTCTCCGCGTATGTTCAATGAAGTGTTAAGCAACATCGGACAACCTGTCAGAACGAACCACTCCTCCAACAAGCGTCGGATACCGGATCCGTCTCGAGGCACTGTCTGGACCCGGCTCGTCTGATCTCGATGCACAATGGCAGGATAGCGGCCAGGCTCATTACATACAGCCACACACTGCATATAAGGGTTGGACTCAAAACCACGAGGCATATCAAAATAATCTTGAGCATGCTCTTCCAAGATGACCGGGGCAAAAGGTCGGAATTTCTGTCGTCGCTTGATCGCATTTACTTGATCCTTGATTTCCTGACCCCTGGGATCGGCCAGGAGACTGCGGTTTCCCAGCGCACGAGGACCAAATTCAGCGCGACCACTAGCCACACCAACGATACGATCGGCAATGAGACGATCAAGAATGTCGCGAACAGGATAAACACCAGCGATATTGTGCCCAAGAAAAGCATCGCGCCAATGAAGCCGTTGCCTGTAAGCCAGCGCGGCGGCTCCAAGGCTGGAACCCGCATCACCCGGGTTGGGCATGATCCATATTTTGTCATATATCTGTCCTAGTCTAGAATTTGCTACACAGTTAAGTGCTACACCTCCCATGTATACAAGATTATCACTGTCAACCAATTCTCGAGCATGCTTCATTACATTCAAAATCAGTTGCTCAGTGAGAATCTGAGCAGAGGCGGCGATATCTTCATTGTGTATGAATGATAGTTCGAACTCGTCAAATCCTATGTGTAAATTTTTTTTGAAAAGAATTTGTTCGGTATCTGCGACATATTGATCTCTCATCCAAGCACAACCCAGATGGTTACCATAAGCAGCCATCCCCATAGTGATGTATTCTTCTTCCATGGGTTTGAGGCCTACGGCTTTAGTAACTGCTGAGTAGAACAGTCCTATGCTGTGTGGATAACCTTGTCTCCAGACCAATTTGTATTGTGCTTGACCAGAATCATCATAGTGTGCTTGCCAGATAGATATGGTATCCATTTCTCCTATGGCGTCTATCACTACGACGCAGGCTTCTTGGAATGGCGATGTCTGGAATCCTGCAGCCGCATGGCTGAGATGATGCCGGTAGCTGACTTCGTGTGGCGCCGGATGCTGATACCATGATCCTAAATACTCACGGATGGCAGACTTCGTAGTCCAAGGACCATATAGACGTTGGCCACTTCGCCACTGTTGATAATTGTGCATCCAGGGGCGTTCGTAAAACGCCACAGTATCAAATTCATACTCACAGCATTCTTTCAGAAGATCCGGATGTATCCTGGGATCATTCTTTATTTTGCTGTAGCGTTCAGAATGGCCAGCAAACACGATCTCGCCGTCTTCTCGCACTACACTTACTGCCGCATCATGGAACCCGGCACTGATGCCTAGTATGTGTTTCATTTATAGATAAAGGGATCTCTTTTACGCAGTTCTCGGAGTTTTTTGCGATAGCGTATTTCTAGCTTGATTTTGTTGATTAGATTTCGTAACCATTTCATCGTTCGTTCCTTTTGATCTCTCGGATCTGTTGTTCAGCATAATCAGGATCGCTCCAGCAATAATCATATTCTGCCCGTTGATCACTGGTGCTCACGCTGTACACATCTAGATATGTATTTAGGCGATCCCAGATCACCTGATAATCATTCGTCCAGAATGTGTCAATGAGATCCACTTGGCCTATCTGTGGGTGCCCAATAGTAAGAGATCGATCTTCAGGATCAAACTCATTTGATATCAACCATTCACGGAATTCCTGTAGTTTGATCTTCTGCCATTGATAATCTCCAGGATCGTTGGCCCATTCTATGTCAAAATCTCCTGCGGCTTCGGTCTGGCTGCGTAGGGTGCTGGACACCAATTCGCCCACCCTGCTGTCACGTCCTTCATCATTGAACACTTCCCAGTGATGCTTGCCTACTGCTTTGTTTACTCCCACGAATACTCCGCCCAATGGACGGTTGATTGTTTCAATTCCAAACAACTCGTGATCTTCTTCATCTAAAACAAATCTCGGTGCATTCAGCCAACACATCAGCTGGCTGGGACGTTTCCATGCCGGTGCTTCTACTTGTTTGCGATAGCTGAGAGCCCAGGATTCAAATTCATGGCACAGCAGATTGAGCTGCCGTATATGCCATCGGGTAGCAGCATCTGCACGTTGATAGAAAGAGCTGATAGCCCCACTCACTCCTTGGAGGTCTTCAAAATATCTGTGCAACCGATTGAATTTGTCATGGATGATGTTCCTACCTGCTGTGCGACCATCTATAGGATCATCTGTCATGGTATTTGACATAGAGAAATGATCATCGATGTGATAGCCTAAGTTGGCACGATTTATGGCATCGATACTGCGATTTACTTGATCTAAGATATAAGGACCGTTGCGCTGATGATCGACGAATCCAAAGAAACAATAATTTTTTTCCAGATGGTAATTGTTTTCCAGGAGATAATTGAAAGCCGTGAGCCATTTGCGGCTGAGAGAATTGTCATAGATGTTGATCATCACGGGCAACAGATCTCCTGTGCTCTGATCTCGGAGCTCGATACGGACTTTATCTAATATCTTTCCACCAGTCATAGACTTCCTTGTGTTCTTTCAATATATCACCTATGGTATATTGATCATTGCGTATGCGTTCGAGTTCTAGTATACGTGCTTTGCCTTTGCTCAATCCCGCTTGCCATTGGTCGGGCCATTGTTCCTGGAATGTAGGACGATTCTTCAGCTGGAGCAACACATCTCGGAGAGCCCCTCTCGCTCTGATAGTTAGTTGATCTACCCAAGGATCCAGCAATTCTCTGGGCAAAGCTAAGGGACTCATGATGATATCAGGAGTGAAACTGAACACTACCTTGGCCAGGATGTCTACACCAAGCTGGTCAGCTGTTTGTTGTGTGCGTTCCACTTCAAACATACCGGGCAAGGTCAGAGTAAAGTCAAAACGCATCTGTCTGCGATAACGAGCGATTTCTAGTCCGCGTTTGAAATTTTCTAAAAAAACGGGCCAGGCCAACCCGGTCCTGATGTATTCTCCGATCTTTCCTGTTCCGTCGATTGACGCACAGATCTGCCAATCGCGGATATTTGCCAGCAGATCACGATAAAGATTACTGCCGCCATAATCCACACGGCTAAGGTTAGTATTGTATCTTGCATATAGTTTTGATCCATCTCCTAATTCGATGATCCTTTTCATGTATCGCCAATGTTGTTCGTACATCAAAGGTTCGCCACCTACCCAATATATTTCTTCCACACGGTGTTGTTCTACTGCTTCGGCGAACTCGGCTTCTATCTGTGAGTCCTGGAAGCGAGTGATCTCTCGTTTGATCTCTGGGCGCATCCAGTTGTTCTTGGGATTAGTCCAGTCCACCATGTCATGCTTCCGTTCTTCGGATTCCCAGGCACTGGAAAGCATGTCGCCGCACATCCGGCATTTGAAATTGCAGAGATTTGAAAATCTATAATCCCAGCTCACAGGACGCATGGTGGTAGACCCATCTGGTGCGGTTTCACGCATGGCTTCTTCGTACTTGTGCTCGAACAGGCCCCAGAAATAACTGCGATACACATCTGTGTTCAAGAGTTTGTTGTTACAAACATCACACTCGGGTAAAGTTTCGCCGGCCATCATGCGTCGGCGCACCGACTTCATATGCTCAGAATTCCAATGCTGGTCCAAGGTGATAGGTATGTAACAGCCCGTGCCCGCGGCTGTGTCGATGTACTGTTCAAAGTTCTGTGCCGGTTCTCGGCTGGCACAACATATCCGTCGTTCTGTCTGAGGGCTAAGATATGTATGTGTCCATGGCGCCATGCACAGATTTGCTGGAATATTATCGATTAGCATGTGCTATCAATGGAACGATTATTTCATTCCTTATCTTGGCAACGACAAAGTCTTTGTTCCAGAAAACATTTTTATTGTGTTCGATCTTATCTAATGTCTCTTGGTCATACGGAACAGCATGGAAGTCTTCTATACATCGTATTATCTTTGATAATCTTTCATCAAAAGAATAATCAATCGCATCGTAGGATTCATCGAAAATATTCTCAAATGTCTGGAATCCCCAGGATCGTAATGTGGATAATGTTCCAGATGGTCCAATGACCAAGAAAGGGTGCTGATATGCCAATGGTTTCATGGTTTTTTCAGTGATAAAAGATCCGTCGGTCATCGACTCGACCACTATGCTGAAAAAAGTATCATCGTACCATCGCGGATTCATATATCTTTCCCAATACTTGATCTCATTATGATCACAATCTCCTGGTAATCTTTTATCGTGGCCATAGCTCCATATCATCCGATCTAACCAGGGTTCTAGCCTCTCTATCACTCTGTTTCTAAATTTCTTGACGAGATTCATAGGCATAAATGCCAGATGTCCGTAGGTTTTATTGGGTCGATAATGTTGATAACCCTTTTCATAATACCACAGACATTCGTTATACCAAAACCATTTAGGGTTTGTGATAGTATAGTACAAAGGATGCTGTCTTGGATATTCCCAGATTTCTTCCACCGCGATCTTATAACCATCATCTGACAGACGTTGGGCTATTTCTTCATCGTGCCCATATTGTTTTAGAAATACCGTAGATCGTTTATCGTAAGTGGTTGTCGGATCATAGGTTTCGAAATCAAAGAAAGGTGTAAAAATGTCTATGATGAATGATTGTTCAAACGCACAGATATAATGAGGCAGTCGTACTAATTTTATTTTACTCATAGTCTATAACCCTGGCTAGCTCAGGTGCTACCTCTCGGAGATTTTGCGATCTCTTGAAATCCAGATCCTCTATCTTGATGCGCAAGATCTTGCCATCCGTGCTGGCACCATTCATCATGAAATCGATCACTCGATCAAATTCCGCGCGATATGCTTGAAGTATTTCTACCGTGGTCAGCCGTTGCTTTGCAGCCTGCTTGGCACGGTCTGGCAAGGTGGCTATGCTGAAATAGTAAGGATCATGCAACATGTTCCAATAGACGAAATCGAATCCTTGGCGTGCGATCCAGTTGGCCACGTCGGGAAGGTACATCACGTTGAACGCATTGATTGTACAACATACTTGTAGGGTGATATTGCGATTGCGTGTACGCATCTGCCGGAAACGTTCGATGTTTTGATTCACTTCGGCCCATCCTGCATTGGTGCGCTGGTACTCGAATCGTTCGCCCACATCATCTATGCTGAAAGCGATCTCCACATGACCAAAGTGGCGCCAGATGTCTTCGGCTTCTTCAGGATATTGTGTGCCATTAGTGTTGTAGTGTATCTCGATCTGATGTGCGTAACCGCGATCTACCAATCTGCGCAGGAGATCGAAGTGTTCGCGAATCATGAATGGCTCACCGCCCGTGAACTCGATGTATCGGACTTCGCTCATCATGGCATCTAACTGATACCAGAAGTTGTCACTGTTCCTAGGCCATGCACCATCTCGCAACATCTGATAATGGAAACTCTTCTTTTTTTCTTCCCGGTCTATGATGAAGTTTATTTCTTCTGTAGCGAATGTAGAACTAGACCAAGATCCGCAGATTCTGCATTTGAGATTGCAGATGTTGCCCAGCTTGAGATCCAAAAACATCAAAGGTCTAGCATCTACAGTCCAAGGCTGATCGTCGATCCAATGCTTGAGACGATCTAAGGTGTGCATTCGTTTTGAAGTGCGGCCAGAACGTTCTTCTTGCCAGCAACGACGGCAGGTCTGTGGTTGCTTTCCGTCCAAGAACTCCTGCCGGAGAGCGACCATGTGCTGGCTATTCTGTATGTCATTGAAAGTAGATTCTGCCAGGCGGAATTTTTCTCCTTGGTCGTTGACTATCTCATCTATGGCCAGACAGCAAGGTCTTACCGTGCCGATAGGGCTGGCTTCTAGGCTCACCCAGGGTAACACGCAGAATTTGTTGTGTGGAATGTTCATTTCAGTGCCTCTAGTTCGGGTATTACTCTCAACAGTTCTTCATTGCGGATAGAATCTAGCTCATGAGTCTTGCGCCAGAAAGTGTCTATCAGATGTGTGTTGTCTGTAGCCATCATGAAGTTTATGGCGCTTTCAAATCCCACAGTAGCACGTTGTAATGGATCTTGGCTGCGTAGCCAGGAAAGATGTTCTTCAAATTTTATCCGCAATCTCTGTTTGTATTTCATGGGCGCGATATCTATGCGATAATGCACAGGATCCTGCAAGATGTTGACATTGAGATCTTGCGGACGGATCAACCCTTCTTCGACCCAGGCACGATGGAAGTCTGGAAGATGCCAGGCGTTCATGATACTGAGTGTAGGCGAGATATAAAAATCAACCTGCGGACATACCTCCAACATATCTCGTCTGTTTTGTTCTACCACTGCCCAATCTGTGCCTTTGCGTATGTACTCACCACGTGCGCCAGCAGCATCAAGGCTGGCACCTACCGCCACGCTGTCAAACTGTTTCCAATATTCAAATACGCTACGGCCTTTGAGGTCTGTATGTGTGAAATTGGTATTGTATATCAGTCTCACATGAAATAGTTTCCGCTTGACTAATTCATCTAAAATGCGGTAGTGTTCTTCCATCAGCAAAGGCTCTCCGCCCGCGAAATAGATCTGTTCCACATAATCTAAATGTGGTTCCAGTTGTTCCCACATATCTAGCTCAGTGCGACCTGCATAGTTCAATACCTGATTGTGGGCCTTCCAATCTGGTCCTGCTAGTTTAACTTGATCCTGGTACCATTGGCTGCTAAAGATATGCCCACAGCTACGACAACGTAGATTGCAGAGATTTGAGAATCGTATGTCCCAATAAGTCATTTCAAATGGATTTGATTCCAGTTTCTTGATATGATGTCCGTGATGTTTGTTGGCTGATCGTCGGCCTGAAAAGAACCCCGACTCTTCTTGTTCGTAGCAACGGGCACAAGCAGGATTAGGAGTCTCTGTCAGCATGTTCTCACGGAGCTGTTTCATGGGCTCGCCTTGCCAGATCTCCGCCAGGGTATTTTTCTTGCAGTGGCCCACAGGATATTTCATTTCAGCATGGCAACAGGGATAGGCTTCACCGGTAGGGTACGCATGCAGATGTATCCAAGGATAGATACAGAACGTCCGGCTTTCTGTCAATAAGAAACGCTCACGGTCCGTGAGATCCACTGGACGCACGAGGTCAGTGCTGTTATACTTGTATTGAGTCATACCAGTTGGTCAACAAAGGAAAGGTCGCACGGAAGTCTTTACCCCGGCGCTGATCATATTGTTCGTAAAATTTACGAAAATCGTTGTGTAGGCTTGCACGATCAAAGGTGTCCGAGTGGGGAGTCTTGACGTGGTCAAGATAATCAATCAGTCGACTCACATGATTGATCTCCATTTCGTGCAAAAGATCGCTGCCGCGATTGAATTCCAACCAGTCGGCAAGCTGTTCTCCTCGACGCTGACGTATGTTATCTGGTAGTACCAATGGCGATTGGAAGCTAGGGAATCGCAGTATGTTCAAGGTAAATGTCGGGAAATCTCTGCCGTACTGCTGTTTGAACATCAGCATGACATCCAGAAAATCCGTGATACTTTCCAAGCACAAGGCATTGATGGTCATCATCACGTGAAGTCCGCGCAAACGACCACTGCCAGCCAGCATGTGCATGTTGGTCATCCACTGTGGCCATTGCATTCCGTCTCTGATGTATTCAGCATGATCGGTCAGGCTTTCGTTAGATGTATAAAGGTCAAGTGTGATGCCTTGCGCACGATCTAACAGTCGTACTACATCCTCGGTACTCATGCCAAGGTTCGAGTTTATGGCCAGGCGTGTCTGGCTCTTACCTTGGTTTTCTTTGAACCAATCTAATAGCCGCCAGGTGTATCCTGACATCAAGGGTTCACCCCCGGTGATGCGTAATTCTTTCAGTGTTCTGTGGAGGTCGCTTTCCCACCAAGAGAAAAATGCGTCCACATAAGGATTCCGATCATTGAATGTATACAGCTGGCTGCTATCATGAGCGTGAGTGAAATGATTGCGACCGTCTGATACCAGACCGGTGTAAGCACCGTTATTTCGGATATCCCGAACCCATGTACTGCTAAAAGCAGGATTGCAATAAGAGCAAGCGAACTGACAAGTCCGGTCAAAGGCGATTT
>Ga0169931_10013456_pt1 | contig 11174 bp, 10 predicted proteins | sample Kivu_15m_20L_FD_129675 | JGI IMG/M metagenome (GOLD analysis project Ga0169931, IMG submission 129675) | Freshwater microbial communities from Lake Kivu, Western Province, Rwanda to study Microbial Dark Matter (Phase II) - Kivu_15m_20L... | ecosystem: Environmental > Aquatic > Freshwater > Lake... | reverse complement strand
TCGAATATGATCGTGTCATCAAGGTTGATGTAAAAGACGGCAACTATAGATTAGATAAACAAAATAATTTAATAAAATGGCGAAATTTTGACAGATACTCAGTATATGATTTGAGCCCATACGACGAAACTTTGTTATTAGATACTGACTATTTGGTAATGGACAATTCTTTATTACGATTATTTGAACAACCATTTGATTATAGATTGCAATATCGAATGCAAACCCTGACGGGGATCAGCGAAGAAGAAATGGGTCCTGCCAGTTTGCCTTTAATTTGGGCAACTGTAGTTTTATTTAGAAAAACTCCTAAGTCTCGTTTATTTTTTAATTTAGTTAAAAGAATTCAACAAAATTACGGTTACTATAAAGTATTGTATAATATGAGAGATCAAAGTTATAGAAATGATCATGCATTTAGTATCGCAAACATAATATTAAATGGTTATAGTATAGATAAGCATACCAGTATACCATGGCCTATGTTGACCGTAAAAGACGATATAAAATCCTTGTCAATAAAAAATAATTTACTAGTTATAAGAACTCACGAACAAGCTATAGTAACTATACAGCAGGATTTACACATTATGGACAAAGAATATTTACAAACCGACGAATGTAAAAATTTTGTTAAAGAGCTTTGTAATGAATAAGCAGGGTCAAGGATTTTTAACTTTTGCACAAAATACTGCTCAAGTAGATTATCTTAAATTAGCATATGCGCAGGCTTGTAATTTTCGATCTTTGCATAAAAATTTAAAATATGCAGTGGTCATTGACAAACAAACAAAAAGTAGTGTAACCAAATCTTGTCATGAAGTATTTGATTATATCATTGAACTTCCTTACGATGAAACTGCCGCAGACAGCCAATGGAAATTGGCCAATGAATATCAAGCATTTGTTTTAACCCCTTTTAAGGAAACTATTAAAGTTGAGTCAGACTTGCTTTTAACAAGATCAATTGAACATTGGTTAACAGCTTTTAGATTCAAAGACGTAGTTTTAAGTACTGGTTGTAAAAATTATAGACAACAACTATCAAATAATCGAACATACAGACAATTTTTCGATGACAATGATTTGCCAGATGTGTACAATGGTTTGATGTATTTTCGATATTCGACGTTCGCTCAAAAATTCTTTGCAACTGCTAAACAAATTTTAGATGCATGGGACTATCTAAAAATACATGTATTACGAAATTGTAGAGAAACTACTCCTAGCACAGATGTGTTGTATGCAGTAACCGCTAAGACATTGGGAGTAGAATTGTGCACTTTACCTAGTTTTGATTTTATTAATTTTGTGCATATGAAACCCGCTATTCAAGGGTGGTCGTCTGCAGGAGATTGGCAAGAGATGACCACGGTAGAACATGATGAAGATATGATACGTATACATAATTTAAATCAATACGATCCTATACATTATTATGAAAAAAGTTTTTTAACTGATGAAAGGTTAACGCATTATGAACAACGATATCACAGATCCCGGTCTGCTTGAATTAATAAAAGCATTTGAACTACTAGATCCTCCCAAAGTGATTGAATATGAATACAGATTATATTATAATCAGGAAGGAAATATTTATAAAGGCACTGTATTAAAAAGTGATCCTATAGAGCCCGGCAACTACGTGGTAGTTGAACAGACTGTATACGAAAAATCTAGTGAGTATAAAATAGAAAATGAAGTTCCTGTCAAAATTCCTGCTAGCCAAGGTTATGTGATCCCGGGCTTAATAAGAAGCAGTAAGGGTATAGCAGTAGTAAAAAATAATGCTAGTTTACCACTGACAGAAGACGACGAATACAACAACATAGACCATTATGACTACCGAAGTAATAGACATAGCTGATTTAGACTGTATTTTTTTAACATACGACGAACCTAAAAAGGAAGAATTTTGGATTAAAATACAAAACATGGTTCCATGGGCAAAACGTGTTGATGGTGTTAAAGGGTCCGACGCAGCACATAAAGCAGCGGCGGAAGCCAGTGACACAGAACGATTTATTTTGATCGACGGAGATAATATTCCAGATCCAGATTTTTTTAACTTACAGTTAGAATTAACAGATCAAAATAAAGATTGTGTGTTTCGATGGAAAGCCAGAAATATCATTAATGGTTTAATGTACGGAAATGGCGGTATCAGTTCGTGGACTCGAAAATTTGCTATGGAAATGAGAACGCACGAGGCTACTGATGGCAGGAATGAAACGCAAGTAGAATTCTGTTTCGATCCTAACTACTGGGCCATGCACGACTGCTACAGTACAACTTATCCTAATGCAACACCATTTCAAGCTTGGAGAGCAGGATTCAGGGAAGGTGTTAAAATGTGTCTCGACAGGGGAGCAAAACCATCATTGACAGAGTTTGAACGAAAAATTCATCAAAGAAATTATGATCATTTATGTATCTGGCATAACGTAGGCAGAGATGAAGTCAATGGAGAATGGGCAATATATGGATCACGACTTGGTACCTACTTAACAATGTTAACTGATTGGAATTACACTCAGGTACAAGATTTCGATTGCTTATCCGCATTATGGGATCAATATCGAAATAATATTATGTGGGATTTAAATTCTGCGTTAGCTAATACTTTAGGATTACCTATTCTTGATTTAGATCCAAAAGAAAGTAAATTTTTTAAGTATAATTATAAAAGCAATTTTAAAAATTTAGGTATAATGAAAAGAGAATGATTCTGGATCAGTCTGTAATAAAAAATAAAAAAGGAATTATAGTTATCGGGATGCCAAGATCCGGGACACATCATCTAACAGATAATATCTTTAAAGAGTTAAAAAATAACAACAAGATTAATCTTGGAGAAATTTATCAAAATTTTGACACTGCAAACATCTTAGAAAATTTAAATGAAATTAAAAAATGTACAAGTTTTTTTGTGTGTTCCCTTGTCCAATATGTACCTAAACATTTATTGTTGCAAAATTTAGAACAATTATCTGAATTTTATTTAATTAATCTTCGAAGACGTAATAAAATAGAACATTACAGAAGTTGGTGTATGGCCAGACTGACTTGGAAATATTCTAATAGTCATTCTGTTATGTGGGATAAGATAATCAATGATTTACCTTTTCAAGTTACAAACGACGATATTGATAATTTTATAGTTGAGCAGAGTGCAGATTATTTAATACCATGCGACTTGACTGTTTATTATGAAGATTTAAATGTTCACTCTGGATTTATAAAAAATAGTTACGATTTACCCAATGAAAAAATATTTTCAAATTACAATTTAGTAGTTGAAAGATTACAAGATTTTAAATATGTCCGATAAAAGTGTTTTTTTAACGTCCGCTGAAGATGCAAAATCTAAATTAGGTCCTGCATTATGTTTAGCTAAATGGAAGCAGGTCAGTTTACATTTACCTACCGGACTGAACAACAGTTGTTATCATCCACCTTTGCATAAAATAGATCATACGCTGTTAGATAAATATCCATCCAAATTGCATAATACTTCTTACAAAAAAGAACAACGTAAAATTATGTTACGCAATGAACGTCCAACAGAATGTAGTTATTGTTGGACGCAAGAGGACTTGGGAAATTTGAGTGATCGTCATTATCGCAGTGGTGAACCGTGGGCAGCGAAAGATTTCGAATTTATAAAAAATGGCACAGGAGAAGAAGATGTCATTCCTAGTTATGTTGAAGTTAATTTTAACCACGCTTGCAACCTTAGGTGTAGCTATTGCAGCCCTCAGTTTAGTAGCTCATGGGCGGATGAAGTTACCAGACATGGTGCATATCCTACCCTGGTCCCTCATAATGCTCCTGAGCATTTTACTGGCGATCGCCGCCCGATTCCTGCCCGTGAACACAACCCTTATGTAGAAGCATTTTGGCAGTGGTGGCCCGATTTATATCCTGAATTAGAACATTTTAGGATGACGGGAGGCGAACCTTTAATGGATCCAAATACTTATCGAGTGTTCGATTATGTATTAGCTAATCCTAGTCCTAAGTTACATTTAAATGTAACTAGTAATTTTAGTGTCGAACCCAAACTGTTTGAAAAATATTTAGATTATATTAAACGATTATGCGACAACGACGATAAAAAAATCGAACATTTTATGCAATATGTCAGCTTAGATTCTGTTTTTGAGCGGGCAGAATATATAAGACATGGCTTAGATTTTGAAAGACTATGGAATAATGTGAATAAATTTCTTAACGAAGTCCCCTATCGTAGTAGTTTAACATTTATAATTACAATGAATAATTTAAATGTTACCAGCGTAGGAGATTTGATCACTAACATTCACGGCCTTAGAGAAATATACAGTAAAACTTACCAGCGTGTATGGTTCGATACTCCTATTTTAAGAAAACCTGAATGGCAAAATATACAGCTATTGCCAGAAAGTTATGTAGATCAATTGGAATTAGTTTGGAGTTTTATGCTGAAAAAACTCGAAACCATTGACAGACCTTACAAGGGTTTTAAAGATTATGAATTACAAAGACTACAACGTGTGATTGATTATATGCGTGAAGGTTCTAAATTAGATATAAATTATATTCGGCAACAAAAAGCAAATTTTTATCTTTTTTTTCGAGAACACGATCGTAGACGAAATACAAATTTTGGATTAACATTTCCTGAAATGAGAGAATTTTATTTAGAGTGTAGTCACTACGCAAAAACAAATAAATGAATATAAATGAAAAATTAATAGATTACAAAAAAAGAGTAATCGATATTAAATCCGAATCTTTTTGTGCAGCAAAATGGTACAATGCCACTATATGGTTAGGAAGTGGCATGACTACAAGTTGCCACCACCCATTGCCACACAAAGTCGATGTTGAACAGGTGATAACAAATCCTAAATACTTGCATAACACAGACAAAAAGAAATCGGAACGGCAGCAAATGCAACAGGGGGAACGACCTTCGGGTTGCGAATACTGTTGGAAGATAGAGGACATGAATCGTGATGCAATTAGTGATCGTGTCTATAAAACAAAAATTTATTCTGAACAAGATTTAGATTCTGCATTTAATTTAAATTACCGTGAAGATGTTGATTTAAAAACTTTAGAAATTGCATTCGACAGAACCTGCCAATTCGCTTGTAGTTATTGTAACCCAGCATTTAGTACCACATGGGTAAACGACATTCGTAAACACGGCGCTTATCAAAATTTAATTAGCGACGGCCGCAACCATTTTACTCACTCACATGATAGTAGTCAACTTTATAAATTTGGAGAAACTAATCCCTATGTCGAAGCTTTTTTTAAGTGGTGGGAAAGCGATCTACATAAAACTCTTCAAGAACTAAGAATTACAGGTGGAGAACCTTTAATGAGTGGGGAAACGTGGAAATTACTTGATTGGTTCAAATCTAATAAAGGTCGAAGCAAAACAAGATTGGCTATTAATAGTAATTTAGGGCCCAATGTTGACGTAGATAGATTACTAGAAAGTATTGACGGATTAGATTTTGACTTGTATACCAGTAATGAGAGTATGACCTCACAAGCAGAATATATTCGCGATGGACTAGATTGGAATCTTTGGATAGATAATATGCATAAGTTGGCCACAAGTAAAAAATTGCGTAGCCTTCATGTTATGTGTACTATAAATGCTTTATGTCTGGAGTCATTGCCTGAGTTCTTAGATACATTAGTTGAAATGAAAAACCAATACAGCAGAGATTTTCCAAACTTTACTCTGAATATTTTACGATTTCCTAGTTTTCAAAGTCCTTTAGTATTATCTGATGAAATCAGAACAGAGTATAGAAATAAATTAACTAATTTTTTGATAAAACATAAAGGATATAATTACTTACATGAACACGAAATTGCGCATGTAAGTAGACTGATTGATTATTTAGATGTAGTTAAAACTCCCCACAGTGAAGCTTTCGATTTGCCTGCACTCAGACACGATTTTAAACAATTTTATACTCAGTATGACAGTAGAAGAAACAAAAATTTCACATCAACGTTTCCTAATTTAACAACATGGTTTAACAGCTTATGAGCGAAGATAAAAAAGTAGATAGATATTATACTAGAGGTTATGAATATAACAATCGTAAACCATTATTTATTGATGCAGAATCACTGTCAGATAAACAATTAGAACGTTTGACACAAAGTAAATCTTTTTGTATGTTACCATGGGTGCACCAACATGCATATCCAGATGGCAGAGTATATCCTTGTTGTTTGGCAGATTATTGGCATCCAGTAGGGAATCTTAAAAAGAATACAATGAGGGAAGTTTGGAATCAAGAAGGATACAAGGAAATACGTAGGTTAATGCTGGATGATCAGCCAGTAAAGCAGTGCACTAAATGTTATGAACAAGAAAAAAACGGTTTCTTCAGTATGCGTTACGATGCTAATCGCAACTATGGACACAACATCGCAGACATAGATAAAACGCAGCCCGATGGAACTCATCCTGAATTTAAAATAAGATACTGGGATGTTAGATTTAGCAATCTTTGTAATTTTAGATGTAGAACCTGCGGTCCTGTTTTCAGCAGTAATTGGTATAATGATCATGTTAAGTTATATAACAGACTGCCTGACGTAAACAATGTACCAATGGCCAGAATTGAATATGCTGCCGGCGACGAAGAATCAATGATTCAACAAATGGAAGAACATATTCCTTATTTGGAACAAGTATATTTTGCAGGTGGCGAACCCTTGATTATGAAAGAGCATTATGTTCTATTAGAAAAATTAATCGAAGCTGGTCGTACAGATGTTTGCATTCAATATAATACAAATTTTAGTGAATTGGCATTCAAAGATAAACATGTGTTTGAATATTGGCGTCATTTTAGGACCGTGGGGGTCGGCGCAAGTTTAGACGCCATGGGCTCAAGAGCTGAACTTATGCGCAAAGGCACAGAGTGGAAACAAACAGTAGCTAATAGAGAACGCATGTTAGCAGAAGTACCGCATGTGGATTTTTACATTGCTGCTACCATAAGTTCAATGAATGTTTTACATGTATTGGATTTTCATAAAGAATGGGTAAATCTTGGATTGATCAACCCTAAAGATTTGAATGTAAATATCTGTCAGGGGCCAGAGTGGTATAGAATCGATATTTTCCCTCAACAGTTTAAGGAAACAGTTATCAAACCTGCTTATGAACAGCATATTGCATGGTTAGAACCACAGGATAAATTAAATAGAGCAACTAATGGGTTCAAAAGTGCAATGAATTTTATGATGGCTGAAGACAAATCTTCAGTATTACCGAGATTTATTCAAGAAGTTGAAAAGTTAGACAATCTTAGATCAGAAAATTTCTGGGAGACATTTCCCGAATTATACCCGATTAAAAATGTCTAAATTACCCGACACTATTTGTATGCTACCTTGGATTAGTATTGAATCTAGCCCAATGGGCACTGCCAGACCTTGCTGTCTTGCAAGAGAAGAAATTACAGGTATTAATTTAACAAAACATACCTTAGAAGATGCGTATAAGAGCAAATATATGCAAAATTTAAGACAACAATTTAGGCAAGGAAAAAAACCAGATACTTGTCGACTTTGTTGGGATGAGGAAGCAGCTGGCAGAAACAGTAAAAGAATTAATAGCAGAATACGACTAAAAGAACTTTATCCAGAAGTAGATTGGCAAAATGATTTACCTGATCAACTTTGGTTCATTGATTTAAAATTAGGTAATATTTGTAATCTAAAGTGTCGTATTTGCGGATCCTGGTCAAGTAGTAAATGGGCCGAAGAAGAAATGAATTATCTTCCTTCAACAGCAGATAAGAAACAACATGTAGCTTACAAATGGCTTAAACAAGGCGCTTGGCCCAGGCAATCTACAAGTTTTTGGCAAAACTTAAAAATTTTACTTCCTGATATAAAATATATTGAATTTACTGGTGGTGAGCCGTGGTTAATTGAGGAACATGTTCAGTTACTAAAATTTGCCGTCGAACAAGGTTTAGCAGAGGACATCGAAATTCATTATAACACAAATGGTACACAATGGTCAGATGAATTAAGCGACATTTGGTCAAGATTTCGAAGAGTGGATATCGCTTTTAGCATCGACAATGTAGGTAAACGATTCGAATATGAACGTTACGGCGCAAATTGGGAACAAGTTCTTTTAAATTTAGAAACTGTTGGAGTATTAAAACAGTATAAAAGAAATATTACCACTCAATTATGTTTTACTGTAAATGTACAAAATGTTTATTATTTAGATGAACTTTTACGCTGGGCAGATACCCAGACATTTGATACCGTATATTTTAACATGTTGCATAGTCCGGATCATATGAGCATACAGCAAATGACAACTGCAGCACAACAGTTAGTTTTGGAAAAGTTACAATCAGTTGATTGGTGGAATGATTTCTATAAAAAAGAAATTTTAAATGTAATAAATTTTATAAAAAATGGACCAGGTAGTGATGGAAAAACTTTTTTAAAAAAAATGCAACAAACTGATCAGTATCGAAAACAGAATTTTATGGATACTCATACAGAAATTGCAAAGGTAATGGGATATGAATGAACCTGACAGTCGTCCGGCAACCTTATGTCTTGCTCCATGGACTCACACATATCTCAGTCCCCAAACTGAACGTAGGTTGTGTTGTGCAAGTCGTGAACCTGCTCAAAATTTTCAACAATACATTGATACTAAATCTGGAACAGGTAAGTACATTCCGTTAACCTTGGATGAACACTGGAACAGTGATCATATGCGCAGTGTTCGTCGTCGTATGATGGCAGGAGAAACTTTGTCCGAGTGCGAAGTTTGTAACAATAAATTATTAAACACAGATGTTTACCGCACATATTTTAATCACTTATTTGGCCATAAATACGAAAGTATTTGGAATACAACCGACGAAACAGGTTATACAACATTAAAGCCTGTGAGTTGGGATTACAGGTTTAGCAATTTATGTAATTTCAAATGTCGTATGTGTGGTGACATGTTAAGTAGTTCATGGGAGAGCGAACAACGTCAACACAATATGATAAATTGGTCAGATGCCAAAAATGCATGGATGATTCCCGAGATAAAACAGCAAATCGAATCATTTCAATCTACTCAAATCGAACAAGAATTTGCTCAAGCAGTAGAGGAGCACAGAGTCGAAGAAGTATATTGGGTCGGGGGTGAACCTCTAATGTACGAACAGCATTGGAGGTATATGCAAAGAATTATTGAATTAGGATATGGGCCAAATGTTTATGCAAGATATAATACAAATCTCAGCAGGATCAATTATAAAGGTATTAACTTATATAATGACATTTTGGCTAGGTTGCGTGATTGGCAAATTTGCGCAAGTTTGGATGGAACAGGGTCGATTGGCGAATATATTAGAACAGGTCTTGAATACAATAAATGGCTTGAGAACTTCCGTCAAGGAACTAGAATCCAACGTCACCGACGTCAAATGCGAATTGACTTTACGCTCACTTTGCCCGGAATGTTCGAAATTATTAATATTCAGCGACTTGCCCAACAAGAAAATGTAGACATTTTAGCAAAAGTAATTTTTAGTTTTAGCTCGGACATAGTTATGTCTCCTTTGGCACTACCTAAGAATATTTTACATTCTTGGATAGATGAACATTTAAATAACAATGAATTAACAAATATGACCCTGAGGAACATGCTAGTCCAGCTAAAAACTAGATCGACATTTGAGGAACAATGGCCCGACGAATATCGTCAAGGCTTGATTAAAGGCAAACAAAGAATTCTAAAATTAGAAAAAATAAGAACACAATCAATCACATTTTCCGAAATACTAGAACGAAAACCTGAGGTATTGAAATGGTGGAATCAAATTGAATGTTAATGTAACACTTAGAAATCCAATTAATAAACAAGATCAATTAACTTATTATATAGACGTCTATGATACCGAACTGTCTCGGTTATGGTATACTGCTTTATTAGAAGTATTAGAACACAGTCGTTATTTAGAAAAAAACTTTTGTTTTTTAGGTTTTCCTGACAGCCCGAGAACATTAGAATATATTTGTAAAGAACTTAATTGGGCTAAAGATACTATAAATGATTTTTTTAAATCAAGTTACACCATTAAAGAGAATTTTACCCCCGATCTTTTACGCGACAAAATCAGTTTAAAATCCAATCAAGATTTAATGAATTCCTTGCATAATCATTTCGAACATTTGCAGGGCACTGTGTGGGGACTAAGTGATTACTACAAATCTGCTGACTATCAAACAAAATTTGCTATTAGACAATTAAACAATTTGTGCCATGAAGCTGAAAGTTTAATGTTAAGCCAACGTAAAAAGAAAACTGCACCAGACTGGGTAAGACCAAGTCAAATTACTACATTTTTAAATGCAAGAAGGTACGAATATCCCGCCGAGTTAAAACAACCTTTTCATGAATCTGAATATGATAGACGTTTAGGAGAAGTATATCTGCATTGGAGTCAAATCGGTAAAACTTTGTATGAAGTTTTTAGAGATGAAAAAGGTGCTGATATTGATCAAGTAGTTTGTGATGCTATCACACATTTAAGATACTATAGCGGTGAATTTGACATTGAATGGGCAAGGGACGTTTGTTACAACGGTGAACATCCTTGGTATACAGATGAAATGGCAAAGTTTAGACCATGGTTAGAAAGAAATGGATTCGATCCTGCTAATAAAGAATATAATTATGGATATCACCCAGTGGGAAAAGTTGATTTAAATCGAAGCTTCGGAACAGAAGATACAGAAAAAATTTGGAATTTATTGTCGACTCATTTAGACATATACAAAATATCTGCAGGTAATATTGAGGTTACTTATGATTATAGTTGGACAGATGACGACTATTATCAACAACAAATAGAAAAGTTAAAACCTGGTTATGACTATAGCAGTAATAAAGTGGAGTGAAAATAGATGAACTGGTTGAAAAGAATATATTTAAGAATAAAACTAGAGATAGCATATCGTAAAAAACTTAAAGAATTACGAAAACGCGATCCTTTTATTTACAAATGAATATTTTGGGAATAAGTGCAGGGTTTCATGATGCAGCAGTATCCTTAATCGATACGCAGGGGAACATTTTGTTTGCCAGTCACAGTGAACGATATAGTAAAAAAAAG
>Ga0169931_10013454_pt1 | contig 11175 bp, 8 predicted proteins | sample Kivu_15m_20L_FD_129675 | JGI IMG/M metagenome (GOLD analysis project Ga0169931, IMG submission 129675) | Freshwater microbial communities from Lake Kivu, Western Province, Rwanda to study Microbial Dark Matter (Phase II) - Kivu_15m_20L... | ecosystem: Environmental > Aquatic > Freshwater > Lake ... | reverse complement strand
GAGCAATACACGCGGAATATGGCGACCGGAGCGAGTACCGCGGACCTGGCAATTATTTTGATCGATGCCCGTTATGGGGTCCTGGCACAGACGCGGCGGCACAGTTTCATCGTCTCGCTGCTGGGAATCCAGCATGTGATCGTGGCCGTCAATAAGATGGACCTCGTCGGATTTGACGAAAGTCGATTCGAAGAGATATGCAATGACTATCGGGCGTTTGCCTCGAGGCTGGATCTTCCGGATGTCCACTTCATCCCGATCTGTGCGCTCGGAGGAGATAACCTGGTCGATCCAAGTGGCAAGATGCCTTGGTATCGTGGCAGCACGCTGATGAATCTGCTGGAAACGGTTTACATCGGTTCGGATCGCAACCTGCGGGACTTTCGTTTCCCGGTCCAGTATGTCAATCGACCTCATCTCGATTTCCGCGGATTTTGCGGCACGATCGCGTCGGGGACGGTGCGCGCGGGGGACGAAGTGATGATTCTGCCCAGCCGCCAGCGGACGCGTGTTTCAGAGATTGTCACGATGGATGGAAGCCTCGAGGAAGCGTTTGCGCCGATGGCAATCACGCTGACCTTGGAGGATGAGGTCGATGCCAGCCGCGGCGATATGATTGTTCGTCCCGGCAATGTGCCAACGACCAGCGATCGGGCCGAAGCAATCGTCGTCTGGATGGATCAGGCGGCAATGGTTCCGGGAAAGAACTATTTGTTTAAGCAGACGACGCAGGTTGTTCCTGGGGTGATCGGCTCGCTGCGGTATCGAATCGACGTCAACACGCTGCACCGTTCCCCGGCGCCGCAGCTGGAGCTCAATGAGATCGGGCGGGTGCAGCTAGCGCTCTCGGCGCCGCTGCACTTCGATGCTTACCGGGCCAATCACGGCACGGGATCCTTCATCATTATCGACCGAATCACCAATGGCACGGTCGGTGCGGGGATGATCTTGGAACGGGGGAGTGCCGCGGAGAGTGCGGCGGCCGTGTGGGCTGAGGACTTGGCGGAGATGGCAGGGGAGCGCCAGGCCGCAGGGATGGCGGTGACGGCCGAGGAGCGGGAGGCACGATTCGGGCAAAAGCCGCTGACCATTTTGTTCACGGGGCTCACCGGCAGCGGAAAAACGACGCTGGCCCGAGCCGTCGAACGGGAATTGTTCGACCAGGGGCGAGCGGTGACGGTACTGGATGGTTCGGCGGTGCGACGCGGGCTGAGCCGCGATTTGGGTTATTCGTTCGAGGAGCGGAGCGAGAACCTCCGCCGCGCGGCGCATGTGGCGGAGGCGCTCAACGAGGCTGGGCTGATTTGTTTGGCCGCCTTTGTGGCCCCGTCGGAGCAGGTTCGGCGGAATGTGGCGGCACTGATCGGCAAGGATCGTTTCTTGGTCGTCCATGTGGCGACCCCCATCGAGGTTTGCCGCCAGCGCGATTCGAGCGGCCAGTACGAGCGGGCGGACCGCGGTGAACTGCCATTCTTTCCCGGGGTGACCGGCGAGTACCAGCCGCCGGTGGGGGCCGACTGCACTGTGGATCTGGCCAAAGAGTCGATTGCCCAGGGGGTCCAAAAAGTGCTTTCAGCAATCCGCGCGGAAGGCTAGGATACGTCCGTACAAAATGGGGTCCTCGGGGGAGGTCGTCGTTTCCCCTTCCGCAAACTGGTTGCGAACACTATATTTCGGGATTCTTGCGGGCAGGTTCCGATAGATCGCAGGAGCCGATGGTTCGCAAGTGTTGATGGATCGCACGCGACAAACGATCGCACGCGAATGGAATACAAAAGAAAAAGAAACGGTTGCAAAGAAGTGTAACGATGGTATCTAAAGTCAAAAAAACAAAGATGAAGACCCATAAGGGGACAAAAAAGCGATTCCGCTTGAGTGCCACCGGGAAGGCGATGCACCGTGCTGCGGGGACGAGCCACCTGGCGCTGGGTTTGACGAAGAAGCGGCGGCGAAACCTCCGTGGTACGCGGGCCACCGATACGGTGATGGAGCCGATGATTCAGGCCGCCCTGAAGGGTAACAGTTATTAAGAGCCTCCGCGAAAAGGGAGCTGACCCTTTGGAGGCGAGTCGATGTCATTTGTTTTTGGGCCTTGCCGGAGAGGGTCAGACCCCTTTTTCGGAGAGGCTCCTGAGTTGATTGGTTGATTTTCTGATTTCCTGATTTCCTTTCCCAGGCTGTTGGGTACTGAACTGCCATCGCTCGTTTCGGATGTGTCCGGGATGAGGAGGCGACCTGAGCAGCCACAGCATCTGCCGGAGTTGCAGACATGCGTACGACAACGGGTGCCGCGCGGCGGCAATCGAAGAATCGCGTTTTCAAGCGCGCGAAGGGTTACGTCGGCGGGCGCCGCAAACTGTTGCGGACGGTTCGTGAAACGACGATGCGGGCAGGAGTGTTCGCGTATCGTGACCGGCGGAACAAGAAGCGAGAGTTTCGCAAGTTGTGGATTATCCGAATCAATGCCGCGTGTCGGATGCGGGGGCTCAGGTACAGCGAGTTTATCAACGGCTTGCACAAGGCGAACATTTTGCTCGACCGAAAAACGCTTTCGGAAATGGCGATCCACCAACCGCAGGATTTCGATGCGGTCGTTGAAAAGGTCCGAGCCGCGCTCTCCGCCTGAGCAGTACGGACTCGGGTTTCATCGTTCAGAGAGAGCCGTCTCGGGATTCGAGACGGCTTTTTTTTCGGGCGCTCGTCAGCACGCTTTTTTCTTCGAATCAGGGCGAGGGGAGTCAATGTCGGCGAACTTGGAAGCTTTTCTCGCAGCGCTTGCCGCAGTTCAGGACGAGGGATGCGGGGCGTTTCGCGATGCCCAGCAAGCCAGCGACGTCGAGGCGGCGCGGATCAGGTTTTTAGGGGCCAAGAGCGGTGCCTTCAAGGAAATCGAAAAGCAGTTTGCCGAGATCGAAAAGAGCGAAAAACGCATTGCGGGGATGAAGCTCAACGAGGTCAAAACGGCTCTCAAAGCGGCGCTCGATACGGCCCTGGCCGCAGTCCAAGGGGAACAGGGTGGAGCCCGCTCCGGCACCTTCGATATGACGGTCCCAGGTGTCGAGCTGTCGATGGGACACGTCCATCCGATTACACAGACGATCGACCATTTGAAAGAGATCATGGGCCGGATGGGTTTTGAGGCTGCGGAGGGACCTGAGGTTGAAGATCCATGGCACAACTTTGTTGCTTTGAATATTCCGGAGGATCATCCAGCTCGCGATCCGCTGGATAATTTTTATTTATCGACGGCCCGAGTGATTGGCGGCGAAGGTCCGTTAAGTGAGGTTCATCGCACGGAACCAATGAATTATTTGTTACGGAGCCAGACGAGCACGGTGCAGATCCGCGTGATGGAAAGTCGCCGGCCTCCGATCCGTGTGATTTCGCTCGGTCGCGTCTATCGCCCCGATGCTCCGGACGCCACGCATTATCCGATGTTCCATCAAATGGAAGGTTTGATGGTCGATGCGGGTGTGACGATGGCGAATTTGAAAACGGTGCTGCGAGTGTTCGCGAACAACTACCTTGGAAGCGATGTGCAAATCCGTTTTCGTCCCTCCTTTTTTCCGTTTACTGAGCCGAGTGTCGAAGTGGATTTTTGGTGGAACGGGGGCTGGATCGAATTCGGGGGTGCCGGGATGGTGGATCCGGCGGTCTTGACGGCGGTGGGCTACGATCCGCAAGAGGTCACCGGATTTGCGTTTGGGCTCGGGGTCGAAAGGCTTTGTATGCGAAGGCACGGGATCACCGATATTCGCGATCTGTACAGCGGTGATCTTCGCTTTTTGAATCAGTTTTAGTGTCCCATCTCTTGGGAGCGCGCGACTCCTTGAGAGAATCCCCTACGTCGCGGATTTGTGAAAGAAAATGCTCGTTTCATGGACATGGTTGGGACGTTATCTAGACCTGCCGATGACTCCTGAGGCGCTCACCGAGGCGCTCAGTCTTTCGGGGCTGAATCACGAGCAGACGATCGACCTTGGTGAAGATGTCGTGATTGATTTGGAGGTCACCAGCAATCGCGGCGATTGCTTGGGGCATCTCGGGGTGGCGCGGGAAATTGCTGTCTTGTATGAGTTACCGCTGCGTTGCCCCGATCCTCAGCCGCCGAGCGGGCCGCAGGGGGTCGAGCAACTGCTCCGCGTCAGCAATCACTACTCGAGCGCGTGTCTGCGGTATACGGCGCGAGTCATTGAGGGATGCAAGGTCGGCCCAAGCCCGCAATGGCTTGTCGATTCGCTGGCCGCAATTGGATTGAAATCGGTCAACAATGTCGTCGATGTGACGAATTATGTGATGATGGAGTGTGGTCAACCGCTCCATGCGTTTGATCTGGATCGACTCCATGGCGGAGAGATTCGAGTCCGACCGGCGCAGGTCGGGGAAGCGCTGCTTGCGATTGATCACCGCTCGTATCCGCTCGCGCCGGAAATGTGTGTGATTGCTGATGCCCAGCGTCCGCTTGCGGTGGCCGGAGTGATGGGTGGGGCGGACTCGGAGGTGACCGAGCAAACGAAACGGTTGGTGATCGAATCGGCGATCTTTACTCCGATGCATGTGCGGCAAACAGCTCGTGCGCTGAAGTTACACAGCCCGTCATCCTATCGGTTTGAACGTCGTGTGGATCCAGCGGGCGTCGATTGGGCAAGCCGTCGCGCCTGCCAGTGGATGCTGGAGCTCGGCGGCGGAGTGCTTGCCAGCGGCGTGCTCGACACGCATCCGCAATTGGAACCTCGCAAGCCGATTGTCCTGAGTCTTGCGCAATTTGAACGCGTCCTTGGAATTCAAGTTCCGATCGAGGTTGTGACGCGGATCTTGACCGGGCTGGGGTGTCGATTGGAGCAGGTCCATCAGCCGAGTGGTCGAGCGCCGTGCGTTCTTGCGACTGCGCCCACCTGGCGGCATGATCTGGAGAGGGATGTCGATCTGGTCGAAGAAGTGGCGCGGATCTACGGGTATGACAAGATCCCTGAGGACAGTCCGATTCCGGTGGCCCCGAGCTCGCGGCGGCATTTCGACAGCGCACTCGATCGCGTCCGGCAGACGATGATCGCCGCGGGGATCAGTGAGGCGATGACGCCCAGCGTGGTCACCGAACGGCTGGATGATTGGCTCAGTCCCTGGACGGATAACAATTCGCTGCAGACGATCACGCCGCTCCTGAAAGGTGCAAATCGACTGCGGCGTTCGCTGCTGCCCAGTTTGTTGCAGTGCCGGGCGGATAATTGGTCCGCAGCCGGACTTTATGCAGAACTCTACGAAGTCGCACACCTCTATCTGCCCAGCGAAAATGGTTCGGCGCTGCCGAGCGAACAGTATACGCTGGGGATTGTCTCGGGACGCGACTTTTTGCAGCTCAAGGGGGTCATCGAAGGGCTGCTGCGAAGGCTCGGGGTGCAGATTGCGCTCAAGGTCGAGCGAAGATCGATTGCGGGTTTCGATCGCGAGCATACGGCAGCGCTCATGCTGGATCAACATCTGCTCGGTTATCTCGGCAGAATCGATCGGCAAGGGTTACAGCAGTGGAAGTTGCCGGGAGAAGCGTGTGTTGCTGAAGTCGCGCTGCCAGTCCTTTTTTCGCACGCCCGTCTCGTTGCTCAGTTCCACTCGATCAGTCCCTTTCCAATGGTCCGCCGCGATTTGAATTTGATTGTTTCGGAAGAAGTTCATTGGGTGGATCTGGAATCGAGCACGAGAATTGCTGGGGGGCTGGAGCTGGCGGCGATCGAGTATCGCGAGACGTATCGCGACCCTGAAAAAGATGGCCGGAACACGAAACGAATTCTCTTCACCGTCGGTTTTCAGCGACGCGATACAACGCTGACCGGCGAGGAAGCGGACCGCATGGTAGAGTCGATTCTTGCGCGGTGCCGTGCTGATCATGGTGCGCGGCTTTTGCTCTGATCTTGAGGAAGATGGTGATCATGCTTGCGCTCTGCCGCCACGCTGTGAAGTTGGGGATCGGAGTGTTTCTCGCGATGTGGACCCAGTGTGCTACGAGTGCGGCGGGAACGCCGAACATCGTGATGATTGCCGTCGACGACCTGAATGATTGGGTGGGGCCGCTGGGAGGACACCCGCAGGTGCAAACGCCCTGGCTGGATCGCTTGGCCGCGCGCGGCGTGACCTTTACCAATGCACACTGCCAAGCCCCGCTGTGCAATCCATCACGGACCAGCTTGCTGACCGGCAAACGTCCTTCGACGACAGGGATCTATGGCCTGGCGCCATCGTTCCGTCAGGTCCAGTCACTTGCCGATCTCGAGACCCTGCCGCAGTTCTTCCAGCGACGCGGTTACAAGACTTTGATTGGTGGCAAGATCTTTCATGCCGGGTATGCTCGTGGTGACGCATCGGAAGGGGATGTCTGGGGGCCGGCGGGTGGAATCGGGGTCAGCCCTAGCGGCAAACTCATTCCACCGACTCCGATGGGAAACCATCCAGCGATGGATTGGGGGCCGTTTCCCCATCGCGATGAACAAAAAGGGGATTGGGAAGTGGCAAGCTGGGCGGTGGAATTGCTCGAAGGATCATTGAAATCGAGTTCCGAACCCTTTTTTCTCTCGGTCGGTTTTTTTCTTCCCCATGTCCCATGTTATGCGAGTGAGCGATGGTTTGATTTGTATCCACCCAAGAAGACGATTCTTCCGACAATCCTGGATCGCGACCGAGAGGACATTCCGCATTCGGCGTGGTTCCTGCACTGGAATCTTCCTGAGCCGCGAACGAAATGGATGCGCGAGCAGGATCAGCTCGAAAACTTCGTTCGTTCGTATCTTGCATGCACCAGTTTTGTTGATTCGCAGATTGGGCGTGTGCTCAGCGCCCTGGAGGCGTCCGGAAAGCAGGAGGAGACGATCGTGGTGCTATGGTCGGACCATGGGTATCACCTCGGGGAAAAAGGGATCACCGGAAAAAACTCGCTGTGGGAGCGATCGACGCGGGTCCCCTTGATCTTTGCCGGTCCCGGGATCGCCAAGGGTGGAAAATGCGTCTGGCCCGCAGAGCTGGTCGATATCTACCCAACGCTGGTCGATTGCATCCAAGGTCAGCGCGTCGAGGGATTGGAGGGGGCGAGTCTACGGCCGCAATTAGTCGATCCCGCGACGTCGCATTCGCGGATGGCAATCACCACGCACAATCCCGACAATCATTCGGTGCGGAGCCGGCAGTATCGGTTGATTGAGTATGCCGATGGTGAAAGGGAGTTCTATGATCTGCATGACGATCCGCATGAGCACCGGAATCGGATTGATGATCCGTCACTTGCGGATCAGATTGCAGCGCATCGTGCATGGCTGCCACGATCGAGCCAGCCTCCTGCACCAGGGAGCGCCCACCGGATCCTTGTTCGACAAGGAGCGGATTATTACTGGGAGGGAGCGAAGATCGATCCGGCACGAGTTCCCGAATAATGCCTGCTTGGGCGCCTGGTTCTTCGCTTTCGATCGGGACCCCCGTGACGTGATCCTCCGGCAGTGCTGCCGCGAAGTCGAGGTATCAAGCGGGATTCGACCTCGATCCGCCCGTGTTTCCCACGTAGGTCGCCAAACGCCAGAACCACTCCAATGGACCGATCCTGAAGACGGAGAGCCATGCGGTGGCGAAGAGGACGAGCGTGAATCAGACGGCAACCGCGATCATCGTGGCCTGTACATCGTCGACCTTCCCGAACCACGCGAAGCCCCACCACGAGGCGAGAGCGGTGCAGAGAAGCGACTCGCAGAGGTAGACCGTAAAGGACATACGTCCCGCGCGTTCCAGTGGCGTGGCGATCAACGATGGAAGCCTCGGACCCCACTGGACAATGATCGCCGCATATGCAAATGGCAGCACCATGGCGCTGAGCGATGTGAGCGATAAGTTGGCGATTTGCGCGAAGAAATTGTCGAATCCAAGGAGGAGGCTCGGAAGCGTGCTTCCCAGCGACAGGGCGAGTCCGATCACGAGCCCGGGTACCGCGATGCGGCGGCGGAAGGAGGCTCCCTCAGTTGTGAAGAGTCTGGCCTTGAAGGCGTAGACGCCGCACAGCATCATCAGGAGCGAATGCCAGCCGTAGCTGAAAATGGCAGCGATGAAACTGTAGGTGTAGAGCCAGCAGCGAAAGACCAGCGCGTCATGAAACGGCCCCTCCGCGAATGCCGCGATCTCAGCCTCGATCCACGCAGCGTTGGAGGGATCGAACCTGGCGGCCCGGATCGCCGAGAAGCCGCGTTCGGTGAGTTCGGAGGCCGCGACGTCCGGCAGGGGGTCTTTGGCAACAAAGGTGAGTTCGAGTGTCAGCAACGCTCCAGCGGCGAACACAGTCACTGCTACCCATGCGGCGACGCCGACGATGACCCAAAACAGCGCGCGCTGCGACAAGCCAACGGATGCGACGGCGAAGATTCCGATCAGCGCATAGAGCATCAGGATGTCGCCATACCAGAGAAGCGACCAGTGCAGGATGCCGACCAGCGCGAGGAGGCCGAGCCGGCGAGAAGCCGCTGGCCAGCGGCTCTGGCCTTCCGCCGCTGCGCGGGCGGCCTGCATGGCGAGTCCAAACCCGAACAGCAGCGAAAAGAGCGAAACGAACTTGAATGTGCAAAAGATCTCGACGAACATCCACACGACCGCGTCCGCGCCGCTGCGTAGGCTGCCATCGAGCGCGAGCGTCGACTCCATCGCGAAGCCCAGTGGCGCAAAGAAGAAACGAACATTGACCAACAGTATTCCCAGCAGCGCAGCGCCACGGGCAATATCGATCGCGCGGAGACGCTGGGCAGAGGAGATTGGGGCAAGTGCCATGTGGATTGCTCGTCAGTGGTTTAGGAGTCGAAGGCCTCCAAAGGGTCGGCCTCCAAAGGGTCAGACCCCGTCTCGGGTAGACACCGAGTTTAAACGCTGTCTTTACGAAGGAACCAGTATCCGCAGTCGCCTGCGATTAAACGAGCAACCTTTCCTGCGTCAGCGTGTTTGCCCGCGCGGCAAGACCCCGTAATTCCATCCCCCATTGATGGCGATCGTTTGCCCGTTGATGAATGATGCGGCCGGGGAGATCAGAAAAGCGGCCACAGTTGCGACATCGTCAGGCGTTCCCCAGCGGGCCATCAGCGAACTTGCTTGGGCCCGACGGTGCCAGTAGTCATCGGTGGCGACTCCCCAAGCTGTTTGGACCCACCCCGGGGCAATGCAGTTGACACGGACCTGCGGAGCGAGCGTCTGAGCCAGGGCGAGCGAATAACTGGTAATTGCTCCCTTGATTGGACAAAACAACTGGCCGGCCTCGCCTTCCATTCCGTGGAGAGCCTGATCCCAGCCAACAAACAGCATCGCCGGTGCGGGACCCACGGGTTGCTGATCGACGAGTCGCTGAGCAACTTGCCGCGAGAGCTGGATTGTTGCTCGAACGTCGATGCTCCAGAGCAGATCGAGTTTCGCTTGAAAGTCCAGCTTTGCCGACTCGCCGGTGAGAATATCAGCCCCAGCGCAGTGCACCCACGCATCGAGACGAGGAAAGGCCTGATAGGCTGCCTCGAGAAGAGATGCCTGCTGATCGGAGTCACGAATATCGGCCATCGATACCGCGGATTGCCGTCCAAGAGCCTGAACTTCGTCTGCGGTTTGTTTTGCACCGGCGAGGTTGCGGTAACCATGCACCAGAACATTCGCACCCGCCATGGCAGCAGCAAGGGCAATCGCACGACCAATCCCGCTGCTACTGCCCGTGACCACCACGTTCTTCCCGGACAGGCCCGCAGACATCACGGAGTGTTTGGGACGTAAGGATCGTCGACATTGCCAACCATGTGGAAGTGGTTGTGGTCGATGTAGATAACCTCGACGGCCTCGCGATCCTCCAGCGTGTGCGGTACCGGATAGCCAACGATTTCACGCTCGGAGAAATAGATGGTGCATTTGTAGTGTGCGTGGTGCAGTTGGGCTGGACCGATGAGCGGAATGAAGCGAGGTGGATCGACGTAATCGGCGATCTTCTCCTTGACGATCCGCACATTGTTTCGCTGCTTTTCATAGAGCAATGGGACACCGCCCTGGATGGGACGGGCACGCTCGAGAGCTTCCATGATCTCATGGTCGCTCGGAGCATCAATCGCCACGGGTGGTCCACCCTGCGTGGTCGGTCCGAGGATCGGAACGCGATCATACATCTCATGCCATTCGAATTTATCTTCCTGACGTTTTTGGAAGTAAGGGCTGACGGGAATTGGAAAGCCGAAGATTCCCAGCGCCATTCCGTTGTTCATTCCAAAACATCCGACGCTGCTGATCGCGGCGATTGATGCCAACAATCCCAACAGCGTTTTCGATCCGTAACGCGTCATGATTCGCCCTTCCCTTGAGCAGCTCCCCGGAGGCGATACTGCGATCGCAGGGTATCCGAGACGGCTATTGATTCCACACATTCGGCACCAAGGCATGCGGTGTCGCAGTATTAACTATCGTGTCAAAGTGCAACGGTCTTGCGGGTTTTCCTGAAAAATCAGGGAATTCACATCATTCCTGGGGGTGAACCAATAAAAAAACCTCGCCGCGCATATGAGGGCGAGGCGAGGTTTGAAGGGTCACTGCGATCCTGATTTCTCAGCGATCGGTGAAGTCAAGGAACCACCAGCCATCGTCCCATTCAAGCGAGACCTTTCTCCACCCCAGTGGAACCTGGGGATAAGGATAGAACGGTCCGATGTACGGCCAAGCCGTGGGGCTATACTGCTGGGGATAGGTCACAGCTGCGTAATTTGGATAGGCAGCGTAACCAGGCCAAGCGTAATTTGGCAGATACGGGGAGTCGTAGTGCGGAGCCCCATACGCCATTGGAACAGGCGCCATTGGAACAGGAGCCATTGGAGCGGGAGCCATCGGAGCGGGAGCCATCGGAGCGGCAGCTAGAGGTGCTGCACCTGCGGCACCGTAAAGATCACCAGCAACGGCACCGCCGCCAGCGATCGCGTCCACCTGGCCGTCAAAACGTACAGGCTGTGCTTGAGCGACAGGACCGGCGAATCGGCCGATCGATTGACTTCGCACGGGCTGGACTTCCACGGGCAGCAGATGACCGACCTGCTTGGCTTGGTCCGCGACCGGACGCTCACTCCGCTTCGGTGCCGCGGGGGCGACACTTGGTGCGGCTGGTACTTCGGCAACCGGGGCGACTCGTGCTACGGGTGTCGCGGTGTG
>Ga0169931_10013453_pt1 | contig 11176 bp, 8 predicted proteins | sample Kivu_15m_20L_FD_129675 | JGI IMG/M metagenome (GOLD analysis project Ga0169931, IMG submission 129675) | Freshwater microbial communities from Lake Kivu, Western Province, Rwanda to study Microbial Dark Matter (Phase II) - Kivu_15m_20L... | ecosystem: Environmental > Aquatic > Freshwater > Lake ... | reverse complement strand
TGGCGACCGTAAAGCGATAGCATCAAAGGTCGCTAGCGCTCGTAGCTTAATGGATAGAGCATCTGACTACGGATCAGAAGGTTGGAAGTTCGAGTCTTCCCGAGCGCGCCACTGAGTTAAGCATCGGTATGTCTGAAGCTCGTCACGATAGGACGTTTGTCAAAATAGGAAATTCGTGATTCAGTGCACCACGATAGGTATAAATATGTACCTAAATCCGCCATTGTGATCGCCCTACCAAAAATGGAGCTGGAAAATTGGGGGTTCAGAACATCCACCGTTGACCCGTCTGAATACTCAATGACCATTCATAGTCGCAAACCCGAGCAAAATGGTTCCACTAAACTAGCGTTGGGTTTTCGGTATGTCACTGCCTGTTGTCGTTCGCTCGGAATTTGAGCTGAGTCTGTGAGATTCCAGCAAGAAAATCCGCCCCGTTTCGACACTTGTCCATTTTGTGATGAGCAGCCTCGTCTCAGGAAATCAAACAACGGGTATCTCCGCTGTCCGCAGTGCGGGTTGGAAGTCGCTGAACATTGTCCAGTTAGCGGAGCTGTGACAAATGAAGCGTCCGATCACAGTAAAAAGTCCACTTGGCTCGCGCGCGTCCAATCGCGTTATGCGAGTAGATGGATAGGCAATCGAGATCTTGTAGACGTTGGCTGCGGCATCGGATCATTTCTTGAAGCTGCGATGAAACGCAAACAACTCGGCAAATGTTACGGAGTCGAAGTTGATGAGGTAAGCGTCCGAGCAGCAATTAATCGAGGAATCTCTGTAGTCAATTCTCTTCCTATGGAACAACGACATCGTCCGACGTGTTACACGTTCTGGCATTCAGCCGAACATTTTCCACCCCAAGAATTGCGTGAGCTTCTCTGTGAAATATCTCCTTCGGCTGGCGCTAACGCTGACAACATCGTGATCATTGCCGTTCCCAACTCTGATGCAGCCGCTTATAGAGAGCACGGACAACTTTTTGCGTTTTTTGACATTCAGCATCATTTTGTGCAGTTTAATTATTCTTCTTTAGAAGGTTTACTTCAGTCCTGTGGATTTGAAGTTGTGTCGCGCCGAGGAATCCCGATTTACAACGCGTTTAGCCTTTTCCAAACAATCCTAAACCTCAGAATGCCACACAACCATCTATATCAGCAGATTCGGCGAGAAGGCCAAAGCCTATCCGTCATCCAAACTGTAAGAGTTGCCAAAGTTCTCATAACCGAAGTCGTACCGTTAGTGAAATTGGTTCTCGCTGAATTCAACAAAGAGACCAGCTCATGTATAACTCTGGTTGCTAGAACCAAGTATCAGGGAATGTCGTAGTGCGCTTCTTGGTCACTGGAGGAACCGGCTTTATCGGCAGAAACCTCGTAAGGAGTTTGGCAGCATCAAATCACGAAGTAATTGTCATCTCAAGATCTCCCAGTCAATCAGCCGAACTGGGAGTCAGGGTGATTACGTTGCCGGGCTGGCCCTTTTCCGACATCTCTGATGAGTGGCTCAAGGCTCTCATGGAACTAGGCCCACTGGACTATGTTGTTCATCTCGCTGGTGACCCTCGGTATGGAAATGGTACTCAGTATCAGAAGTCCAATGTTGATCTAACTCGTACCTTTATCCGAACCCTCGAACTGCTAGACAATCCGCCGAAGTTCATTTTCGCTAGTTCGATTGGTGCTGTCGACTACGTAAAGTTTCAAGCCCCGGTTACCAGAAACGAAAATGCTCCACGAAATCCCTTGTCTGATTATGGTCAGTCAAAGCTTGACGCAGAATCGATAGTTGGGCAGTCCTGTCTAGCTTCTGCCGTTCTGCGATTCGGCATGGTGTTCGGTTCAGATATGCGGAATGACTCGCATCTTGCAGTTCTGTCTAGACTCATTCGTTTTGGAGCGCTACGGTGGCTATTGCGGTCATCTGTTGGAGTATTGCCGATGGTTTCCGTCGAGGATGCCGTGTCTGCAATCCGTTTGATCGCGGAGAGAAATCTTGGTGGCACATTCAATGTTGTTGGCGAGAATCTGGGAATAAGCGAAATTGTTGAGACAATCGCAGGCGTGGGTCGCTGCCCTCGAAAAATCCTACGCCTTGGTAAGGCGGGTTCTCTCCTTCCGGCAAAGGTTGCTCCGCTCACAGCTCCTCTGCTCGCATTTGATTCATCGAAGTTGCGTAATCAGGGTTGGAGTGTGAGCGGGGATTATCTGACGCAGATTTCCCGACTATTCAATTCTCGATCATCTAGTGGGAAATTTCAAATCGTTGTTGGGTGCGCTTCTGGCTTGGGCTTAGAGATCTTTCGCTGTTTGAGTCGGACTGGCGAGAACGTGATTGGGATAGACAGAGATGAGCTCGCCCTTCAGAACCTCGCAGCAGCGTTTCCGTCACAAACAACTTTACTGGGCGATGTTAACGAAGCGAATCTCTTTGAGAGAATTTCTGAGCTTGCCAATGACCATTTTGAAAAGCTCAGATATGGGGACCTCTATTTGGTTGCCGGACTCGGCCATCGAGGCTCAATTCTTTCTACCCCCAGCACGATTGATGCTGAATTGTTCTCCGTCAATGTGCTTTCTAGATTGCGACTCGTGAGAGAGTATATGAGTAAAGTCTTGGATCAAAGTGGTTCGAGTCGAATTGTCCTAGTCAGTAGTTCGACTGCTCTTCAACCGCTCCACTCTTTCGGAAGTTACTCAGCTACCAACGCTGCACTGTTGGCGTTTGGACGAGTACTGATTCAGGAACTGAAGGCTACGTCGGTACGAGCACATGTAATCCTGCCGGCAGGGATGAGGACGTCATTTCAGAAGATCTACGGTGTCAAACAACCAAGGTTTGAAAAACTCTTGGATCCTTCGGTCGTAGCTCGTAAGATGATTCGACAAAAGCATCGGTCATCACGGATCGTGCTAATCGGTAGTAAGGCACGGCTAATGCTGTTTCTGTCTAAAGTTCTACCAGTTAGGGTCAATGATGCAATGTGGGCTGGCTTGAGCAAGAGGCTTCGCTAGCCGTCCCTTTTGGGATGAGTCTCTCTTTTTGCTTTCACGCGATTTCTGTATGCCCGCTCGAAGAGGGGAGCGACTAGCCAGATCACTGCTACAGAAAACTGACCTGTTGCCAACTCTTCAGAGTAGATGCCAGAACACGCGAGTGCCAGCATACCCCAAACCCTAACCATGGACTCGTCCGAAGTCCGCGGCAACAGATATAGCGAGATACAAAACGAGATAGCGACGAAGACTGAATCGGTCACTCTGAATTCCAACTCGAGATCACGCCAGGAAGCAAGCACGATGCTGCTCCCGACGAGGAATGGAACGAAAAAGGGGAGATGATACCTTGCTACTCCTCGAGACACGTGCCCCAGAAGCTCAACGAAGGCAATGATCAGTAACGAAATGACAAGACCTGAGAAGAAAGTCAAACACACAATTAGGACTGAACCTTGCACAACCGACCCAGTTAGCGGCCTAACTTTGGCAAGCAACCTAAAACTACCGGTGATGAAGATAAGGCAAGCAAGAGTCGCCAGGTCACCATCTCCGAATACGCCAAAGCAAGCAAGCGCAAGCGCAGAAAAAGTTAACGTACGGGACGTGGAGTTTAACAAAGGACTTGTCATTGCGGCACCAATTCCAAGAGCGAGCAATTCCAAGATTTCAAGTCCCGACCATGAAGTGATTCTGATAGCCGCGAGAAGAACCCCGAAACCGAAGACTATACTCATAAGTACAGCTGCGGAAAGAAATTTCCGATCTCTTGGGCTTGAGTCTTCGGTAGGTGAAATACTGTTGCAACCAGGAACCATTTGCTCCCATAGCTTGATTGCTTGTTCTCGATTTGATTTTCGAAGATCAAGATGCTCAGCTCGCGCCCGGACCCTAACTTCCAAGTCTCCTCGAACATGGAAAGTGAACAATTCAGCCGGAACATCACACTTTTGTTCAATTCCGTTTAGTGTGTAGTCAATTAGGTACGGCTGCTGACGCAGTTTTGTTACTTTTAGAGAATTGAGTACTTCCAGAATCTGAGAATATCGCTGCGGCTCCTGCGATTTTGTCAAGATCTCATTTCCGATTATCACGAGGAGATGATAAAGAGTGCGATCCTTCAAACTGAGGTCTCTCCTGAAATCCGAATCTCCTCTGCCAGTTGAATCAAGTCAGTTTTTGTAACTCTCTTGAGCGTAGATTGAGTCCCATCGGCAACAAAAAGTAACGCACGTTCAATCATCGGTCGATAAAACCGGGCTGAAATTGAGATCTCTGGGAAACTTCCGTACATGCAACCGGTACATTTAGCAGCAATCGACCGAGTCTCAGGAAACATTACGCGTTCTTTGTACTGACTTGGAAAGTCCTTATGCCAAACCGGAAAGGATTGTGAGAGTCGATAGTCACAGCAGACCGACATCTCCCCATTTGGCTGGATCGCGAAATACAGATTCGGAGAGTCACAAACGTTGTTGTTTCGTCGCCGCCAGCGAATCGGAGACCCAGTAACGTATCGATAGATATCATCCAAGTACTCATCAGAATCATAGATGTTGTATTTCTGTCGCTTCATCCACTTGAGCTCATCCATTAGCTGTGAGACTTTGGGATAGAGAGTTGGGTCAAAAACTAAATTCTTATCGTACGTTGCGAAGCTCCGCGGTTCCCTTGTGGAGGTTTGGTGTGCGGGAACTAGAGAGACCCACCAACCAATCTCAGTGGCAAAGCGAACGACTGAAGTGACGTGATCGATATTGTTTGGAGACAAGACGCAGCCGAAAGAGCAAAATGCGTCCGGTGGGAAAAGCTCGTTGATGATTGAGACTCGTTCAAGTGCTTGTTCCCACGAATGCTTGACATCGCCATTCAGCTGATCTTGGAGTGACGGTGCGAGAGAATCGAGAGAAATCGAGATGTCCTTCACACCGAGAGCAACCATCTCTTCAAGTTGCTCGCGAGATGCAAATCCATTAGTTTGTATTCGGGGATGAACCCCCGCAGTAATAAAAGCCTTTGCGATTTTTGGAAGATCAGTTCGCGCGAAGGGCTCTCCACCTGTTAACAAGACAATTGACGTACCGATGGCAGCCAGATTCGCTGCAATCTGCTCTGCTTGTGTGAGGGAACACTCCTCTTGATCACCATTTGAGTAGATGACATTGCATTGTACGCATCTGAGATTGCAACGTGCAGTGACGTAGTACTGAACGTAAAGCGGTTGTTGATGAGTCAATACAGACGCAACGAGCGGTCTTATCCCACCCTCGAAGAAACCCACGTTCAACTCTTCTTGGCGATGATGGCGATATTCCAACAAAGCCACTTAATAGGTGGAAATATGAGCATGAGAACACGGTCTACTTGATGGGAGATTCGAAGAAAGCGCCCATGCGCTTCACGCCGGTCAACTACTAACTTCCAGTAGCGGTACTCGTTCGGCGACAATCGATCGATGAAGAAAAATCGGAAGAAAATCAGAAGGGCTGTGAGCCAGAAGAATCGAGCTTGTACGTTGCCGAATTGTTTCCGAATGAGTCTAAGGTCAGAGCCCCGAAGCGGGTGTTCTTCTGGTGTGCGAACTTCTGTAGCAAGTTTTCGATACACCTTTATAGCTGGATTGTAGTGAATTGGATCCCAAGTAAACATTCGGCCACCCGGACCAAGTACTCTATGGATTTCCTTGATGCAGTCCCCTATATCTACATGATGTAGAAGATTGGCCGCGTAAACAATGTCAAATGAGCCATCTGGGAACTCGGATAAGTCACTAGCACTCGCGATAGCGGTCTGAACACGAACGCCATTTGCATACGCCAGAGACTTAACAACTTTCAACATCTCAGGCGATAAGTCGGTTGCTGTGACATGGGCACCCTGGAGAGCAAGAAATACGGCGCCCTCGCCCAGCCCACTCCCCAGTTCGAGAACTCTCAAGTTTCGAATATCTCCCATTTGGTTACGAATCCAGTAGGTCTCGGGTGTTGCGTCAGAGGACCAGCTGTCGAGGACTTTGATGTTTGATATATCCATCGAACGAGCCCATGTATCGTGAAACTGCCTCTCAATTTCGCTATTGCTGGTCACTGAGTCCCCCTGGAGTCTGTTGTGGTCTTTCGATTACGTAGGTTGGCCTGCCGCGAACCTCTTCTTGAATGCGATATACGTAGCCACCCACGATTCCAACAGATGCGATTATTAGTCCAGTTGGCACAGTAATAGCCATTACAATCGCGGGAATCAGCGCTTCCTGATTAGCAAGTGATAGCCAGCCAACTAATGGAATTGTTATCAGGCCAATACTAAGTATTGACGCTCCAAGTAGTTGAATCGCACGAAATGGGCTTACCGAGAATGAAACTAGAGCGCCAAGACCTAGCTCGATCATTCTCTTGAGGCCGTACTTGGTAGACCCTGCGAAGCGGGGTTCACGTTCGTAGTCGAAGGGCAAGGAAGAAAGTCCAGTCCAGGCAAAGATGCCGCGAAAAAACTTCTCCCGTTCCGAAAAACCACGAATTACTTGAAGCGCTGCTAGATCAATCACTCGGAAGTCCCCGGTGTCGAGGGGAATATCAACTCCGCTCATCGACTTAACAAGTCGGTAAAACAACTTAGCCGTAGCCAACTTGAACCACGATTCACCGCTACGACTTATTCGTCTTCCATAAACCATGTGAACAGAATTACCGACAAGAGATTCGAGCATCTGTGGAATCAGTTCGGGGGGGTCCTGAAGGTCGGCATCCAGAATGGCGATGAAGTCACCCGTGGCTTCGTTGAGGCCGGCGGATAGAGCAGCCTGGTGTCCAAAGTTTCTGGCGAGAGTCAATTTCGTAATCCATGGGTATTGACTTTCGTAGCTCTTGAGTAGATGAGGAGTTGCATCACCGGAACCGTCATCAACCAAAATCAATGTCAGGTCATACTTATCAGCCAATTGGACTTTCAAAAGAGCAATTCGTTGGATTAGTTCCGGCAAACATTCCTGTTCGTTAAATACTGGAATCACGCACGAGAGCGTCTTGATGTGACGCTTTTCCCCGAACGATGTCATGATAGAAGCAGCCTAGGAAATCAGGTAGTCAAATTGTGTACTATAAATGTGCACTAAAGTGCCCCACAGGGTTTATACCCTAAGTTGACCGTATGTCGAGTAGCGCAACGGGCATGCAAGTGTTTCTCATTTTTTGAGAAACATACATGATTCATTTCTACTGAGGGAAGTAAGTATCAAATGACCAAGATCAAAGAACAGAGAGTAGGGCCCCAGCATATAGGAGTGGAAACAGTGAACCCGTGAGAGTGTTTAACGACTACTTTTGGTACATCTAACTAGTGTGAGAATCAAAAGAGTGACTAAGTGGATAGCTTTGCAGTCCAATCATGTGACTGGATATGACATACCACCACACCTAGTAATAGCTAAGTGCATATGGTTCGGCTGATTGCTGAGTAGATGATATACAACAGTCTCTATCCAATCCACAAGCAGGCGCTTCCGTAGCTGTATCACCGCTAAACCCTGCTTGACCCGAATTCAGATTCGGCTGTTATCCGAGCCTTACGATTCCTTGTCGTGATTGTGGTATGGAGAATCCAAACAGCGGAAGCCACTGGAATCAAAAAATAGTGAAGGCGAAACATTGGACCTGGGTATGAAGAGTTAGTCGACGAGAATACAGAGTCTCCGACGTAGAACAGTGCATAGGGAGGTAGTGCTGAGCATAGAACAAGACTTAAGCTCCACAGCTTTGACTCTGAGCCATCAATGCGTTCCCACTTGAAGATCAGCGCAGTTACGGAGATAAACAAAACACTGTTATAAGTCTGGGCTGTCGGTAGAGCAAGTACTCCGAGAGACAGAAGTGGGGCGTATCTCATGACTGTCTTTGGGGGATATCTGTGGAAGCAAATCGCAGCCCACGCAATCAATGCAAGGGCTATGCATGCACCGAAAATTGGCGAGGCTTCGAAGCCCCAATTGGTGGAGGTTGTAAAGCAAGTTCCCCCATCACGCCAAGCGCACGCGATGCGACGAATCAAGCTAACCACGCTTATCGCGTAGGGCTGAAAGCCATTATGCAAGTCACTTGAAAACACGGCTTTAAGGCTAAGTCTTAAGTTAGTTAGGTAGTTGCCTGGGAACGCGAGAAGAGGTAAGAGGTGGAAAATCCCGATCAAGCTGACACTGAGAAACAACTCTTTGTATTTCCGTCGAACAATAAACGGAATCAACATCATTGGAAACCAAAACTTGATTGCGCTGCCGACTGCAACTATGATTGCAGCTCTAAACCACTTTTCTTGATCGATCATGACAACTGATCCAAGAGCAATCAGCGGGATGAAAGCGACTGGATTGGCCCGATCAATTGTGGCAATAAATCCAAGCGTGCCAACGCCGCAGACGAAAACAGCTAATGCACGTCTATCCCCACGCTCATTCCAAACAGCCCAGAGAATCGGGAGTGCCATTGCGAAACTTGCAAATGCCAGAAAAATCCACAGAGCCAGCTCGTAGGGCAGAAGATTCAGTATCTCAAATACCGCTAGAACGAACGGAGAGTTAAGAATTACAGAGTTGCCTTCGGAGTAGACGACCGGATAACCGCCTCGCAAGTAAGGATGCCCAAAGTCGCCGAAGCAGTGAAGGCCGAGTGCTACCTTTTCCGGTGGACACCAACCGTCATCGATTCGAAAACTGATGGCGTCGGTGAAGTGTTTTGCAAAATAGCTGCTCACAACTATTGACAGAAGGACAACGATCCAGCACCATACGAGTGATGCAAGTAGTCGATCAGATGCCGAACTGGAACCCTTAGTCACTGCTACATCTCATAGTCACTGTTTGGTACCAACTATCTGTAATGATTTATTGCTGACAGTTAGATTAGACGCGGGGTCCAGTTTGCAACAAATCAAAGGGTGTTTGTGAGACATACGTGGGCTAGTCGTGGATATCAATCAATTCTTTTGGTGGGAGTTTGCGCCACCAGCTTGTATCTGATCAATCCAGTCAGTTCACCTCAGAACAACTTCCTCGGCGATGAGCTTGAGATTAAGAGAGCGAGTGAGGCGGGAGGCTATGCCTCAAGTTGGTCGGATTCAATATCGGATACGTCACTTGATAAATGGCGACCACTCAATACCCTATTTATAACAACAGTTATCAGGTTCTTGCCTCACACGTACGGTGGCCTCAGCTGGCTTTCCAGTGTTCTAATGCTACTGCTCGCAACATGTTTTTATGTGATTGTGAGCAAACTCTCTGACTTGAGTCAACTCAGGGTTGCAGGTCGTGTTCGGCTAATCACGCAGTTAGGTACCCTTGTAATTACATCTTCTCACTTCGCCTATTTTGCAAGAACTGGAATTTTTGGCTTTCTTGAATTGATGCCTCTCACATTATCATTAGTCGGTTTTCTTTTTTTCCAACGGGCAATTCAAAATGGTAATTTGGGAACTGCGGCGATCTCAGCCCTTAGCGTTGCTTCTGCGGGGCTGATACACGAGCGGTACCATATCGTAAGTATCGCATTTGCACTGCTTGCCTCTCATCGTTTGAACCGGATCAAAAATCGATGGCGAATCTCTTGTTGTTTTTTGGTGGGGCCTCTTGTGTTTGTCGTGGCAATTGTCCTGCTGTCCTTTAATGGTCTTCGTGGTGGCGGAACATACCCGCTCTCCTCGACATTCGGAGTGTGGATCGTGTTCCGTTTGGCTCTCGCAGCACTACATGTATTTGGGGGTGCCGGTGGCGAATCTGTATTCTTTGAGCTCGAGAGTCCATACAGATTCATCAATAACCAGACTTTCTGGTACAATTATCAACTTTGTATTCCAGCTCTTTTGGTCCTTGGTGCAGTGGTCCCCGCGGGATATCTCTTGATCGTTAGACGTCGTAAACGTGCCGTAAGTGATGAGGCCATGGGTTCCCACGAAACCAGATGTGGAAGTGCTCTGGCCGGAAGAGACGCCATAGTTGTAGCCTTGGCACTTCTGTTGCCTGCGGCGACTGTTATTGAGCGAATCGAATCTCGATGGCTCTATGGTTCCCTAACCTTCCTAACAGTCGGGGTCTGTTTACTGTCAGGCTCACAAAGATCGCCAGCACAAGTTCGCGCTGGATGCCTCACTGCGTTATTGCTGTTAGCTGTAGGCAATTTCCTACACCGCAATTCGTTTCAGGAGTATGACTACTGGCGACTGCGATCGGTAAAAGTCCTCAATGCAGTTCGAACTGAAGAACCTGCAAGCGGCTACTGGTCATTGTTGGTTGACACGCCTGGCACTGACAACCCGAACATTTTTCTCCCATGGGCCCTTGGATTTGGGGCGGCACTCATGGATTTGAATAATGCCCCAATTCAAATACTGTGGGGGAATGAACTCAGCTCACAGTGTCTCTCGCCTTGCTTGACTTTTTCAGTCTACGATAGTAGTGAAGAATTTATTGATGAACGGCGCGTCGCAAATCAACGAATAAATCACGTCTGGAAGTAATGATATTGGTGCCTACCCGCGAATTTCCTTTGTCTTCCACTAAATCTCCAAACTAACAACTGCTGTAATCTCAGAGTGTCAAATCGCTGGCTGCTGGGTTGACGAAGAGCTGACTGAATAGCTGACTGAATAGCCAGTAATTCCTCCTGTGTTGCCGCTGGGCTCACTTGGAATAAACCAACGACTTGACTCACAACGGGATGTTCCCGTGTTTGCGCTGCGGGGGCTCATCGTGTTTGGTGCGCAACACCCGCAAGCCCTCCACCAGCTTGATGCGTGTTTCAGCCGGATCAATCACATCATCGACGAATCCGCGCTCCGCGGCCAGGTAGGGGTTGGCGTATTTCTCGGTGTATTCGGCCACGAGCTGTGCGCGACGTGCGGCCGGGTCGGCAGCCTGCTGAAGCTCGCGCCGATAGACGATTTCGACGGCACCTTGCGGGCCCATCACTGCCAATTCTGCCGACGGCCATGCATACGCAAGATCGGCCCCGATCGACTTTGAGTTCATCACCACGTAGGCACCACCGTATGCTTTGCGAGCAATTACCTGAATGCGCGGCACTGTCGCTTCGCAGTATGCGTACAGCAACTTTGCGCCATGGCGAATGATGCCGCCGTACTCCTGGTCGACACCAGGGAGAAAACCCGGCACGTCGACGAACGTAACGATCGGAATG
>Ga0169931_10013452_pt1 | contig 11176 bp, 5 predicted proteins | sample Kivu_15m_20L_FD_129675 | JGI IMG/M metagenome (GOLD analysis project Ga0169931, IMG submission 129675) | Freshwater microbial communities from Lake Kivu, Western Province, Rwanda to study Microbial Dark Matter (Phase II) - Kivu_15m_20L... | ecosystem: Environmental > Aquatic > Freshwater > Lake ... | reverse complement strand
TATTTATTACATGAACGATTCTAAGAAGAAGTATGACGAGTATTACTTGAAGAAATAGCCGATCAGAATATAGAGGACATGCCTTAAATCTTACTTATATGAATAATATGAATGGTATATAGTATTAAGTTATGAAGAATGTTGCGAAAATTAAGTAAATATTATATTCTTTTATCTATGTTAACTATGAATAATAAAATAAAAATGTAATTAATATATACAATACAAAACGAAGCAGTAATTAGGTAGCGATTTATTATCTTAAAAAATTTTTTCAATAAAATGATTTTATTTAAATGAATTTTATCAGACTTTTATCTAATTATTTTTATTTTTATTATTTAATAAAATTTAAATCAAAAATGTTCAGAGAGGGAACCTTCGCTAAGGCTGATTCAAAGAAAATACATATTCAAAGAAACAGAATAAACTTTATTAGACTCAACTCTTTTAGAGAAAACGGAGAGCCTTTACAAACTACTCAAACTAATCTTGAAAATTGTCACAGTACAGAAAGTCTCAACAAAATGAACAATTTTATTAAAGCTCTTGAAGTCATGAAGATGAAGAAAGTCGAGTTGAAAAAGATTCTCTCGAACAACAGCATGGGGAGTTTCGTGAACTCAGAAACGGAAAGAAACGTGATGGAAGTTTCTATCACAAACGCGAATTTATCAAAGGAAGAAAACGTTGTAAGATATTTGAACAACCCGGTTATAAAGAATGTTCAAATTATTCACAACAACATCGAAAAGAAAAGGAAATTTAATCACAACTCGCATTCGGCTAGGATCCCGTATAAGATGGAAGTTCAAATAAGACCCTTCCAAATTATGGAAGCGATAGAAGAGAAGGAAGAAAGCGAAGAGAATCAAGGGATGAAGATAGGAAATTCTAATTCCATTACTAAATCGAATAATTCCTTTATCGAAAAGAAAAACAAATCTGCGAATAGAAATCAAAATGTGATAGACCAAGAGTTTTGTGATTCGTTGGATAAAGAAATAATCAGAAATGGTTTAGGTAGAACTGTAGGTGAAGTCGATGTTAGGAATATAAATTCAGCTGAGGATAGTCTGGCCAGCAAGGGACATGAATACAAACATGTAAAAGAGAAAGAGGAAATCGCAAATAATTACAGAAAATTTTCTCCAATTGTGAAAAAAGTTGGAAAAACACAAAATCCCAGCGATCAAACTGACGATATAGGACATCAACACGAACACTTTAATTCAAATTCAAATATAGATCTTAATCTAAATACACCAGATATAAACAACGACACAAGCAGAGAATTCGAAATCGATACAAATAACCACACACAATTAGAGGAGGATTCATTATGTATTAGAACATTTAAAGCTAAATGCGAGAAACTCCAGAAAAAAGAATTCTTACAACATACAAACTCAACATACATTCCTCAAAGAATCAAACAGCGCGCGGTGTCCACAGCAAATACATACAACAGAAATTACAACTATTCAAACTCAAACTCTAATGCAAATCAAAACACAATGAAGAACAACATAACTAGCGCAAACACAAATACAAACACTTTCACAATCACATCAAAGCCGCACACATCCGACAACGATTTGAATTTAGACGATCTGGATGAAGTAAAGGAGATCAATCTAGTCGACTATCAGGTTCATGAGGACTCCCTTAACAAAAAATTAATTAAAAAGAAGAAGCTGAATGTATCTGAACTAGATGTATTCAAAAATTACAATGTCGAAGACGATTTTTCGCAGTCATCATTCAGCAATTATTTATTCTCTTCTAGAAAAAAAATTAAAAATAATAAAAATTCTAAAATTTTGATAGTTGATTCTGTAATTAAGTCTGCAGATTCTATTTTAGTAAATAAAAGCAATCAACTAAATCAAATGAAGAAGACAAAAATACAGAAAGAGAAACATTATAAGAATTCGAAGAATGTTCAGAACGATAATGCAGATAAAAAGACGCATGGCTATTCCAATTCAACAAATGTCAATAATCTTTACAATAGGAATCACATAACAGGAAACAACAAAAACCTATCGAACAGCAGAGAGAACCAAGTAATCACATCCTCTAATAAGAAAACAGTGAGAAGGAAGTACTTCAAATCAGAAATATTCGAAAGCTACGGAAAATATTCATCGAATTTCCTCGATAAGTCAGATAGATTCGACACAGGACTTGGTAAAAACTCTAAAATCACGAAAAATCTTTTAAATAAATTTAATGAGATTGAAGTAGTCGTCGATAAGAATTTTGAGTGCTTAAATTTAGTCTCAGACGATGAAAACACAATCGACAGAGAAAACTCCTCGAGACCTTGCGAAAGGAAAAACACAATAGAGTTCTCACAGGGGATTAACACAGATGACATAGAGTTAGTCGATATTCAGACGATTTCTGAATTTGACAATATCAGCTGTAATAGAAGAAACTTCAATGAATTCCAAACACCAAAGGACAAGATCAGAAATCATAATTGCATAGGCGACATTCTAATCCTTGCGATGTATCAGAATAAAAACAAAAATCAGATTAGTGGGAGTCTTAACACAAGCGAAAGGGGTGTTACAGGAATCAATCAACAAACCGAAACACTCTCGTCGAATTTCCTAGATGAAGACGATGAAAGATACGAGAAGAAATCCGGAAATTCTCGTAAATCGATGTCAATAAATTCCCATAATTTAAGAATAGTCTACGCAAATTCCGCACGGGAAAATTCCAATAGAATAAATGGTAAAATTAACAAATCCACAGACAAATCCATCACAGTTATTTCCATATGTAACAACTATAAAGAAAACCGATCAAATTGTATAGAAGAGGAAGACAGCTTTGCAGATAAGGTGTACGACCTTAGCTTTGTAAAGAACATGCTTGAGAGGGAAAAAGTTTATCAGCCTGATGCTTCGTATCTTAACAAACATCCGAAATTGGACGCATCTCATAGAACTATTTTGATCGACTGGTTGATGGAGCTCTGTGAAGAATTCGCTTTTAAACGGGATACTTTCCACTATGCTGTTTATTACATTGACAGGTTCCTTTCTAATGTAAAGGATATTTCAAAAGGTTCACTTCAATTGATCGGAGTTGCTTCCTTAAGCATCGCAGCGAAATTTGAAGAGATTCAGCTTCCGAAAACTGACGAATATATCAACGCCACAGATAACTCTTATTCCATTGATGAATTTATGAAAACAGAGCGATACATTCTGCAATCACTTAAATGGCAGATAATTCCAATCACAATTAACACTTGGCTCAACTGGTATCTCTTTCAATGGGATTTGTTCGTCGATACAATTTCAGAAGTAAAGGACCTTATCACAACTAATAGCAAAGAGCTAATCTATTTCAAAAAGCCAGATGAAAATTATTACTTCTATTATCGCCAAGTTACGCAGATGATCGACGCCTTTACAATCGATTACGAGTCTTTAAAAATCTCTGATAGATTTTTAATTGCTGCCGCAATGTTTCTCACAATTTGCTCAGTTTGGGAAATCGAACAGTTCACAAAAGAAAACCTCAACAAGTTCGACTATGATGAGGATTTCTTCTTAGGATTTGTGTACCAAAAAGATTCATTTGCTGTGAGGATTTTCTCTCAGTTTTTGAAAGACAGCCTTAATATGGAGTTTGATGATCCTACTTTGATTAAAGCCTTGACATATGCTGTTTTGTTTTTGGGAATGGATTTTAATTATAATCTCCCACTTGTAATTCAATCAAATAACGGAGACATTGTAAAAATATTTCTATATATTTTCTTAATTTTTAATAGACGCATTATGAGGACTTCTTGTCTTATCAGACTCATAATGATTGCAGCTTTGAGTATTTGGAAAAGCTGAAGCAAGAAAGACTTATAGTACTCTAGACAAGATAATTGAGAATTTCTACATGAGGTCTTTTAAGATTTTTGAATCATCAGTTTATTTATCACATAATTGGAATTTAATTCAAAATTATTTTAATAAATTTTAATTTGTAGTATATAGAATGAAAATTTATAATTAAGGTAAGATAAGAATAATTATTATGAAGGATTTTATTGTGGTTGAAAATATTAATTTTACTTAAATACAAATTAAAATTATCACTTGTACTCGTTTGTATTTATAAGAGAAATTTTATATAAAATGGGTTATAAAGGTTATTAATATCATTCATACAACATATATTATCATTCATCTCAGACCTGATTACTTTACTCAATCATTCATGAATTATTTGTATTTTTCTCCAACATATTCAAGAAGAATTGCGTCCAAATACCAACCGAAGAAACTTTCGCTTTTATTTACATTAACTAATCTAACAGTAACCTTCATATCTTCAATACCATCTTGATTTCTTAGGTCTATATCAGAAATATATGTATTGATTAGATGAACTCTACTACGAGAATCTGTGATAGAGTTTGAGATATTTTTAGAATTGGATCTGGTTTTTAACTCATCAAGAATATCATAAAACTTCTCTTTTGTTATTAAAATATTTTTAAATAAAGATAAACATGCTGGTGTTTTATTTTCCATAATCTTATCGTTATTATTCTCAACATTCACAATCGCCATAATTTCTGAGAATTTAAATTTGCATGGATTGTAAGAATGCCTTATAATCATTTTATATTTTCCTTTTATTAAGTTGTTAAACGTAAACACCATGTCTAAGTCGTGGGAATATTTAAAGTGAATAATCTTTCCACCGCAGTAACTGTCTTTATTATTTAATATCTCTATAGTTGAGTTATTAACTTCTTTATAATCTGTATAAACTGCCCCTGAAATGCATTGAATCGTTGACCTTTTTATTCTTCTGAATTCGTTTCTAGATATTGCTGCGTAGATTGTATTTGATTTGTAAGCAGTCTCTCTATTTATATCAATCTTATCTACTAGGAATTTCCAGTTAACCGCGAGTTCCTTAAGTTCTGACTCCCATATTGACTTGTAATCTCTTACAAGGATTTTAAAGAATTTATTTAGTGTGGCTAATTTGTATATATCTTCCGCCTTTAGCAAAGGGAGTATTTTAAAGATATATAAATTTCTATTTATTCGAGTAGTTTTACCTGATTTATTATTTTCTAATTGTTTATTCATTTTTAAATTAAATATCATTATCTTATATTAAGCATTTCTCATATTATCAAATTAGAATTAGATAACTCACCTGAATATTTACAAAGCTCAATCAATTTTTTACATACATTATACTTAGTTTATCTGTTATGATAATATAGTCTACACATTATTATCAGTAAACATAAATGAATAAGTGTAAGTAAAACGTATGTATATTTAAAAAATTAATTTATTATAAATGAAATCCATTACGATTTACTTTATATTAGTCTTTGTCTATTCGATTTCTAATATAGATCAAATACTCTGCTATGAATTAATTGAATTAGATTTCATCAAGAAAAGTCAATCGACAGTTTCAACTAATGTGGACAATTTATCAACCACCTTTTTATCAGCAAGCAGTCTTTTATTTGATGAATATCCGTTGGTTAACAATTCAGATGACCAAATGGTAATAAATCTTTGCTTAGGAACCCCTCAACAATGCTTCAATGTTTTAATAGACTCCGGTTCTTTCTTCCTATGGGTTAGAGATGCTTATTCGTTTGATAATTCAACTTCTGGTAACAAATTCGATTACAAGAATTCCGCCACATTTGAAAATTCAAAAATTCCTTACTCGATAAAATATGGAACAGGCATGGCAATAGGCGAGATAGTTAGAGACTCTTTGACCTTAGGAAACAATCAAATTGATCCACTTAACTTCATCCTAGTCAACAAAGAAGAATCCAATCAGGGAATTGATGGAATTTTAGGATTGGGTTATTACTATGACAATCTACAAGAGAACAACTCCCTCCAGTTTTCATTGATTGATCAATTGTACGATAACAAATTGATAAAAAATAAAATATTTACACAAAAATACACAAGCGATAAGAGAGGCAAGATGTACATAGGAGATCTGCCGGAGGAAATCCAAAGTGATATGGACCATTATGGAACTTGTAGAACGATAAAGTATTCTTACTTCGGTACTCTCAACCCTAGGTGGGAGTGTTCCTTAAAAAAAATGTTTTACGGCAATGAAAATGTAAACGCAACATCGGTGAAGGCAATTAATGAGCCTGTTCTTTTCGATACTGGAACGAATATGATTTTAATTCCTGTAAAATATCTTCTCTATTTGAGAGTTACTTATTTCAAAGATCTAGTTGAATCAGGCATATGTAACGTTGAAAGAAATAGTGCGCAATTTATTGTAGTAAAATGTCTCCCTGTGGAGGAGGTGCTTAGGCTCCCTTATATAAATTTTGCATTTGATGATTGGATTATAAGGATGAGACCTAGAGAACTTTTTTACAAACAGCCTGATGGATTCGTGTATTTCTCTATGACAGCATCGAATGATATTAACATGTGGATCTTCGGGGAGCCTATTTTGAAGAAGTTTCATATTGTCTTTGACAAGACCAACGATGTCATAGGATTTTACGGCACTAGAGATTTGTATAGATATGATCAGCCGTTCCCCGATGATAGTACAATTATTTTAACTGCTGTGCTTGTAATTGTTGTAATTATTGTTCTTTTCGGATTCCTTTATTTACTAAAATGGTTTTATAATCATAGAAAAAAACAGCTTGAGTATTACAGACCTGAAATGAATTACAACATTATGAGAATTTCTGATATTTAGAAGAAGACCTTGATTAGATTGAACATAAGAGAAGAAAATTTTTTATATTTATTTGAGGATAGAGTTAGATTTTGAGTTAAATTCAATATTATTATTATCATTGGATTTATTTATGTTATAATAAATATCATTAAAATATAAATAGGTATCTATAGGGTAAAATTTATAAATAAATTGTGATATCATAAAGAATAATTTATTGAATTGTCAACATCCTGAATATATATTATGATAAATAATTTGTTATAATTAAATAGTAGTTAAGTGAATTTTATTATCCATTGCATATAATTTTTCATATTAAGAATAGCAAAATAAAAGGATAATACTTTATTTAAAACATATTAAATTATCATAATATCAAGTACTATAATGCTAATTTCAAATATAGGAATTAATCAATCTAACGAGGGTGTTCATTTTTTATAATGTGACAATGATATGGAACTCCAAAGTTTTTTCGTCATATCGAAAACATAAATATTCACGTTATCTTCAATCTTAATATCAGGCTGTTTATTATTAGCTACATTCATCACGTTCAAGCCCCCCGTATAATTCTTAATTACACTGCCTTCGCTAACTTTTAAGAAGTTTTTATCATGACTAACACTTAATTTATGGTTAAAAATCACCCCCGGCAGAAAACTGTCATTCCTGGGCAAAATTCTTTCTATCTTAAAACTCTTCACATTTATTTTATATATCGGAGTATAAGCGAAATTCGGTAGCAACTCCTTAACAGAGAGACCTCCGACCTGGATAATATTCTCTTCATCATAAATTTCAGCAGCAGAATTAAAACTCGATAGGAAATGATTATCATCATACGAGTACACCCTCATTCTTGAAAAATTCTTATTTATCTCGATTATCGTGTTTAAGGCGATGCTGTACTCAACGTCTTTTATAACTTTAATAAATTTTCCACCTATTGAGATTATTCTGTAATCTTTTAGAACAAGAAAATTGTTGGCCTGAATTTTTGACAAAATTTTAGAGACGGTGTTCAAATCGTACGGTCTCAATTTAATCACATTTTTCACTGGATTCTCTCTACTCTCTTCACCATTGTCAACGGACTTACTCGTAATCATCTGAAAAATTTCTTCGTATTTTATTTTCCGCTCTAAAATGCTTAGATAATCTTCGACTAGATTGAACATAAATTTCGTTTGTGACTTTATTTTATCTAAATTTAGCATAATTCTTAAATGGTGTGTTTTAGTTTCGAATATTTCCTCCTCGGTTAGATTAAGAAAATTAGAAATAGTTTTTAGAATTTTTATGTTTGATCTGTGGTTCAAATTGTTTGTGGAATATTTGAATAAATTTTTTAAGGAATTTAATATGCAATAAAATCGTTTTGTGTAGATTACCTTTGTGAATTTAAATATCACAACGTCTTTTTCTAAATTTGAATTGAGACTGTTCATAATTTCTATGTAATTAAACTCAAGAAATTCCGGAGTGAGGGAATATAAGATAAGTTTAGGAAGTAGATAGAATTCTTTTTCTGTGTAAAGTATCCTCTTTGAATTAAAGTTTGTGTTGATAAGAGTTACCTTGAAATTTATCAAATCGATTTCAGATTTATTTTTAAAAGAGTTATTGATTTTGTGAAACTGTTCCTCATAAATCTTGGAATCCAAATCAAGATAATCATCCATATAAAACGTGAGGTTGAGATTTCTGATGTGTGTTGTGATCAAATTTTGAAATACAAAAAATAAATTATTCAAATGATAATTTTTGTTATTAAAAGAATTCACATTCACATTAGTCTTCTCGCTGTTCATATTTAATTCTTCTCCCTTATTAAATTTGAAAGCAAGTGAAATATTCTCTGCTCTTATTCCAGATATTTTTTTAATGAAATTGAAATTTTCATTCTTTTGAAGATTGCTTATATAGTTATCACTGTTGATATTATAGGAATCCGTTTTTAGAAACTCACCGCTAGCATCGCCGTAAACGCATATCAAATAATTTCTTAATTCCAAATCTACAAGAGAGTAATTTTTACAATCGTTGATAAGATGTTTAAGTGTGTAATTTCCGCTGTAATTTAGATTGTCGCTATAAAATTTCATTTTCTTCAACGGTTGAAATTTTTCTACGATCTCTTCGACTAGATTCCCAGGCAACTCTCTGCGTTGTCGTTTTTTGCTGTCTTTACTGAGAAAAATAAACTCATAATGGATTAAAAATTGATGATTGTTGACGTTAAGAAATATGATAGTCTTTTCTTTTGAAATACGCTTGAAGAAGAAGATATGAATATTGAAAAAGAAATTTTGTTTGATTAAATCATCAGAATAAGGGAAGGCTTTTCTAATTTCATCTAATCTTTTAGCAAGTTCTCTCATATTGTAGCATTTTAATTCATTTTCCTTGATATGATATGAGTTATCTACGATTAAAGATGATGCCTCTTGGTCAAGTTTTAGTTTATTGATTTCTTGCATTAAAAAATCTTTTTCCATTTAAATGAATAATAATATTTGATAATAAAATGAAGGAATAGGAAGAATATACGGTATTTAAAAACTGGATTACTAATATATGTATATGGAAAATTCTTTTAAGGTGAGTAAATAAAAATATTAAGAATATTTACATTCATAATACGAAACTAGAACTAGTTGTTGATTTGTTAAAGATTCACTTCATTTAATTATTTCATTCATTCATTAATCTGCAATATCTCACAAAATAATTCTCTATTCATTGTATCTTCTAAGCAGCTGTGGTACAATTTCTCATACTCTATAAAATTTTTCTTACCAAACAATTCGTCGAGGATTGTGTTTATTCTGAAATTTTTTTTCTCGTTTTGAATTGCCATGAAGACAAGGAGTTTTTCCATCTCAGATTTTATAATTAGCTTGTTACTGTTAATGTCGATAAGATTAATAAGAATTTTTAATTTTTCCTCATAGGTGGATTCTTGTAGAATTCTAAGCACTTCTAGAATGTTGTTTACCTCTAACTTAGCCCCGTATTCTTTGAACTTCATAAAAGAAATACGATTAATCAAAAATTGTTCTTCGTAATTGAAAATTGTGTTAGATAAGACATTTGTGAAATCCTCTTGTATCGCGGAGTTTGGATTTTGTTGGAATCTGGCACTTGCATCAATTTTGTTCTCGATGAATTTTTTTGTGTCTACTGTGTTTTCAGAACTTATTCCGTTTTTGTCGATGTATTCTCTTTTCAAATATTCAAAATAAATCTTGAGATTGTCAAAGTTTAAATTATAGCCCTTAACAGGGAAGCAGAAACTTTCCATTTTTAAAAATAGGCCGAAGTTCTCTTCATGTTCTATTTTTTTTTCTTGATTGGGTAAGTCTGAATAAGTATTCAAGTCTTGTTTTGAATTATGATTGAGAATGTTTCCTCCTGCATAATTGTTGTAGAGCTTCCTACTGTGGATCATTCCTTTCTTCAATTTATGAAGCACACCTTTGTCTTGGACTCTGGTAAATCTCGTTTCTTTTTTGGATTTAAATGTACGCCTTCGGAAGATGTTCCTATATAACGTAGTTTCTTCATCATTGTCATAATTATTGTTAAAATTTGTATGATTATTATCATTAACGAACCGCTTGGCTTTGTTACTAATTCCTGCTTGAATATTTTCATTGCTTTTTATATGTTTGTTTAACTCAGTTAAACTTTGATTTTCATTCACAACTTGAGAATTTGAGTTTAATCCTTTGTTTTCGTTTATTATTGTCTCACATTTGTGCTTCTCCCATAGAACATTAGATAAATGCACCTCCTTGCAGCTCTGACACAATTTCTCCTCACAGTTGTAGCAAAAGTATTTCACACGACTTACATTGCATATATTACATACTACAATAGGATTGTCGATGAGTTTTATACACTTTCCGAATTTTTTGACGAGAATTTCCTTTTCTATTGAGTCGAAGGTATTTTTGAATAGATTGTAAATATATAGCTTGTTAATATTATTTCGCATTTCAGCGATTTCTTCATGAAGAACGATCTGTCTACCACGTAGGATGTTCCTGGTAATCTTCTCAAGAATTCTATCAAATGTGAAATCGATGGTGTCTTGGAATTCCTTTTGACCCATTTTTCTCAGAGGGGCGTTATTAATATTATTAGGGCTGAAATCTTGAATTCCGACTAAACTAGAATCGACTCTCTTTACATCCCTAGTGGACTTCTTATTTAGATAATCAGTATATTCCTTTTTGAGACTTTCCAATTTCTCGTTCTTATCAGAAAGCACTTTGTTTATGAACTCAACCTGGCTTATCTTAGAATTGGCTATTTCTAGCTGATTTTTATAATTCTTCAATGTTTCTGTATTTTTATTTGAATTTTCCTTTAGTTTGTATATTTCCTTATTCTTCGCATCCATTGATGAAGCAAATAATTTCATGTGGTG
>Ga0169931_10013450_pt1 | contig 11177 bp, 4 predicted proteins | sample Kivu_15m_20L_FD_129675 | JGI IMG/M metagenome (GOLD analysis project Ga0169931, IMG submission 129675) | Freshwater microbial communities from Lake Kivu, Western Province, Rwanda to study Microbial Dark Matter (Phase II) - Kivu_15m_20L... | ecosystem: Environmental > Aquatic > Freshwater > Lake ... | reverse complement strand
CGGTATATACTCTAAATGATGTTTAAATTAATTAAATGTTTCTTAGATTTCGTACCATATTAAAAATTTTATCCTAGAAATTAATTATGTTTCTGAATTAATCATCAAAATTGAAACAAAAGTTTAATTTTAAAAATATGATTATACAAACTTGTTAATTTATATTAACGCATAAATCTTTCACTCTTCTTTTTATTAAAAGTGAATGAATTTTTTCTTGACTTATATATCTTATTAACAAATTTCAATCATATCCTCATTTCCCTTTTCTTTTAAATTTAATAAATTTAGTTCATTCAATTATAAACAAAATTTAAAATTTTTAAAATTTAAATTTATTACTTATAAATATTTATTAAATTATGGAATCTTCTATTGATAATAATAGTAATCAAAATCAAGTAAATGAAAACACAACTCAAGAAAAGGGGACTGCAGAGGAAACAAACGTAAATACTAATATAGGATCTTCATCATGTAATGCGGAAAACAATAATTCAGACGCCATGAATTTAGATATAAGACCTTCCTCATTAAATAAGCTAAATGATGAGGAAATAAAAAACAATAAAATGTTATTGTTCAGCGAATGGAGTTGCAGATTATGGGAAGATGTTAATGAAGATTTTAATCCTATTATCATAAAATTAAACATTAAGAATATTACTGATTCATTATTTGCAAAGGATGAATATGTTGATGGAGAGAGCACCATAAAATTTAGTAAAAGTTTTTATAAAGAAAATGATGTTAGTAAACACTTCATCTCTCACATTACAAATAAGAATTCTTCCTACACCGGTTTTTTAAACAATCATCTTCATAGAAATGTTTTTGGAATCAACAAATTCCTCAATAAGGACTTATACATTGGACAATGGAAGGAAAATAAAAAAGATGGATTTGGAGCATACTTTTATTCATCTGATCAGAACGAATTCTTGATAGGAAATTTCCTAGAGGATGACACAGGAAAAAATGGTTTCCATTACAAAGAAAATTCTGAAAATAATGGATTTGAGGCTTTCTTTGGTTCCTTCTTAAATGGTGAATTAATTAATAAAGGAACATTTCTAAGTTTTAAAAATGAGAAAGAAGGGTATATTTATCATGGTAATTTCAAGGATAATAAAAAAGAAGACGAGGCTGGGTATTATTACGACTTTGGAAATGAAATTCTGTTTAGAGGAAGATTTGAAAATGACAATATTTCACATGGCTATATTTACGAGCTTATCTCAGGGTTTGAAATTAAATCTGTTATCAATTATAATCAAGGAGGGAGAAAATCTTCTTTAGGTAGAGACCAAATAATTGAGCAGATCAAAAATGTAAAAGGATTTCTCTCTGATTTAGAAAAAAATGATTTTAGAAAATTCTGCAAAATTTTTGCGAATAAAGTCCTTGATTTTAAGAAAGAAAGTGAGGCTGATGGATTGATTACAGAAGATAAACTCGATGCTCTAAATTCAAGATTGGGAAAATTAGAAAGATTCTTCATATCTAGTCTGACTATAATCAATGTTTAGAAAATAATTTCGAATTTTTATTTAAGAACATTTAATTTTTAAATAAAATATGCTTTAATAATTTAGAATATATATTTTAATAGTAATTTAAAAACAAAAAAATTTAATTTAATTTAAGATTGAATGTTTTTTATTTCATATAAACACGATCAAAATGGATCAAAATCCCTCTTCAGAGATTAATCTGGATAAAAATTCAAATAGACAAAGAAATATTATCATTCTAATAAGTTATTATCAAAGCAGTGAATGGAGTGAATTCCTTAAAACCCGTAAGGATTTATTGAGAAAATATGTGGAATTTTATTTAAATGAAATGCTTGGATACCTGTTAGATGAACCCTACGAATACCAGAAACAATCAGAAAATTTTATTCATATTAAGTTTTCGAATTCTTATTTAAATAATAATGATGAAATTAATTTAGAACATCCATTTTTATCTGCGATAAAACATCCCTTATTTTCATACAAAGGTAAATTAGATAAAAAATTTCAAAGAGTTGAACTTGGAAGAAACGATTTCACAAATAAAGATATTTATTTAGGAGAATGGAAAGAAAATCTGAAAAACGGATTCGGATTATATTTCTATAATCCTGATTCTGATTTGTCTGTGGAAAAAGAATTATATCTAGGAGAATTTATTGAAGATACCTTAAAAAATGATGGATTTTTTTATAAACAAACGCATAATGGTTCTTCAAAAATTTCCTTTTTAGGAAAATTTGATGCAAATAACTACTCAAAGAAGGAATTTTAATTAATCAGGATGAGAATTTATCTAAATGTTTTATTTATAAAGGAAAATTTCTAGATAATTATAAACATGATACTGATGGATTTTATTATGGCTATGAAAATGGTTTGCTTTTTCATGGAAATATATTAAAAGATAAAATAGGAGATGGGTATCTCTTTAATTTATCAAGAAATAAGCAAATTATGTCAGTTGTAAGATTACGTAACAAAAATAGAGAAGTAGTATTAGATAGGAACGAATTGAATTTCCAAATTTCAATAGCAGAAGGTTTTTTATCAAGTATAAATTTTGATGATTTGAAGGAATTTACAGAAAATATCCAAAATACGGCTTACAAATTAGAGGAGAAATGGAGATTTTATGATAATCTGATATCTGATGAGGATCTTAAATTAATGAAAGAAGATCTAGATGCTCTGAAATTTAAGATTTTAAACAAATAATTTAGTTAATAAAAATCATTAAAAATAAGAATTATTTGAATTAATTTTGATTATAAGAATATGGATAAATAAACTTGCATATAATTCCTTTATTAACTAAATTACGATGTTGATATAAAATATAAACTCAAAAAATTAGCATATTCTGCTTTTTACCTGATGTTATTCATAATTTTATTATTTATCAAAACTAAAGAATAAAATTTAAATTTTAGAAAAATCAAATATTATAAAATTTTATTTTCATGTAAGAAAATGTAATTTTTAATACTAAATTAAAGAAAGATAAGTTTTTAAGATCATTTGCAAATATTAAGATAAAATTATAATTTTTTTCTGCATTTTATAAATCGTCATAATATCCATAATAATAAAGATTTAAATAATTAATTAAAATCAAATAAATGTCAAACGACCCTTTCAATTTAGAATCAAATTATAAATACACTCCTCACATGGTTATACTATCACTGTTATTTATCTTCCAATACTTTTCAAAATCAAAAGAGGTTAGGGCGAATCTAAACGAAGTAGAAAAGAAAAAAGCAGACAAATTATTTTGGAAGTATATAATAGTCTATCAATTAGCAAAAGCATCTGATTGGTGTCTCGGCCCATTCGTATTTGAATTTTATGAAACCTACCACGAATTAAAGTACGAATCAATAGCAAAATTGATGGCAGTCTCATTCATGTCTAGTTTATTCCTAGGTTCAACTATTGTAGGATATTTGAATGACAGTCGAAACAAAAAACTTCCATGCATACTATATGGAATAATCCTAATATTTTCCTGTTATATTCGAGTAATAAAACATCCGTTTGCTCTTATTTTATCACAAATAGCGTTCGGAATGTCTTCATCTATTCTCTATTCAAGCTTTGAGAACTGGTTTGTGGATCAGACTAATCTTGAAATTCAAAACAAGGAAGTGAAAGATTATTTGATTTCTTCTGTTTTTGAAAAATCTATGATAGGGGATAGTATAACTGCAGTTGGAACAAGCCTTGTAACAGGAATATTCAAAAAGAAATATGGAATAACTACTCCTTATATGATTTCTATTTTAATAAGCATTGTTACAATAGGTGTGACTGGAATACTCTTCTCTAGTAATGATCAGAATAAGGAAAATGTTGAAATTGAGAAGGAGAATAAGGTCGAATCCTATGATATAAATGATGTGTTTATGAATATATTAAAAAGTCTTAAAGAATGTAGAAAGAAGCCATTTATCATTCTTATAGGACTAACTGAGTCTTTCATGTTTGTAACTTTGCATATTTTTATTTTCATATGGACACCTGTTTTGAAAGACTTAAACTCAGAAGTCGAAACTAGCGAAATTTTTACTTTGTTTATGCTATCACTAATGTTAGGAGGGGCAACATTCAGAGTAAAATTTATTTTTATAAATTAATGTTTGATTTAGGCGTTATATATGTTTTGCAATAATAATTCTTTCAACGTTGCGAAGATAATGAGTTTCTTATGCACATTAGCTTTTCTACTTGCTTATTTAAGGATAAGTTACAATACAACTCTATATGCAATGCTAGCCTACGAAGTTTCAATTGGCTTGTTTTATCCCACCTATTCTAAAATAAAATCTGAATACCTTCCATCGACAGCTAGGGGTACCCTTATGAACCTATTCAAGATACCATTTAATATAACAGTTGTCTTTCTATTATTTACTATGAACAGACTATTCTCAATACAGCAGGTAAAAATTTTAATTAAATAATTATTAGCTGTTAGTTGTCAATATGATACTAGGATTGAGTGTATTTATGATCCATATTTTTGCATTTAAGAAAACAGAGGAATTAAATGAGGAAGATTCAAATATTAAGAAAATTAATTAGATTATTTAAAAATATTTTCAAATATTAGAGAAATAAAAATTTGAAAAATCAAAAAAGATAAATTTACTTATTGTTTACGATAACTAGAGTTTTAAATATATTTATTTTATTTTTATGGTAATTTTTATAATTAGTAATTTTCATTATAACATAATTTATATTAAGTAAATAGAAAACTGGAATTCAAAGTGTTTTCTTATTTAAATTGAATGAATATTATAATCCTATCCTTCTCTCAATCTAATTTTATATAATTAAAATAAAAATGTCAAAAGAAGTATTCTTGATAACGATTTTTTTAATTTTGAATTTATCTGCGCAACTAAACCTTATCCCTGACAAAAATTGTCCTTTAATGGTTAAAAACCCTTCGAAGGGAAACAATCTATCTATATCGCTTAGATTTAGTTTTCCTTCAGTCACTCAAAACGAAATGATCCCTCAATTATCAGGATCCCCTGGCCTTTTGAATTCTCAATATATCGGATTGCAATTTCCTTCAAGCTTAGGGAATCTCTTAAATTACCATCAAAAATCCGCAGTGGCTTGCAAATTATCAGACGGATTAAATGAATACGATCTACCAACAGAAAAATCTGCAGCTAGTCCATTAACAGAACAAATCCTAGAGAAGAACGTTGCATATTGTAAGCTTGATATAAACCCAGAAAATACTCCGTTAAATACTGGACCTGAGGTGATTTACACTCTTACAGTTGAAATAGAGCCTATTGCAGTTTCTTATGTGAAAGGATTGTCTCTGTTTACATCAACAAGTAAGACCCCTGACAAAATAATAATAGACTATCTTCCATTACTAGGGTCTATTGCAAATTATAATTCTTACGATACTATCGAAACTCCCAGCCTTCAAATAATAAATTCTCAGGTAATTATCGTTTCAGGTTATGATGATGGAAATAATAGCATTTATTTGGGATCTGTTTTCGATTACAATATAGAGTTTAAGTCAAACGCATTTATAACAAAAGATGATCATATAATTGTATTCGAAATAGAGAATTCTATTGGTTTGACCTTACCTGATAAAATTACTTATTCCAAATCTTCTTCTGACAATAATTCTTTTAACAAAAATTTACAGTTTAAAAAATTAGACAGCAATAAATTTTTACTTTTGGGGCTTGAAGAAGATTTAAATCCTAATAACCAATTTTTCATTAGTTTAAAAGGGCTTACAGCAAATTTACAAGGTGTAGATAGTACGATAATTTTAAAAGTCCTTGTCTATTACAAAAATACATACAGTTTAGTATCTTCGTCACCTGCTCCGTTGGATATTGTCATCAAGAAAGACGAACTTTCAGTTACGGCTAATCATCCTGAATTCTGGGATATCTTCAGGAACGGTGCATGGCCTATTAGATTTTCTATTAAGCCGAACATAGAGATGAGTCATACAAATGGATTGTATATATCAATAAAACAAATTAATGCCAAAATTTCAGAAGAAAATGATGGTAACTTCGTAACGTTTATTGCTTCTACTTGCGATTTTTCTGAAAATTCTTTATTTAAAAATGAGTTTGGAATAAGACCCTCTTGCTATGCGCTTAAACTTAGTCAAAACTATCCCTCTGGGTCTTCATCTTTTGATGGCTCTGGAATTTTCTTCCATTTAAAAGAACCTCTTCTCGCAAATAAAGAATTTTATGTCACTGTCTGGGTTTTCGCTGATAATTGCGGTGGAGATATTTTCAATAATTATGATAATAAGGCTTCTGTAAAACCAGAGTTCAAAGTAGAAATTTTTAGAAATTTAGATAATAAAAAAATTAATGAAAGCAGATTCCAATTTGAAAAAAGCATCGCTCATGGCTCTCAAGAATTCAATGGAAAATGTTGGAACAATATTATTCAGTCATTCCAGGCTTCAAGTAATGAATCTCCTAATACTGCTGATGATAATTTTAAAAGTGATATAATAGAAGAATTTCCAAATGGAGAATCCCCGAATTTCGTAATTAAATTTAAAGAAATATTTTCTTGGAGAATAGGCTCGCAACTTTCCTCCACTTGCTCCTCGTGTTATTTAAATGACATCAGTAGCAATTTAGATGAGAAGTTTATATTTTCAGAGTCAAATACAATTACTGCAAATTCTTTTTTTCTTGTTGAAGCTGATTTAAATTTACCCTCAATTTCTCCTAATTTAAAGTATGGATTACCTGCTCAATATGATAATAACGGAACACCGACATCAGGGAACCTTACGATTCAATTTTCTAAAAAATGGTTTAAAGGAAATGACAAATTTAATAAGAATAATTTAGATCCTTGTTATGTTTCATGGGCTCTCGCTCACCCTCCTTCCTCTGATGCAAAAAATAAAAAGAATTTAAGTATTGATGTCAACGCCGAAGATTATGCATCATATAAAAATTGGATAGGAGTGGTAAGGTCAGATACGTCTGATTCGGATTTTGACAGCAAGAACACCTATCTACCAAAAAGTTCCGAAACTAATTCTAAAGAGAATATTATGAGATTGGTTTCGAATTTAAATAACGGATCAATTAGCGATAAGTGGATGTATTTTGAAAATGAAACTCCCTCTAATTCAAACACTAAAATTTCATGGTTTACAACCTGCGTAAATTGGAATTTACCTCAAACTATAAAATCTTTATTTACTTACATTGACATCCAATTTATTTGGAAATATGAAGGATCAGCATATTTTTCAGTAACAAGACTAATTAAGCTTTTTCCCGAAGGAGGAGTTTTTAATGACAAATCTAAATTCCCAACAGCGATCAGTACAAACCCATATATAAATCACTCTGTGCTAACTGATGGTGAACTACAAAGTAATGTTTGCCTGATTGAATTAGATGGAAAAGCAATAAAGGATGCTATTGCAGGAGATTCTGAAGCTAATGTATTCGCTTTATGGTTAGGATTCGGTGTATTGTTGGAAACAGAATATTCAGATGCATCCGCAACATACCCTGTCGGTCCTCTGGCAGAAAATGTTCTAACTTATGGTTTACAATCTCAAACTACTATGAATAAACAAAATTTGTATATAAATTTCCCTAAATACTCGACACAGAATGTTCCTCTACATGTATTAATGATGCAACTTCAAAATCCATCAACATTTGGAAAAACTTCAGCTAATATCACTAAAGGTCAAAACCCATCTTCGTATCAATTTCTGTTAGGATCACTACTGTTGTTTACTGGTGTAAAGTACCAACTACTACAAAATACTGAATCTCCAATTTTCATCCCATACTATTGCCCGTTCTACTATTTCCAAAATGAGAAGTCAGAGAATGCAAAATATTTGCATTTTGCACCATCAATTTTCGGTGCATGGTTGAATATGAATAGTCATTCAGACATTAAAAGCTTGAACAAATATTTAAATTATGGAGAAACAAATAGAAAAATGGCATTATTGCTATCAAGAACAGATTCATCAAAAACGATAAAAACAGGACCTTATAAAGGATATTCAGAAGCTGATTATAGTGAAATATCAAGATCTGTTACTCAGATAGGAACTCTTAGATGGAAGGCTTATAGTAATTCAGATGATACTTCTTTGCAAGTTTTTAATGGAATAATTGGTGGAAATAATATAGATGTGACCTGTACTGGGTTTTCATTGTTTATAAATATCAATTTATTTTATTTAAATAATCAGGTGGGATCGAATTTCATAACAAACCCGAAACATGGCTATTATAATTCAGAAAGTTACTTCTATGTCAGCGGAAATAAATTCAATAAGGCAGTATTTGGGGGAGGATTAACAGACATTGCTACTAGTATCTTAGACAATATCCATAACAATCAGATTAACGATGGTAATCCTAACTTCACAATTAGCGGAATAAAGAGACCTTCTATAGAATCGTACCTGGATGAAAATGGTACAATAGCAAATATGGGTAAGGCATTATTTTCCTGTGTTAGCGCTCATGTAACTAGTTATAATGGATTAGTGAATTATCAATACACCTCTTCCACAATATTCTATTTAGATTTTTCACCGTCAGTTAATGACTGGACAGTGGGTATAAGATTTGACAAAGATGATATTTCTACTAATGATGTTGCTGCAAATGTCAAATTTTCAATTACGTTGCCTGGAAAAGCCCCTATAAACTCAAGCATAGTAATTAAAGCGCAGCAATTTTCAGATGACACAATCTGTGGGATAGTCTCTGGATCGTATGCAAAAGATTGCACATCAACTCTAGATTCAAATTATAGCTGTCCGGCACCAGCCACTACAAACCAGTTTACAATATGTTGTTATAACATTAATTTTACTAATTCGATAGATTTGACCACCCTTTATGTGGATTTTATGACTTCGAGAAATTTCCCTAATCTAAAAGGTAAAGTGGTGACTAAAAATTATGATGCAAAGAATAAACTTAGTGATTTAAAATTAGCCTTTGATCTAAACAAAGTCCAAGATATCATAACAAAACAAAATGCAAAAATAGATAATGTATATTACTATCTAAGCAACCAAACAGATGGGATTGGAAAGATCACTTTTACAATTTCTTTACCTAGGCAACCTGCAAGGAATATGAAGATATCTGTACATGGTAACATGAGTCGATCTGTAATAACTGATATTACCCCTAGGTGCATCGCCACTTTTAGCAAAGACAGAATATTTGCAAGTAATTGGGATGAGGGCGACTCTCTTATAGACAATTGCGCATTTAGCGATACACCTGTTCCAATTCAAATTACAACGAAAAATATTATATACAAATGTGGACAAGTTTTCTCTAAAAATTTATACGTAAGCTTATGGCCTGTAAAGGTTGTTAATTGGAATGATGAAAATGTCATCAGCCATTTCAGAGTTAACATGATTAATAATTCAAGTGGCAAATCTATCGCAAAAAATAATGTAGAAAATAAAGTGAATTTCGACCAATTATTGGAAGAAAAGCCTATTGCTGTAGATCAGGCAAATTTATGTAATGTTTCAGATGTGTCACCTAGAATTCCAGGAGAAATCTCTGATTACATATTTTCAATTGATTTAGATACTAATTTAGAAATTATAAAAGATTCTACTCCCAACGAAATAACTATTTTTTGGCCATTCAAGTATTATGGTTCATTTATTACTAATTTGCTATGTTATAAATCAGAAGAATTATTAAATTGTTCATTCACAGATGAGGGAGTTCTCAGTATAAAATTTAAGGACTATCTCCCAGTAGGATCAGGAAGTTTAATTGATATAGAAATAATTGGAGTTCCTAATCCTGAAATAATTGGGGATGTCACATTCGCTTGTACTGTGAATAACTTGAGCCAATCCACTGGTGTTAGAACAAATATTATTACCGGTTTTGGTAAGTTGTTAGATGGTATAAATTCTGATGCTATAAAAAAATCAGGAAGTCTCGTTTTTATGAGTATACCAAATCCAGTAGAAATAAATAAACCAAGAGCAACTTCTCTGCATAAATTTAGAATAAAATTTGATGATGCTATCGGCTTGACAACTCTTCCAATAACTATAGAAAATGCTCCCATTATATATGTCTACTTTCCCCCAGAATACAATTTATATACAGATAACAATAATATTAACGCTGAAATTACTTTATATCACACTGATTCTGACAATATGATCGTAGCTAGTCCATCAATAACTCCTTATTACGTTTATAAAAAAGGAAATAAAATAATCATCATAATTAGTCAAACTCGAATTGAATTCAAATCAACGTTCAGATACATGGACATCTCTATCTTTAATATTTTAAATCCCTCCTATGATTCTTCTTTGACTCAAGGTTCAGCTAAATTATTTACAACATCACCGTTTTACATTTCTCTGACAAATTTTGCATATGATGTGATATTTTTTACAGCAACTAATGTTAATACATATGCGTCAGAAATTATTAATAAATCAGCGTATAGTTTTCTCAACTGGTATAGAGGAATTTCTTTTATACCTGATGACTCTAAATGGACAATTGATTTGTACACTTCTGAAAAAGAGCTGAACAAATTTAGACTTAAACCTGGTAGATATACCTTTGCATATTATGAGGTTAAAAAAAATAATATAGACGAAATCAAAGCAGCAACTACAACTCTTTCTCTTGAAGATGAAATATTTAAAACTTTGAAAACATCGTATAATGTCAAAACTATCATCAATAATCCGATATCTTTATTGATTGGTACTTCATGCACAACATTATCAGGAAGATATTTTTTAGAATTTTCTATTTCTAACAAAGAAAATTTCACTCCCTTATCTAAAATAGAAGTAATTGTGGATTCTTCTATCAAGGGAAAAATTTCTTTTATAACATCTTTGAATGTTTATGCTGGTGGATCATCAAAAATTTTCTTAAGTCTCGATGGTTACAATTTCGATACTTTAAATGTTGAATGGAAAACAGAAGAAAATTCTCAAAATGAAAAAGAAACAACTATGTCTTCTGGAGAAATCAAACCCAATTTAGAAATATCTGAGGATATAAATGATGACAAAACTACTATAATTGGTTATTCGATATTTTCTAATTCTGCCACAAAAAATAT
>Ga0169931_10013449_pt1 | contig 11178 bp, 5 predicted proteins | sample Kivu_15m_20L_FD_129675 | JGI IMG/M metagenome (GOLD analysis project Ga0169931, IMG submission 129675) | Freshwater microbial communities from Lake Kivu, Western Province, Rwanda to study Microbial Dark Matter (Phase II) - Kivu_15m_20L... | ecosystem: Environmental > Aquatic > Freshwater > Lake ... | reverse complement strand
ATATTTTTCAGTGACGACACAATTATAAGGTTGTCTCTCGATGACGTTAAAGTCTTTGTTAAGAGAGCAACCAAAGGATCGATCAAATGTTCTTGTCCTCGAAGGAATGTTTTCTTCAGAACAGCATGCATGAGATTAAGCGCAAAATTAATTGCAGCTGCAGCTAAAGGATTCACGCAGTCGTTGGGATTCATCTTGCTTAGCTCATGCCTATTAGACCCAGTCAGTTTCGGTGCATTTAATCCATCTTGCACTTGTCGTAGGTCTTCTTGCTGCTTTGCCTTTATTTCAAGAGCTCCTCTCTTATCATGAGCTGATTTTAGTGATGATGGATTCCAAGTAAATACCGGCTGAATTTTTCCATCTAATAATCGTGATGATGTATTCTGCTGCTGCTTTGCCCCCTTCGAAGTCGTGGTAATGACTATTTTGCTTAGTTCAGACCCATCTCCATCAGAAATATTGCCGTCCTCATCTTCATCGTACGTGTGTGGGCACTCGACGATGAAAGGAGAAATGGTAGCTTTTACAAAGGGTAGAAGCTCGTCTAATTTGACGCTGCGATTGTTTGATAAACCTACTATGATACGAGATAGACATTCCTGAATCTTCGCTACTGTGGATTTCTTGTTGTCCGAGTTACGTAATTTCTCTAGAAATGGTTGAACAATTACATGGATTGACGAGAGCTGAGTATTGCCCACACCTTTATTATCCAATTTCTTAGACGGTTCAAATGAGATGAGCTCACTCAAAATCTGAAGAGAGGTGAAGGTTTTATTACCCATAGCTTCTTTTATCAAACGCCTTTTCACCCCTTCGACTTCTTTCATCTCACTAGCTTGGCCAAATAGATCAGACAACACAATATCCTGTAGGAAGAAGGATTAAAAAATATGATTATACTATCCACCACTGTATTCCCTTACTCCAAAGCCATAATAAGATAAAACGTACCATCATCGCGGGAAGCGAGTTGTCAAAATGGAAACGTAGTATATCTTCTTCATTGTTAGATTCCCTACCACGGTGAGTTTCCACCAATGAAACTAAAATGGAGTGTAAGCAGGCTGCTCGGACATGTAGCTGATATCCCTCTGTTAGTGTTATTGAAAGTTCACGTAGAATCACGGGTATGTATTTCATATCAAGGCTAGCAGTCAGCCTTGTAAGTGCAATCCGAGCTTGATCGCGCTCATCGGATTCCCTATTTTTTAAGGCATCACAAAGTAGACCTAAAAGGTGAGGAAACTTTGATTCTAGTAGGCGCTCTGAAAGTTTCTCAAAAAGTTTTGTAAGTGAGGTTAAGAGCTGGCAACGGACAATCGATGATCGATTAGATCCAGTTGTGCATTTTTTAACTAAATGCGCCTCAATCTTTGGGATTATTTTGCTCTTTAAAAACGCCAACTCCGACCGAGCCTTAGGGAAGTTTGCAGTCTGAACACACACTTCGATTTGAGTATTATGATCCCAGAGCAAGTGGTCGACATGAAAGTGGAATGCATCAAGCAAAGTGCTTATCAACGTGAGTAGGTACCTCTCTTTGCTGGGATGGCGATGGATTTGTAGAATCGTAGACCAGAGAAATCGTTGGTATTTTCCGAGTGGTAATTTTCTCGCAAGGACTCCTATTGTTGAAATAGCCTCCAGAGCATGGTTTTCGTCTTCCTTCGATGAGGCTTCATGTATAGAATGCATTAGTAGCGGCAAAAGAATCTGCACAATAGTTGAGGTAGATAAATGACATGTGGATTGCTGTTCTTCTAGTGTTGATTCATTCTGTGCATTTAGAATCTTCCGCAATCGAACGAATGCTCGTGTACGGCGATGCATTTGAACATGAACATAATTTAAGAAGAAGTCAAGATCAGGTTCGTTTTCATTTATAAGTGAGTTGAGATCACCATGGAAGTGAATGCTAGAATAGCTGGAAAATTTCCTTGATATTTCGTAAATGAGCTGAATATAATGTTTTCGTGCTCCTTGAATATCAGTTTTGAGGCCTGTTCGAATACATGGGATAATTATGGTTCTAGCGAATTCGATGCAATCATCTGAACCACGAGATAACAAATTTATTAGTGCCTTCAGAGCTTGTACACATCCTCTTGTAATAACACCATCTGGGTCGTAAAGGAGATGTAGACAAGTATATAACAAGGGAAGGATACTGGATAGCCCATCTTTAGTAGAGTTCATTAAATTCTCTGCCTCGAGAAAGGTTGACCAGCTTCCAAGCCCTGAATCCTGCCCTAACTTATTGATCGCTGGAAGAACCTGATCAAAATCGAATTCATCCACGTTTCGCTTGCTTATGGCTGACATACTATTAAGTGAGAGTACCACTTTCTTCATCGCGGAAGTGGCGTCATCGCGGAGGGATATTGCTCCAATCACTCTCACTATATCCAATCGCATGGCCTTGTCGGTTAAGCCTGCACGTGTTTTGCTCGGACCTAATAACCTTGCTAACGAAGAAAAAAGAAATGAAGCAGTATGTGCATTCACCCGAGGGGCGAAATTGACAAGTATATTTGTAACATCAGATTGATTTTCTGGATCATTTTGAAGATGAGGAACCAGAACTCTACAAAGTGTATTCAGAGTGTCACTACTACTCTCATTATAATCTTCATGTAGAGAAATTAGCTCACTGATACGACGTAAAATCATGAGCTCCTTTTTATCAGAGACGTTATCATGCTTTTTTCGGTATGTAGGCCTTTTATTTTCATATACATAGTCATTCCGCCGCAGCCTTTCAGCGAATTGATCTAACAACAATGGAATATGGTATTGGACCAGTTTGACACCTCCAGTTAGATCTAAATTATTCATGCTCGTTGATCCAGTGCTCAAACTCCCACATTCATCAAAAAAATTTTCAAGTATCCGAAGAACTGCGTCCATAATTTTAGATGTGCTCGTATTCGATATACACATTATGACGCTTCGTACGATATCCACTTGACTGTGGAGATATCTTACTAAAACAGGATGGATGGAGCAGCATTCGATAAGCTTCAAAATACTTGGGGGATTTATGGCGTTCACAACCATTCCAGGAAGAGTCACTATGGATGGCTTTAACGTTACCCATAGAAATTCCACATGCTCAGTGTCGAAGGTTATTTTGAACCTATCTAGTAATTCTTGCATCCGACGGAAGCTAGAATTTCTCAGCACGCCAACTTTGGCGCGATATATGTCCTGATTCTCCAGCATTAAACACTCATGTTTCGGTGATACATCATGTGTTATTTTGATCCTATGCATTTCAGTGTACTGGATTATCTTCAAGCACAGGAACAGGAAAACATCTACATATCCTTGAATGCATAGAGCGCACTGCTTGATAACTGTTGAAAGTAGATTCAGGAAACCTTCTAGACGAGAAGTAGGAATTCTTGCTATCGCACTAGCGTCAATATCAAGGCAAACTTTGATGAGTGAACGTATACGATCTCGGTTAGCGTGACCATTATTGACTAATGTCATATCAATAGACTTTGGGATGAATGCACGGATCATCAAATAAATAAAATAATCGAAGTCCCCTTCATAATTATTTTTCGCAATCATGGCTATAAACGATAATATCGCACTACGTCTGGCATCAGCTGAATTCGATGATTTGGATCGAGAGTTAGAGCCTCTCGCTATCAAACGTCCGAACAGTAGCCGTATGATTACAGGGAAAAAATGTTGCCGGTGACTGCTATCAACAAAGTCATCAGTGGTTGAATAGGCATTTATCTTTGTCAGTGTCTCTCTAAGCTCACCCTTAGTCAGCATTAATTTCAGTGAATCAGCATATGGACAGACATAGGGAAGTTTAAACTTCATAATACAGTCAAATGAAAGTTTGGCAATAGCCATATCAGGGTTAGACAAAAACGATATAAAAATGAAAAGGAGTAGATCACTCTGATACAAGTGTATCAACCCCTTCAATTCGCGAAACATACTCAAGAACGAAATAAGCTTCTTCTGTATTGTCTTAGATGTAAGTTGATCCTTCGTCCAATCAATAAATGTGTGAGTCGAATCCTGGCATAGATTCCAATCAATCTCACGGGAATCGGGGTCATCATCATGATATACGAAGTATTGGCGCGACAAAAAATTGATAAAGATCGGCACAATAATTCTCGCCTTCCGCGAAATGATGAGTGGAATCTTGTACGTAATACTCCAAATTGTATCAAAGAGCGTGTCCTTGTCGGTGCCCGTATAATGCATACGTGGGAGATTTAACTGATCATCTGTACAAGAAATTGAGTCATGATTGTTCCTTACGATTTCCCCTTGAGGATACATCGTATCAAATAACATAGATTCTACACACGGCCATACGACTTTCTCTTGCGTTGCAATCAAGGCAACGATGGCTCGAACTACAGCAGACCAAAGCGGTTGGAATTTAACATGCAATATGCCAAACATGTGATGAATGGCAACTTCTGAATACTGGATTGGTAATCGACCGCTTCTACCCAAAATTTCTACTTTACTAATGGCTGACAAAAACTGCCGCTCGTTATCTAATGTAGGCGAGTAAGATTCAATCTGGACTAAAGTCTCAATTAAGTCACAGGATCCATGATTTAAACGGGACGATTCCTCATCCTTGGGGCGGGAAAAATCATGTTCATCGTCTAACTCGCCGTGGGTGTCAAGGTCCGCAAAGTTTGTCACGAAGGCTTTCTTTGGATACGAATTCAAAACAGATAATGAGTACTTGCGAAGAAAAGGATTAGGTGATCGCAAATTCAAAGTAAGTCTTTCAAAGACTTGATCCGGTGAGTTCGATAATTGCATAGAAAAGCTGGATAATGCTTGAACAAAATTCGCTATGCAAACAACTGTGATCGGTGACGATGCGTTTTCGTTAATTACGTGACATGCAATCACCCTTGCTTGTTCCAAGCACTTTCTAATCTTTTTATCCAATTTCGTTAACAAGGGATAAGGTCGGCTAGGATTCTTGCATTCCAAAATTGTGGCGCTTAGTCCACCTAATAACATCGATGTGATTAAACTTTTTTTGTCAGTGCCATCGTGCAAGGACGATGACGGCGAAATCTCCATAAACTCTTTCCAGAACCGTTCTATGCTATGAGTATACCAAGAAAGGATACGTCTGAGCACTTGCTCATTTTGTTCTTGAATAGGATCATCCCTTTCTTGTGGTTGAATATGCGCAAGAAAGGGTAGAATACGAGCAAAGTTTCCTATTTTCTTCCCATCAAGGTCCTCAAGAACCATATGAATCAAATTTACCTTTTCATTCATGGGTATTTCACAATCACGAGCTATGGAAGCGCAGAAAAGATTATAGGATTTTATATTTGTAGAGGAATCACTACCGTCATCTCCGTTGCTATATAAGCTCACAATGGAATATAACAGTTTCCAAGGTGCTGATGTACCATTTATGGAGTTATTATCACCGTTATCCATTCTCCGTACTATGGAAGATAATAACATGGGAACAAGGTACTTTACTCCTAATGAATGTGGTAGGGATGGTAATAATTCATCTATAAGAAAAAGAGTTGAATCATATGACTGGGATTTAATTCCTGTAGTGATATCAAGGATTGGTGAAATTAATCCACACAAATGTAATGACAAGGTCATATCTTGACTACCAAACGTTTTCCACATAGAGGAAACAATTATAAGTATTTGTTGTTGTATGGATGGAGATACCATGAAATACAATTGTGTGTCAAGTAAACAAGTAAGGATAGGATACATCCAAGGAATGTCTGTTTCTGTATAGGAAGACGATGATGGATGTCGCAACAACGCTCCCTGACCATAAAGAATACATTGATGAAAAATGACAAGTTTATTATGAAAACTATGAAGTAAAAGAGATGAAGGAGGATGTTGTTGTTGATTTGTATTCGATGAATTGGTAATGTGATGAATTGTAGTATGAATAGACTCTACAAGATTTTCCCAAACAGGTTGAAAGGATATCCAACCTTGTAAATGATTTTGAATATGATGAAAAAATTGAGTAGCAATAGAAATATAAATTTGTAGATCATGTTGTATTCGTTCCTTAAAATTTCCTTGTCTCTTGTCTTCTTCTTTTTCATTATCATCCTTCAAAGGATAAGCACCTGAACCTAAAATATATTCCAATACAAAGGTAAGAATTCCTTTACTTGTCTTGGAATGTAATTTTCCTTCGACTCCTTTACAAAGATAAAATAAAAGTAAGGAAACACCATGTATAGCATCTTGAGGTAGTACATGTGATTTAATTGCTATTGCTTCCGATGATGATGATGATGACGATGATGAAGCACTACCCTTTGTTGCTGCATAGGAGGAAATACATAAAGCTTGAATGACTTTACGTACATGTCTTATCCGTGCAGCATCGGAAATCAGTACTTTACGTATCCAAGGTGCAAACGTTTCCGCTGCAAGACGTCGAACGAATTCTTGTGTATGTCCTAGTGTAGAACCATAAAATTGACGTACTGTATCCATACATGTATGGACATGTTCTGAATGATGATCGTTGACTCCTCCCTGAGATATGATTTTGGTATTGTTATTGTATTTAAATAAATAGGATAAACATCGAAATGCAGCTTCTACAATCGATACATTCAATGTCACACCTCCTCCTCCTCGAAGTAAATGTGTTGGAGGGGGCTGAATGAGATGATAAATAATTCGGGGTAAGATGGATTGAAACAAATACGGATGTATCTCTCCCTTGACATCTTTTCCAAGTACAGCTAATAGATGTAAAACATCGGATGTAACTAAATTAGTTACAAAAAATCTAGTATCCTTTTGGGTCAATGGATGATAGGATACTACGAGCTGCCTTTCATGCAAAGTGATTGTTGGTGTTGTCGTATCCTCTGTTGTCGGAGATGACGATGGAGAGAGGACATGTTCGAGTAAAATCGATACAATATCTGACAAGTGATGTAAGATTTCAGGCAATGAATGAACCAAGGGAGATAATTCTTTATATAATTTTGAAAATAATTGAGATGAATTTCTTTCCTTGGTTATATCTAATTCATTTCCAAACGTCGTGATTGATAAATCATATTGTAGAGGATCATCATCATCATCATCAGCCTGTTGGGATGGACCCCTTTTCACCTTCTTTGTCACGGGTTCATCTATGATTGTTTCATTATGAACAATATTTTCACGTGTTGCACTTGGGGCAATCGTCCCCCCCACCGTGGATCGATGAAACGTACGATATATATCGGCTGTAGCACGTTTGGCACGTTGTTTCGAGGATTGAAATCGTACCCGCTTTTTAGATCTAGGATCTACATTGACTACCTTGATTTGTTGTTGATTGTTATTGGTATCCATGACTTCGTTTTAATCATGTAAAAGGATGGATGATATTGATGAAGAAAAATGGAAAAAGGTCAATTTGCGTTGATGATGCTATTATAACACCAAAATCATACGAAAGAAAAAATGAACCATTGCAAAACGGAACCGAGGAAAGAGACTTTTGAATGGTTCTGCACGGCGGTACTGGCAGTGTCTACATGTACAGCTGTAGCTACTGTAGATTGGAGAATCGGGAAGAGAGAAAATTCAGCACGAACGGTAAGTTACTGTCATCAAAAACTGGATGACCGGATGACCCCATGTAGGACTGTATAAATGGATGTAGTTTCTTTGTTCTTCCCTACCCTTCGTTACAGGGTGTTATCTAGAGCTGTGCATGTGTTTTCTCATCTCAGTAAATCATCATTTACGTGAAAAAGGACGCTTTCAATCGTTTACTTACCGCACAGTCATGTGTTCATGGTCGCCGGTCTGGGTCTGGGGTACGGTTAGATTGTACTAGTAGACGGCGTAGCCCAAAGGCATCCCCCGTGTTTGGAACGAACCGCAACCAAGAAGATGTCCAAGTTAATATATACCCCATATAGGTGACAAACAACAACAACAACAATAATAATAACCAAGAAGATACAATGAACATTTCCTTTTCAAGGGAAAGACTGGACCAATTCTCAGACGATGTAGGTACCTTATGTGTTCCACGATTCATTCCTATCCTCGACAATCCACCGGATACATTGACATTTCTTCGTGATTATGTTTGGCCTTCGAAACCATGTATTATACGGAATGCTATTTTACATCCGACAACGTACCAACCACTTATTGTTACCTTGGATGATATTATTAATATACAACTTGATTCTATCTCTTCTTCTTCGTCGTCGTCCATGTCTACAACAAGGAAAAGTATAACTGTCGATGTCACACCGGATGGAAGAGGTGATTGTGTACGAACGGTTCGGACAGACCACTTGGACAACGAGGATGATGATGATACCAAAATAAAAATGTTTGTCAAACCCATGCAAATATCCATGTCTGTATCGTCTTTTAGAGATATGTTACGACGAGGGAAGGATTTGACAGAAAAAGTAGTATATGATGATGATGATGATACTACAAACATTTCATCGTCTGATTTACAAGGTCTTGCTATCCTCACCGCATCATCTTCTTCTTCTTGTTCATCATCATTACCGAATGATGATGATGACGACGGAGAAGTAGTACTCCCCCCAGGAGTTTACTATTATTCACTTCAAAATAATTGTCTCAGGACTGAATTTACATTTTTATGGAATTTAAATTTATTCCCTACATCATTTACATTCGCTCAAGAAGCATTCCATACGGGTGTACCCCAAGCTATCAATCTTTGGATAGGGAATGAACAAGCGGTTTCATCTATGCATAAAGATCCATTTGAAAATTTATTCTATGTACTATCGGGTGAAAAGATATTTACTCTTTGTCCCCCAGGGGATACAATCTTTTTACAAGAAGAAGAGTTTGATAGTACATGCTTTGTTTGGAATCAACAAGATCAAATATGGACTGTTCCATTACCACAAGAGGAAGAAGATTGTAGTAGTAGTACCAAAGTACGATGGTTAGAACCAGATGTATCTATACTTGTAGATCATCAAGATAACAAACAACCACAAGAAGAAGAAGGTGATTACGAATCATCAAGGAAACGTCGTACACAATTCATTGCAACTTGGCCACATGTAGCGTATACACATCCTTTACAAGTACATGTACAACAAGGTGAATTATTATATCTACCTGCACTATGGTATCATCGTGTAACACAATCTTGTGAAACTGTAGGATTGAATTATTGGTATGATATGAGATTTGATACACCCCTATGGTCTTACTTTAATTTACATCAACATGTAAAAATGTGAAATAAGAAAGTCCAGGAGATGTATACATACACTCAGAATATGACTTTATTTCTTGTTTTTTTTTTCTTTTTCAAAATTGACCCATTTGTGCAGCCATGACAGCCATGACTGTCCACATACGATTTTCAGCTTCTGGAAAAACAAGACTAGACTTGGAATAAAATACTTCATCGGATACTTCCTCTGGATGTCGTGGTAAACAATGTAAGAAAACAGCTCCCTTATTAGCATGACTCAATAGTTTTTGATTTACTTGATATCCATCAAATTCCTTCACACGCTTTTCATACTCAGCTTCCTTGAAAACAACAAAACAAGGTTCATAGTAGAGACATATATAAATAAATAGATTTATATTATAAAAGTATGGATAGAATACAAACATAGAATGAAAATAGTACATCCATTTTGTTCACACATACCTGACCCATGGATACCCAGGTATCTGTTACAACGACATCACTTCCCTTAACTGCTTCTGAAGCCACCGCAGTTAAATAAACATCTTTCGTTCCATTTTCCTTGGCTAATTGTTTCGTCTTGGCAAGTATGGAAGGATTACATTCATATCCCTTGGGAGTAGCAATACGCACATTCATTCCTAATTTTGCTGAGCCCATCATTAAGTCATTCAAGACACTTTTTTCCAAACAGAAAAGAATGCAAGTGAAAAAAAAAACAAGAAACAAGTTCATCATGCAATGATGAGGGGCATTCCCATTATGAAGCAAACAAAAACAACAACGTACTTATTACCATCTCCTACCCAAGCCAAGGTTTTACCACGAATAGCCTCTGCACCGAAATGCTCTTCCAAGGTCATTAAGTCTGCCAAAGTTTGCAATGGATGATGTGTATCACTCAAGGCATTAATGACAGGGACCGTAGCATGAGAGGCTAATTCAACAACATCGTTATGTCCATATACTCTAGCTAAAATCATAGAATTGAAACGTGATAAGACCAAGGCAGTATCTTTCATCGATTCGTTCACTCCCAACTGAATATCCTGAGGTCCTAAAAATAAAGAATAACCTCCTAATAAAGCCATACCGGTTTCTGTCGATACACGAGTTCTCGTCGATCGTTTTTGAAAAATCATGGAAATCGATTTACCCACCAATGGACGTGGAGCTTCTACAGGATTCAACTGCTTCGATGAATCTTTACTGTAAATGGATTTGTAATGTTTAGATAAATCCAGTAGTGCTCTTAATTCAGTGTTACTGTATGAGACGATGAGATGGGTGAAAAAGTGACAAGAATAAGTGAAACTAGGATCTACATCAAAATAAACAACCAAAAATTAGCAGCATACCTTAATTCATCAATCGAAAGAAAATGTCTACCAGCCATTTGTTTTAAAGGATATGAAAAAGCAACAGTTGCAGCGGTAGTCGAACCACTATGAAACCGGATATTGGGAATGGAAGGAGCTAGATAAGATAGAGGTAATACCTGCATAACACCCTTGGAGGATAAGATTCGTGTTGTTGTACAGCTAAGCATCTTAGAAGAAGAAAGAAATGAAAAATACTCCGAAATTGAATAAACAAGTTTGGACCAAAGAGGCTTTTGGGGCTATTTTGGGGATATACATATACTCCTCGACTACGTAGAACTAAATCAGGTCCTATTGTTATTTGCGCAGAGTTTGTCAATTTCGTAAGCGCTGGCTCCGCATAAAAAGAAAGATAAACCGGACCCGTCGTATGTAGAATCTGGTACTTACCGTTCTTGTATGGTCGATTTCCGCGATGCAGCATTTAATGAAAGCGCGGTATTCTCTTCACAGCTCACCTGATACCCTCTTGTCATCATGCCCTACTCAAGCAGTCTCTCCACTTTTACTGATGGTACCCCTGTCGCTAAGAGAACTCGAATGTCTTCAACCGTTTCT
>Ga0169931_10013448_pt1 | contig 11178 bp, 10 predicted proteins | sample Kivu_15m_20L_FD_129675 | JGI IMG/M metagenome (GOLD analysis project Ga0169931, IMG submission 129675) | Freshwater microbial communities from Lake Kivu, Western Province, Rwanda to study Microbial Dark Matter (Phase II) - Kivu_15m_20L... | ecosystem: Environmental > Aquatic > Freshwater > Lake... | reverse complement strand
CCTGCGACTAAAAATTAAATTTTATCATCGATATCGATATCGTAGTTAAGTAAAGTGACTGCTTTTGCCCTGTTTTAATCAACAAAGCATCCCACAAAGTAATTATAGATAATTTTGATGTTGCAGTTTATAAGTTAGACTGAAATGGCTTCGAAAGGGGCTCCTTACTCATAACCTGCCATGAATTACTTGAGTTTTTCAAAAAGAAATTACATACCTGAAGCTGCAGTGAATCTACTTAGCCACTATTTTTCCATTTAAGACTAAGATTAACTCAGACATGCAATTATGTTGAGTTTGTAGTAGAAACTGTAGTAGTCTTCGAACGAAAACATGCTAGAAACATTGAGTTAACCTTCTTTGCCGATGCCTAATACTTCTTTGTATATTTTTTGAGATATTGGTAGTCTTCTCAAAAGTTGGAAGGCCATCGGTGCTATCTCCTGATGATGCAAAAAGGAAAAAAGCTGCTAGTAAAAATCAGGGTTATTGCTCAGTTGTTGTCTTGGAAGAATTTAGCTACTAATTTCTTCTTCTTAGTCAGCAAATTTGAGACTGTAGTCTATGCCGAAACTTTTTAGATTGGCCCAGACAGTACCACTTTTGTGGGGATCTTTAGCTGAATCCTAGTAAAAAGCAAGAAATCCTTAAAGTGTGAGTTTTCCATCATTATCATAGTCGTAGCGAGTAAAAATGGCATGTATTTTGTCATCATATCGTCGATTGATGGTACCCAGACAAGCACTAGTGAAATCTTGACAATTTTACTTACTCATAAGTCCATTTTAGGAGTATCTTTCAAACAGAATCGTGAAGCATCTAACGACTTTCGGATGAAGTTTATTGTTGAATAAAATTTAAGGCTCATTGTGTGTACTTATATATCTTTATCAATACATTTTTACCTTTTCGAGATAGTGATAGGTTGATCTAGATTAATCGGAATATCTTTCATTATCCTCGAGTTGTAGTACTAAGGAATCTCCTTATCTTGTGTCAATTTTATCTATTAAATAGAGATAGAATATAAAGTTGTCATAAACTTTTTGAGTTAGTACAGTGTAGCATTAAGTGCCACGCTTATCTACTTCTTTTTGCTAGAATCTGTCACATAAACGATGTCATTCAGAATAATCAAGGTAATGTTTTAACTTTTTTATCGTTTCTACAGAGAATCAAGTTATAGATGGCATTTTTTTTAAGAATTATCGATAAGAACATTAATGAGCTTGAAAGTTTTGCCTACCTGAATCCATTACTGTGTCTAACTGTACTATTCCATAAGTCTCATAGCGTGTTATAGCAATTTATTAGTGTACTCGAGCTAATTATTTTTCCCGTTGTACATTTACACGAAAAAAGACAGAGCTTTCTAGTAAACTTATTAAGAATCTACTTCGTAGATGAGATAGAGAAAATATTTATAAAGTTTTAGTTCATCCATGTTGACTCTTCGACGGTATTACGCTTCTTTGTAGCCGTAAACAGACGCGATATAGTGACATTTTTTGTTTATTTCTATCATGAGACTCTTCATCAAATTATACTATTCAACTGTAAGGTTTTTAAGTTGTTACTTGGGAAACATTTATTGAAAAAATGACTAGAATTCATTCAACTAGTCGTATTAGCCAAGTCCTTGCTAGCAACCGATGAACTGATTGACCCATTTAAAGTATTGTTTTCTGTCTTAGATTCGATCTCTCATCTCGTTCCATATCGCTCTTAGTGTCTTTATGTAGATTTTGACCTTGTAGCTGAGCTTGTATATGAATCCTAGGAGACTCAAAACTTAATTGACGATATTGTGATCGTTTTTGTGGTTAATAAGGGCTGAAATCACTACTTCGTCTATGTTTTCTTGTGCTAAAATTTAGTTCAAGTCTTTTTTGCCATATTACCCTACGCCGATGGCTTAAAAGATGCCTTTGAGAACTCTGCTGACCTGTTTGATATTGTGTGTGGTCAGTTTGTTTATAAAACTATGTATGATGTCTGCTCTGCAGGACTTCATTTCGTATCCTTTTGCAACCACCTCACAGTACTTCTTTGTTGCATAATCGTAAAGAGCCTAATGCTGATTTTATCCCAATATTATGCTCTAGAAAAATGTTCTGACTTTATCCTTGGGAAAATAGTTTGAAAATTTACTCATTTCGTTAAGCAGATCGATATCTTAGTTCAACACTACGGACAAATCTGACTCCAAAATAGTGTCTATGAGAAAATCGACGTGAGGTTTTTTGAAAATATGGGAAACTTATTGAAAAAGTTTATAGAGTGAAATTCTGCTTTAGTAGTCGCCTTTCTGGGCTATCTTGTATAATCTTTCTAAGTCAGTTACCTATAAAATTGACTAATTAATCAAAAATCTGAAAAAATCTTATGATTTTTTGATGAGTTGAACATGACTGTTAGTCAGATAGATTTTTTCGAATATTTTTTCATCTGCTATCCATTTTTTCTATTTTTAACAAAAATGTACTATAGTTTTGTTGCGTTAAGAAGAGTAGGTAAGACTTTTGATGATGTCTTTGAGCTCGTTGAGTCCTTGAAGTTTACGCTTCAGAGCTTCACTTTGCAGACAACTATCGACAAGCCTCATTTTCTTTTCATTTTCGTACTAGTAGACTTTTTCCATTGAATATACTAAGTAAATTAAAATCTACTTCTTTTTTGTAGTGTTTTGAAACCAGAAAACAGCATCTATGATCTTTCCTTTGTAAATTACTTAACAAACTGCTAATTTTATATAAAAATATGTTTTTCTATGACTGGCTTTAATCTTTATACGAGCTCCTTGACGACAGTTTTGTGCAAGATGGGAGCTACTCCACTTATTGCTTTGACATATGTGCTCAAGAAAACTATATTTATGTGATTTTAGAATAGCTAGACAGGTTTACTGAAGCCTCCTTTGCGGCCAAACTAGTTTAAAACTACGAATAAAAACTATGATAAATATTTTTTTCGAGGCAAAGCGTACAATTTTTAACCACTAATTTCTTCGAACTCAGAGTCGTTTAGATCATCGTTTTAGGTGCGACTTTTGGACCCGCTATCGAAATGACTTCTCTATTTTACTATTGATTTAAAAGGTTGTATTTTTGGACTTGTCGCATCTACATCTTCTGTGTAATTTGTGAGTCCATAGTAGCAGCCCTTCTAATCAAATTTATTTCCATCCTAACAATACACTTTAAATGCGACTTTGAGTAATTTTTTTTAGTCATTTTTATGTATAATTTGAATGATTGTAGAATTGTACCAACCGCCGTAATGGTCCTAGCAGTCTATGAGATCACCTTACTTGAGTTCCATACGCCATTCGAAATCTGTTGATTTACTTTTGTAGGGTGCAATCATATAGCTGTTTTTTTAGATAATCGTGGTTTCGTCGTACTCGTCTTTTTAGAACTCGATTTTGACTTTGTTTGGTTTTAGGAATTCTAGAACTTTACCTCTTGACCAGACGCCCTTGGCTGACATATGACTGAATTTAAGAACATCAAGTTTGTCTCCTTCTTTGAGTTGTTGCACCCAGATCTTATCTCCCTGTCTATTGAGGCTATCAGCGAAGGTCTACATGAACATTTATGTACTTTGTAATTAACAAATTGGTTGTTTTCCTTGTAGTAGAGTTCGTCTGCGTTGAGTACAGTGATCAGCATTTATGCAAAAAGTGGGTACTGTTCAGCTAGAGCCAGGTTGTTGATTACTAGATGCGCGCACTGTTCGAGTATTTGATTGCTCAGATTGAGCACTTCTTTGTTTCTGAGTAACTAAAATTGTACCGAAAGTATCGAGATTTGAGTATTTTTTGACAGACAGGAGGAAAGACCTGCGTAAGGAAGTACTATATGTGTTAAGCGGGCAGGGTTTAAGCGAGAGTGTGGGTTTCTAGGTGTCTAAGAAGATCGAGGATGGTCACAAGATGGGGTAGGGCTTAGTCTTCGGCTGGCACGGAGTACATGTTGGTCGAGACGACCTTTTTGTTCCACAATTCGCGGTTAATCTAGACGAGAGGATACTGTATCATTTTATCCTAAAAATCTATCAAATTTATTATAATCTCATTCTTTCTTATTCTTTTTTATTTTCATTCAAAAAACTAAAAGAGCCTATACATATGTAAACTTTCAGATAGATATAAAAGAAAAATAGATATACAATACAAAAAATGCATTAAAAGACAATTTTTTGAGGTTTAATAGTTTTTAGATTAAAGTTTTTTTTTGGCAAAGAAACGAATGATTTTTGCTTATCCTTTTTTGTTATAGCTAAGTAAGGATATAATATATATTTTATAGTCGTGTAAAGCCATTACTTGATACATTGGTTCTATTTTATCTATGCTATGTGTGACTATTCTGTATATTAGTTGTAGCAAAGTGATACTTAATCATTTATTCTTTTCCATCGCAATCTGAATTTAAGACTTCAGCTTTTGATTCACCTCTTTTATCTAATCCACTTGCTTCTTATGCTTGTCTGCATCTTCCTTCAGCTTTCTATTTTGTTCTTACCTTGTACTTTTGATTGTAGCGCCTAGTTCCTCCACTCCCCTCTACAGTTCTGCGCACTCTTTTTCGAGCTTCAACATTTCAGCGCTCTAAGTAACACATGCCGTACCATTAATGTTTTTTTTTGGTCGGAATCGATGACCCTACGCATCGCGTGGTTGATTGAGCTCTAGTAGAGGTTGCGATATGCGCTCATCTGATTGCGATACTCGTCTCTGACTCGCACAAGAAGCAGTCCTCGTTGTCTGCAGTCGATTGTTATCTGTCTGATTACCTCATCGAAGCACTGATCAAAGAGTTCCTAGCGTACCGGACACAACCCGATTTATCGTGCCTGCTTACTTATCAGTCTTTTATCTAATTCTTGATGCAGTTGAATGACTTCTATCTTAGTAGCTGGTGTCGACAAAACAGTTTGCACCCACAGCTGTCCGTTGTCTGTACGATGTTCTTTCGGGGGCAAGATTCCGCCGAGTATATCCTAGGTGTGGTGAGCCTCGTCTTCTTTTTTGTTTTTTCGTTGACCAGTTATACGTGTGGCGCCGCTTATGAGGACAGGGGTTGAGTATTTTACAAGGGAATTTTGTTAGGCGAGCATGAAGAACGATTTGTAACTTAATTATTGAAATATTCTAAGCATACATAGAGTAACACACTATCATTAGCATAAAATTCAAAGAAAGATCTACAATACAGCAGATATCACTTTTTTGAATCAAAAAAGGTCATAAGATGATAATTTTTATGACATTATTGATAGCTATATGCAATAAAAACGCAATTCTACTTTGTAAAAAAGTAGTCAAATAGCTCTAAATTTTTACTAATAAAATTTAATGTGAGTTTATTATTTTTGAAAATCTTAATAGATTCAAGTTGAATGTTATATTTAGGGCTTTGGTTTTATTGCACCGATCATATTGGATATTTATGTAGGCCAACTTGGACGACCAAATCAATCAGACATCCCAGCAAGTCATCGTGCGCATCAAGGAACTCTAAGCAAGCACTGCATGGAAGCCAAATGGCAACAAGCCTTGCTAAATGTTCAAGATGGACATTGAAAACAGAGTGGCTTCTAAGGGTATCGCTGTTGTGCCTTACAATATTGAAAAAGTGATTGAGTTTCTGCAAAACGAAGAAACATTGCTAAAAATAAATGGAATGTTGATTGAAATAAAGGTCATTCACGAAGTCAAAGATTAGTTCAAGGTCAACTATATGAGGTATAAAGGCATATGGCCGGTCGCAGAAAGAGATTTCGTGAGTGTAGGCAGAGTACTTAGGGTCAATTAAAACAAAATGTACATCGGAACTACTGCATGCAAGTATCCAGTCCCCGAGGTTAACAAAGTGGTTCGAGGTGAGGTCTATCTTGGTGGCTACATCATCGAAAAAATTGACGAAAAGAACACAAAAGTGACCTATATTGCTGATGTGGACATCAAAGGTAGTATTCCAGCAATGATCAAAAACACTCTTTCTTCCAAGCAAGGAGAAGTCGCTGGAAAAGTCGCAGAGGCTATGAAAAAGGACGGCTTTTGATAGTAATACCTAATCGCTTATGAAACCTATATATTGATCAAGGTTTCCAATAACAGAGCAATCCGTCGTGTCCCGCAGTAACCATTCCTCCGGTCTAGTGCAGCGAAATTGTACTTAAAACTTTACTATGAGCTTGAATCTTCTTTACCGGTTCCTTTTTCATTAAATCATAAACAAAAAGTTGTCCATCTTAGCTTCCAGTGTAGAGATGTGTATCTTTGTGGTTGAAAATGACATCAACGCTGAACTCTCCGACTGTATGGCCATAATATTCTTGAATTTTGGTTCCACTTGCCTTTTCTATAAGACTAACTGTATCTCTCCAAAAGTACTATAGATGATTGTTCGTAGCAGAAACTACGTAAGCTTTTCGACTATTGGCTACATCCATGCGTTGAACTGCTTCAGTCATAGTGTCAGTTGTGACCTATCCGCGTCGTATATCGAAGAATTTTACGCTTCCGTCCATGCTTGCACAGATGAGCTGAGCTCCATACATCATTATTTGTGAGACTGAGTCTCTGAATCCTTTGATGATTTATATAGGATGATAGGCATCGTTGCGATTGTCCCAGAATCTTACCGAAGTATCATAGCTGGCGCTTATCTGAATATTAAAATGCATACAATCACATTGTTGTCTGGGCTGAACAGAACCGAATTTATTCTAGAAGTATGTCCAGTGTATTTGCGGATATATTTACCCTATACCACATCAGTCAAAATGACATTTTTGTCGCCGCCTCCAGTGATGAACTTAGAGTTGTCTTTGCTGATATCCAGTGAATACACATCGTAGTTATGAATATTTTTGTAATTTTTTATCATCAGGTTCTTAGAAGGATTGTAAAGACACACACTACGGTCCTGTGAACCGCTCATACAGTACTAACCATCTGAGTTGAATTTGACTGTATAGATAGGACCTCGATGACAAGGCACTAAAGGTACGAAAGAGCCAGGTAAGGATTCTTGGGAGCCACGCATCATAGTCTATTATAAATCATCTCAATCTTCATAACTTACAACATACATCAATTTAGCTTTGTTTAAATCTCTGGGAATCACAATGCATAGATATGCTTTTAGAGCTTATTTTCGCTATAAATCGATTTAAAATAATGTCGCAATATAGTTTCTGTTATTCGATGAACACTCCCAAAACTCCCCTTCAAGTCCTAGAGATCACTTCTAGAACTTTTTACATTCCTATTGTGAAGCTGCCACCTTCAGCTCAATAAGCAGTTGCTTCTGCTTACCTGTGTCTGCGGGCTATTGACGAAGTTGAGGATCACAACAGTCTTGATAATGCCACAAAGTCTCGAATTTTGAAAAATATCAGCTTTGGTTTACAAAAATTCAGTCCTACTACCACTTTAGAATCATTGAAATTCGATTGGAGTGAGGCGGCTGACCAGCTTCCTTAGGTGACTCTTAGATTGGCTGAGTGGGTATTCTACTGCCCTCAGGGTATTAGAGCTAGAGTGGCTGACTGCACTGCGACTATGGCTGATCGCATGGCATTCTGGGCTGAGCGCAACTGGAAAGTCGAGAACGAAGAAGATTTAGATGTTTATACTTTCGCAGTGGCTGGAGCAGTTGGACTGATCCTTTGTGAAATCTGGTAGTGGTTCGAAGGAGTCAAGACTGATAGAAGTCTGGCAATTGGATACGGAAGGGGACTTCAGAGCGTCAATATTCTTAGAAATTCAGGATAAGATAAAGACAGAGGCGTTACGTTCTATCCGCCTGGATGGACACAAGCTGATGTACCTTGAATATAAGCAAGATGATCGCATACTGTCGACGCAATTTGCCCTACGCTTAAGAATATATGAGACAACTAGGACCCAATAGTGCAGCTAGAATCTTTTGTTAAATTCCTTTGGCATTGGCCACAGCTACTGTAAATGTTATAGAAAACGGTTTGGCTAAGCTGAGCAGAGAGCAGGTCATGGCCATATGCAAGATAGCCGTCTGAACTCTCATGATAAAATCTGATTATGAGACTGAATTTTGCAAAAAAAATATATAAAAACTTTTTGATTTGCTTGATTTTATATTTTTTACGTGTGTTTGCGTGCTTAAAATGGTGATACTAACAGTGGGACTGTGCAACAAAAACGGTCAATTGCTGTTATCCCGACAATTCTAGGGTATGACCCGAAGTACAGTTGAAGACATTTACCTTTCTTTCCCAAAACTGATCCGACCCCAGCAACAACATACCTATGTGCAATCAGACAAATACACTTTTCTGTACATTCCTATGTAAGAACTCTACTTAGTGATGGTATCTTCGAAAAATAGTAACATCATTGAAGACCAGGAAACAATCAGAATGATATATAAAATCGTATGCGGAGTGTGCACTCAGGGAGTCAGCTAAGGTAAAAATAATTGTATTTAGCAACAGTAGAGCAAAATGCAGTAGATATCATTTTGAGCATCGACGACGCAATCAGTATGGGCTACAGGTAAAGCATCACTCTGCAAGAAGTATAGCAACAATTGAAAATGGATAGTGCTTAGGAAGCAGCTCACTTGGCCATACTTAAACAACAGGAGCAGGATGCCAAGGCTGCAGCCTAAAAGTTAAGAAAATGATTAAGAGTTGCTGTCTTTAATGTCAAGGTCAATTTATAAATTAGATGTATATTTATTTTTGAAGATTATCTTTAACTCTTTTTACAAATCTAAGATTATTGACCTTTATTTCTGACAAGATTTATCGATTTTAATAAAAAAAAAACAAAAATCATATGGAGTAATAAAGGGATAACAATTAAGAAATGAACTTTAAGTATCTGCTTCCTAGTGTTCGCAACAAAGCAGGCATATTCGGTTCCTCCAAGTTTGACTTAAGATTCGATGAACTCAAAGGTACCATGGTAACCTAAAATTTCCTATCAGCTTCATACAAGTTTCTCTCATCACGTTTCAGTTAATAAGAAAAACCGTTTCCGAGGGATCCTTCAGGAAAAGAACACAAGGAACTTCTTTAGCGATAGCTTCCGATGGTCAAACCTGATTTCAGACATTAAGGTAACTCAATTAGATACACTTGGATAGGGCATTCAACTGCAGTGATACAAATCGGAAACGAAACGCTAATGATTGATCCAGTTTTTGCAGATAGATCTTCTCCTTACCAATTTGCAGGACCAAAAAGGTACAGACCACCTGCATGTTCGATCGCTGAGCTTCCCAGCATCGACATGGTCTTAGTAAGTCATGACCACTACGACCATCTTGATGAAGATGCCCTCAAAGAGCTTAACAAAAGATTTGGTCCTATATTTGTAGCAGGATTAGACTCAGCAAGTGTATTTCCCAAAAAATCAGTCATAATAGAAATGGATTGGATGCATAGTCGATAGATATCTGTAAAAGGAAAAACTTATAAGGTAACTTTCGTGCCAGTGTGCCATTGGTCTCGTCGTGGTTTAAATGATTTCAACACTCGTCTTTGGGGCGGTTTCGTCATAGAGACTCCTTACAATCAGAAAATTTTTTACTCAGGAGACACTGGTTATTGTGGAGTTTTTAAAGAAATTGGAGTCAAGTTTGGACCATTTGACCTTGCGATTTTGCCTATAGGCGCCTACTAGCCAAGACATCTATTGGCACCTCAGCATATCGACCCTAACGAAGCTGTGACAGTACATCAATAAATCAAAAGTAAAAAATCCGTAGGTGTGCACTGGGGAACATTCCCTTTAGGCAGATAGCACTGCTTCCAAGCTAGACTAGATTTATAGAAAGCAAAGAAAGATAGAGGACTCAAAGACTAATAATTTGTGGCTATAAGACACGGCGATTCTATAGTGATTTGATTAAGATTAGTATTGTAAAAAATGATTTTGGCTTTAGAATGATCCACGATTATAATAATTGAATGAAATTGGTCTTTCTGGTGGCGCTTTTAGTCCTTTGGATGGTCGAGACTACTAAATTCAAGATACATGTGGACAAGAAAGCTGGTCCTGCTTGTTTTTTTCATCGAATGGGTACAGATATTGTGAGTTAGGGCTCAATTAAAAGTACTCTTTTCAGGTCACATCTCTCAGTGGTTAGATGTTCAGAATGGATGTTTTTATACAAGTAGACAACTCCTGGGAATAAGTAATGACGAAAACTTCAAATAAAATATCTGAGTACATACAAAAATTTGCAAACAGATAAGGCGTCTACATGTTCTGCTTGATCGCTATTCATGATCCCATTCTGGTAGCTCGAATGTAAATCATGTCAGGACTTTAAATGATGAATTTTTAGACCCTACCTGATCTCACTGATAACGAAAATTTGAACAGATAGGTATAATGGTTAGCCAGGCAAAAGGAAAAACTTTTTTAGACGATCCAGAGAATAGATTTTGCCAAGGAAAGTTCTGAAACTCTGGATGATATGATGAGCAGAAGCTATATTTTTATGGCTGTTCTGGGGCTAGCAGCAATTGTTGGAGTCAATTTTATGTTTTACAAGCAGACTAAAAAGACACTTAAAGACCGCAAACTTATATGATCATTCAGTGCTATATATGAGACTTAATATATAAAACTTTTTAATATGTTTTTGTTTAATCAGTATTTGTAGTGTTTTTGCTAAGCTATATTTATGGTCAAACATATAAGTATAATTCTGGAACAGGATATTTGGATTTGATATTATTTTAAAATGGTGAAGCTCACTTTCAAGACCCCTAACCAAGAAAAACCTTTCGACCTTGATGTTGATCTTGGTCAGGTCACTACTGTATAGCTGCTCAAGCAAAAAGTTGCAGACCATACCAGCTCGACTGTGCCCAACATTAAGCTCATTCACAAGGGTATTTTTGATTAAAATCAGGAAAAATTCTCAAGAACGAGACTACTTTGGAGTCACTCAAGCTCAACGATGGATAAACTTTCCATGCTGTGATTAAGGCCAACGAGGCTGAAAAGACTAGCTCTTCTCCTGCACCTGCTGAACCTAATGCTACTTCTGGAACTGCGCCTGCTAGCAGTCCTAACACTGGAGCTGGTTTGGGCTTCGGAGGAATGGGAGGACTCGGAGGTATGGGTAGCTATGGAGGCCTCGGAGGCATGGGAGGTATGGGAGGTATGGG
>Ga0169931_10013447_pt1 | contig 11179 bp, 10 predicted proteins | sample Kivu_15m_20L_FD_129675 | JGI IMG/M metagenome (GOLD analysis project Ga0169931, IMG submission 129675) | Freshwater microbial communities from Lake Kivu, Western Province, Rwanda to study Microbial Dark Matter (Phase II) - Kivu_15m_20L... | ecosystem: Environmental > Aquatic > Freshwater > Lake... | reverse complement strand
GGTGATCTGAGAGCCGATGTGGCAGTCGATGCCGTCGACGCGCAGCCCGGGCAGCGCCGCCGCGCGCCGGTAGACGTCGACCGCGCGCTCGTGCGCGATGCCGAACTTGTTGCCGCGCAGGCCGGTGGAGATGTAGGGGTGGGTGCCGGCGTCGACGTCGGGGTTGACGCGCAGGCTGACCGGCGCGGTGACGCCCAGGGACTGCGCCACCTGGGACAGCACCTCGAGTTCGCGCTCGCTCTCGACGTTGAAGCAGCGCACCCCGGCCTGCAGCGCGCGGCGCATCGCCGCCGGCGTCTTGCCCACCCCCGAGAACACCGTCTTGCCGGGGTCGCCCCCGGCGGCGATGACGCGTTCGAGCTCGCCCACCGAGACGATGTCGAAGCCACAGCCCGCCTGGGCAAAGGTCTGCAGCACCGCGAGCGAGGAGTTCGCCTTCATCGCGTAGCAGACCAGGTGCGCGCGCCCGGCCAGCGCGCGCTGGTAGCCCGCCAATGCGGCGAGCATGGCGCGACGCGAGTACACGTACAGCGGCGTGCCGAACTCGCGCGCCAGCGCGTCGAGCTCGCAGCCGTCGAGCCAGAGCGCGGCGCCGCGGCGCTCGAGCCAGGGGGAGCCGGGCAGTGGGGTCATCGGGTCGGGGCCGAGGCAGGCGCAGTGGCAGAGGCCGCCGCTGCAGGCGCCGGCGCAGGTGCGGCGGCGGGGTTTCGCGGGGGCTTGGGCTCGCCCGGCAGGTACAGCGGGCCCTTCTGGCCACAGCCCGCCAGCCCCAGCGACAAGGCGGCAAGAAGCGCCATGCCGGCCAGCGCCCGGCCGAGCGGGCGCGTGGGCAGAGACGGCGCCACCGCGAGGGTCACGGCCTCCGCCCGCCCGCCCGCGCGAGGGGGCGTCGGTACACTCGATGGCGTCGCAGGGCGATACATCTCGAAATTCTAGCCACCATGTCCACAGCCACCGCCACCGCCGGCCTTGCTGCCGCGCCCGCCGCCACCCCGCTGAGCGACGGCGAGTACCACCGCCTGACCGCCGCCGTGCTGGCCTCCATCGAGTCCACGGTCGACCGCTGGCTGCAGGATGACGTGATCGACATCGACAGCCACCGCACCGGCGGCCTGCTGGAGCTGGTCTTCCCCGACCGCAGCCGCATCATCGTCAACACCCAGCCGCCGCTGCACGAGCTGTGGCTGGCCTCGCGCGCCGGGGGCTACCACTACCGCCACGTCGCCGGGCGCTGGCTCGACACGCGCGACGGCAGCGACTTCTTCGCGACACTCGCGCGCGAGGCCTCGGCCCAGGCGGGGCGGCCGCTGGTGTTCGCGGGCTGAGGGCCCGAGAGCCCGAGTGACCCGGCCATCCCCGACCCCATGAGCACCGACCCCGAACGCCGCCCCCGCAGCCTGATGCCGCCCCCCACGCTGCAGGATGGCAGCGAGCTCGTGCTGCGCGTCGTGCCGATGCCGGCCGACGTCAACGCCAACGGCGACATCTTCGGCGGCTGGCTGATGGCCCAGGCGGACGTGGCCGGCGCCATCCTGCCGGCGCGGCTGGCGCGCGGGCGCCTCGCGACGGTGGCGGTGAACCAGTTCCTGTTCAAGCAGCCGGTGTCGGTGGGCGACGTGGTGAGCTTCTACGCCCGCATCGAGCGCGTGGGCCGCACCTCGATCACCGCACACGTCGAGGTCTACGCCGAGCGCAACCCGGCCGACCCCCAGGTGGTCAAGGTGACCGAGGCCACGCTGACCTACGTCGCCATCGACAAGGACGGCAAGCCGCGCCCGGTGCCGCGGGATTGAGCACCGGGCACCACCCAGGCGTCTCGGCGATCAGGCGCCTACCGCAGCGCCGTCCACGGGTGCGGCCCGATCAGGCCATCCGGCAGCTCACGCGCCCGAGCGCACCCAGCTCCACCTGCACCAGGTCGCCGGCCTGGACCGGCACCATGGGCCCGAGGGCGCCCGAGAGGATGACCTCCCCCGCCCGCAGCGCCTGGCCGCGCCCGGCCATGGTGCGCGCCAGCCAGTAGGCCGCGCGCAGCGGGTGGCCCAGGCAGGCCGCGCCGGTACCGACCGAGGCCACGCGGCCGTTGACGCGCAGCCGCATGCCGATGCCGGCAAGGTCCAGCGCGCCCGGCACCAGCGGCTGGTCGCCCAGCACGTACAGCCCGCACGAGGCGTTGTCGGCCACGGTGTCCACGAGGCTGATCTTCCATTCGGCGATCGCGCTGTCGACGATCTCGATCGCCGGCAGCGCCCAGGCCACCGCGTTCAGGAACTCACCCCAGGTGGGCAGTTCGCCGGCCAGGTCGCGCCCCATGACGAAGGCCACCTCGGCCTCGACCTTGGGTTGGATCAGGCGCGCCATCGGGGCGTCGTCGCCGTCCAGCACCTCCATGTCGTCGAACAGCACGCCGAAGTCGGGCTGGTCCACGCCGAGCTGCTGCTGCACCGCCTTCGAGGTCAGCCCCACCTTCTTGCCGACGATGCGGCGCCCCGGCTCCTGAAGGCGCGCCCGCGTGTTGAGCTCGGCCACGGCGTAGGCGGCCTCCAGGCCGGCGAAGCCGTGCGCGGCGGAGATCGGGGCGATGGGGCGGCGCAGCGCGCGCGCCTCGCGCAGGGCGAGCGCGGCGGCGGCGATGACGGCGGCGGAATCGTCGGCAGGAAGGTGCATGGAAAAGCCTCGGGGTGCGGGAAGGTCGGCAGGGTCGGGAGCCTGGCTCGGTGGACGGCCCGGCGCGGCGCGCCATCGCGTCCGAGCCGCCTGCGCATGCCTGCACGGCCGTGAGGACAGCTTACCAGCCGGGCCACGGCGCGCCACCGGCGCAGGCGATGGCGCGGATCGGCAAAGGCGCAGGCGCCGCAGCGGACGCGACGCCGAGCGTGGCATCATCTTCCGTTCCGGGGCCCGGCCCCGACACGCACCGAATTGCCATGATCCTGTTCGAACACGCCAACGTCCTCGATGCCGCCTCCGGCACCCTGCTGCGCGACCGCTTCGTGCGGGTCGAAGGCGACACCATCGTCGAAGTGGCGCAGCAGCCGATCGCCGCCGCGCCGGGTACGCGCGTGATCGACGCCCGCGGCAAGGTGCTGATGCCGGGGCTGATCGACTGCCACGTGCACATCCTGGCATCGATGCTCAACATCGGCCGTCTGGCCCGCCTGCCCAATGTGCTGGCCGTGCTGCGGGCCGTGCCCATCATGCGCGGCATGCTGATGCGCGGCTTCACCACCGTGCGCGACGCGGGCGGCGCCGACTGGTCCCTGGCCGAGGCGGTGCGCACCGGCACCATCGAGGGGCCGCGCATCTTTCCCGCGGGCCGGGCGCTGTCGCAGACGGGCGGCCACGGTGATTTCCGCGAGCGCAGCGACGTCATCGAGCCCTGCCCCTGCACGCCCAAGGTCGGCGCCATCGGCCGCGTCGTCGACGGCGTGGACGCGATCCGACGCGCCGTGCGCGAGGAGATCCAGATGGGCGCGACGCAGATCAAGATCATGGCCTCCGGCGGCGTGGCCTCGCCCACCGACCCCATCCACTACCTCGGCTTCAGCGAGGACGAGGTGCGCGCCGCAGTCGAGGAAGCCTCCAACGCCGACACCTACGTGATGGCGCACGCCTACACCGGGCGCGCGATCGCGCGCGCGGTGCGCTGCGGCGTGCGCACCATCGAGCACGGCAACCTCGTCGACGCCGAGGCGGCGCGCGTCATGGCCGACCACGGCGCCATCGCCGTGCCCACGCTCGTGACCTACGAGGCCCTGGCCAACGAGGGCGCCTCGCTCGGGCTGCCGCCCGAGTCGGTGGCCAAGATCGAGAACGTGCGCACCGCCGGGCTGCGCTCGCTCGAGATCTACGCTGCCGCCGGCGTACGCATGGCCCTGGGTACCGACCTGCTGGGCGAGTCGCACCGCCTGCAGTCCGACGAGTTCAAGCTCCGCGCCGGCGTGCTCGGCGCGGCCGAGACGCTGCGCGCAGCCACCGTCCACGCCGCCCACGTGCTGCGCATGGACGGCCGCCTGGGCGTGGTGGCGCCGGGGGCCGCGGCCGACCTGCTGCTGGTGGACGGCAACCCGCTGGCCGACGTGACCGCGCTGTGCGGCCAGGGCGAGCGCCTGGCCATGATCGTGCAGGCAGGCAAGGTCGTGAAGGACGGCACTGCCGCGTCCGTCACCGCCTGAAGGCCGCCCCGGCAAGCCCGCTTCCCGCCCACTGCGATGGACGACACGCTCTTCCCCGACGCGCCCCGCTGGGAGAGTGAAGGCACGCACCGCATCCCGTTCGCGGCCTACACCGACGAGGCGGTGTACCGGCGCGAGCTCGAGCGCTTCTTCTATCGCGGCCACTGGTGCTACGTCGGGCTCGAGGCCGAGATCCCGAACCCGGGGGACTTCAAGCGCACCGCCATCGGCGAGCGCTCGGTGCTGATGACGCGTGACGCCGACGGAGCGGTGCACGTGGTCGAGAACGTCTGCGCGCACCGCGGCATGCGCTTCTGCCGCGAGCGCCACGGCAACCGGCGCGACTTCACCTGCCCCTACCACCAGTGGAACTACTCGCTGGCCGGCGATCTGCAGGGCGTGCCCTTCCGGCGCGGCGTGCGCCAGGACGGCCAGGTGCACGGCGGCATGCCGGCGGACTTCGACCTTGCGCAGCACGGGCTGACACGGCTGCGGGTAGCGCGCCGCGGCGGCGTGGTCTTCGCCGCCTTCGACCCCGCGGTCGAGCCCTTCGAGGACTACCTGGGCCCCGAGATCCTGCGCTGGTTCGACCGCCTCTTCGACGGCCGCAAGCTGGTGCTGCTGGGCTACAACCGGCAGCGTATCCCGGGCAACTGGAAACTGATGCAGGAGAACATCAAGGACCCCTACCATCCCGGCCTGCTGCACACCTGGTTCGTCACCTTCGGCCTGTGGCGCGCCGACAACCGCTCGCAACTGCGCATGGACGCGCGCCACCGCCACGCCGCGATGATCTCCACCCGCGGGGCCGCCGGCCAGGCCGCGCAGGTGACCCAGGTCTCGAGCTTCAAGCAGGGCATGCAGCTCAACGACCCGAGCTTCCTGGACATCGTGCCCGAGCCCTGGTGGGGCGGGCCGACGGCGGTGATGACGACCCTCTTCCCCAGCGTCATCCTGCAGCAGCAGGTCAACAGCCTGTCCACGCGCCACATCCAGCCGCGCGGGCCCGGGGCGTTCGACTTCGTCTGGACGCACTTCGGCTTCGAGGACGACAGCGCCGAGATGACGCGCCGGCGGCTGCGCCAGGCCAACCTCTTCGGGCCGGCGGGCTTCGTCTCGGCCGACGACGGCGAGGTCATCGAGTTCTCGCAGCAGGCCTTCGAGTCCAAGCCCTTCCACCGCGCCGTGGCCGAGCTCGGCGGGCGCGGGGTGGGCGACACCGAGCACATGGTCACCGAGACCCTGATCCGCGGCATGTACCGCTACTGGCGCGAGGTGATGGAGGCATGACGCCGCAGCCGTCTCCCGCCGCGGGCGCCTCTGCCGTGGCGGCTGCGACGCCAGGCGCCGGCCTGGACCTCGCCACCTACCTCGGCATCGTGCAACTGCACGCCGACTACGCCGCTGCGCTGGACGCCGGCCGCTGGGAGCTGTGGCCCGACTTCTTCACCGAGGACGGCGTCTACCGCCTGCAGCCGCGCGAGAACTTCGAGCGCGGCTTCCCGCTCGCCACCCTCGCCTTCGAGGGCCTCGGCATGCTGAAGGACCGCGTCTACGGCATCCGAGAGACCCTCTTCCACGACCCCTACTACCAGCGCCACGTCGTCGGCGCACCGATACTGCGCCAGGTGCAGGACGGCCGCATCGAGTGCGAGGCGAATTACGCCGTCTTCCGAACCAAGCTGTCGGAGCCGACGACCGTGTTCAACGTCGGCCGCTACCTCGACACCATCGTGCCCACGCCGCAGGGGCTGAAGTTCGCGGCGCGGCTGTGCATCTACGACAGCGAGATGATCCCGAACTCGATCATCTATCCCGTCTGAGGCGGCGGGCAGGCCGGAACGCACTCACTCGAAGCGGCTGACAGCCCGGCGAGAAGCGCCGTTCATCAACCGTCTGGAGCGCTCACACCCCTGGAACGAGCAAGTCAGGGGTGAGCTCGTCGATGGAGTTGAGTCCGAGAAGCGCCAAATCACGATCGATCTCCGTGCGCAGGATTTCAATGGCGCGAGCCACACCCGCCTGACCACCTGCGGCCAGTCCGTACAAGGCTGCGCGCCCCAGGAGGACTGCATCGGAACCCAGAGCCAAAGCCTGGATGATCTCTGCACCTCGACGAAATCCGGAATCGACAAGAACGCAGAAGTCTGGCCCGGCGATCGCGCGTGCCGTCGAGATCAACTCGATCGGCGCAGCCGCCCGGTCCATCTGGCGCCCCCCGTGGTTCGACAACACGACACCATCAACTCCAGCGTCTACAGCACGGCGCACATCATCCTCGTGCTGTATGCCTTTCAGCACGAGCTTGCCCGGCCAAGCCGCACGCAAGCGAGCGACCGTCGACCAGCCAAGATCCAGGCGCTGATGAGTGCGAACCCAGCGTGCGATTCCGATCGCATCTCGCTCCTGCTGGGGCACGAACTCCGCCACGTTCGCAAGCACCGGCATGCCTCGTCCCATGACCTGAGCAAGCCAGCGAGGATGTGCCAAAGCATCCAGCTTGGAACTCCAAGACAGCTTGAGAAGTTCCGCATAATTTCGTCGATCCCACTCACGGTTACCCAGCACGTGCGAGTCGACAGTGAACATGACCATTTCGCACCCCGAGGCTGCAGCATGATTCAGCAAGGTCTGCCAAACCTCGTCCGGGCCGAACACATAGAGTTGGAACCAGTGCCGTAATCCTTGTATGGAACCCACCTCTGCAATCGAGGCATTCGAAACGGCGCTCTGCCCGAACGGGATATTTGCCGCTGCAGCAGCTCGCGCGAGACCAAGATCCCCTTGGTACCAGAGTATCCCGTTGTACCCAGTCGGTGCTATGGCAAATGGAAGTGCACTTCGTCGACCAAGAATATTGCGCCCGAGATCACGTCGTGTCTGGCCTCTCAGTACCTTTGGCTTGAATATCCATCGATCGAATGCAGTGCGATTTCTTGATAACGTTCTTTCTTCCTCGGCGCCACCTTCCAGATACTCAGCACTGAATCTTGGAAGCCGCTTCATGGCCATGGCCCGAAGATCCGCGATACTTTCTGCCCGAGCGACGTCAACAGAAGTGACATGACGACGCAGGGGCAGTCGACTGCTTTCCAGCTCGGCGGCAGAACGGGGAAGGAAGCTCATATCATCGATGCAGGAATCTGACAGTTACGGAAAGCGAGCTGGAGCTTGCTCACTGATCCAAGCTTCCTTCAGCTCTGTCGGCGTCAGTCAATGACATTCTTGGCTTGTATCATACGGTCCAGATCGCTTTTCGGTGTTCTCAAATCGTGGCTCTCACAATTCTCGCTGAGGAACTTCCTCCTTGAGCATGAACCGAGATATACAGCTACCCTATCTTGGCAGCGCTCGGACGGCCGAAGCAACGAGAAGAAGCAAGATACCATGTCGGCAAGAAAGCTTCAGGGCCGAGAATGAGGAAAACCTCATTCGATAGTCACCTTGGCAGCCTTGACAGCTGTGGACCAGCGAACATGCTCCGCATTCAAGAAACGATCGAATTCATCGATCGTCGTCGCAGCAACATCCACACCGAGGTTGGAGCGCATACGCTCGACCATGTCAGGAAGGCGAAGCACCGCGACAATATCAGAATTCATCTTGGCTACGATCTCCTTTGCCGTAGCCGAAGCAACCACGACTCCGAACCATGCATAAGTCGCAAATTCGGGGAAACCTGACTCCTTGACCGTGGGCACCTGGGGCCAGGTTACGGCTCGACGGTCGGAGGTCATCGCCAGCGCCTGCAGTTTTCCTGAAGTGACTTGCGGCATCACCTCTGAGGGGGACAGGAGTACAAACGAAAGGCGTCCGGCGATCAAGTCCGTGACTGCTGCTGCTGCACCCTTGTAAGGCACGTGTAGAAGTTGAACACCTGCCTGTAGCTGAAACAGCTCTACGCCCAGATGCGGCAGGCTGCCGTTGCCGGGCGTCCCGTAGGCAAGCAAACCCGGGTTCTTCTTGGCGAAATCAACGAACTCGGTCAAGGTCTTGCCAGGAACCTTGGACGGATTGGTGACAAGCACCAGGGGATTGGTCACGAGCAGGGACACGGGAGTGAAGTCGCGTCGACTGTCATACGGCAATCGAGGATAGGCGTACTGAGTGATGACGAAGGGTGCCGTGACGAAGAGCATGGTGTGGCCGTCAGCGGGGGCCTTTGCCACCAGATCAGCACCGATGGTGGCAGTCGCTCCCGGGCGGTTCTCTACCACGACCGGTTGGCCCCAACGCGCCGACAGCCTCTCAGCCACCATCCGCGCGACGGTGTCGGATTGACCCCCAGGAGGAAACGGCACGACGAAGCGAACCGGCTTGCTGGGAAATGAAGGCTGACCTTGGACAGCCAGCGCGGCAAGAGCGAATGCAGCACACAGCATCCGGGCTGCAAAGAAGAGCGTCCTCATGTGTTGGTCTCCTATCGAGCCATAGGGTGAAGTCGTCATCGACGCCAGCGTCGACTTGGACGCTGCATCCGTCGCGCACCTTGCGTCGCGAGAAGCAGTGCCGCCTGACATGATCGGCGAGCTGGCGCTTCCAGGTCTGTCTGTGCGCTGACAGAAAAGCGCAAACCCGAAAGGGTTTACCCTAGTCTGCTTGAACTGCCAGCATACCCAGACGTCCTCGGCTGAGCATGATTCGAAGAACTCGATCGACGCCGATGCCGCGTGCGCCGTCGCGTCGCTGTTCGCAGCTTCCAATGTCCCTTGGTCACCGCTCAGCGCGGTGAAGAAGCAGCCCTCGCAAGCGCTGATCGTTCTGGCGTAGCCCGTCGCCAACGCAATGGTCGAGCCGGAAACATTCGAGCTTCGGTCTGCGCGCGTGAGCGTGCAATTCAGTGAGATTCCAGCTCAATCAGGGCCTCGAGTGTCAGCAGGCTGACAGACGGAGGAAAAAAGACTGGCCATGATGATGATCATCCGATGGAATCCTTCGCCGAGAGTCGATCCAGCAGATCTCCTTGAAGAATCTTCGGCTCTGGTTCTCCAGAAATAAATCTTCAAGACAAAAGGAGTAGAACATGAGTTTTCGCTCGAGAGTCAGATCAGGTGAAAACCTTGTTGGCACTTGGATGATCGGGCGAAATCCAGTTTATGCTGAATTGTGTGCCCTTGCCGATCTCGACTTCGTCATCATCGACATGGAACATGGAGCGATCGGCTTGGATGATATCGTTCCGATACTGCAAGGCCTTCGAGCCGGCGGGAGGACTGCAGCGCTGGTCCGCGTCCCGTCGCACGATACATCGATGATCGCACGCGTCTTGGACCGTGGCGTCGATGGTATCGTCGTACCCAAAGTTGACGACGCCATGGAAGCCCGGGACATCATCGCTGCCGCAAAGTATCCACCTGCAGGTGCCAGAGGAGTTGCGATCGGTGTCATTCGAGGAAGTCAGTATGGAATGAATCCGGCATATCGAAAAACCGCAAACGAAGAAACTCTGATTTGTCTGCAAATCGAATCTCAAAAAGCAGTCAACAACGCAGCAGCAATCGCTGCGATCGATGGAGTGGACATCGTCTTCATCGGGCCAAGTGATCTGGCTGCAGACATGGGTCTCGAGGGACCTGTCAATACGCCTGACCTGATCACAGTCATCGACGAGGTCATCACGTCGCTGTGCAGCAAGGGATTTCGCGTGGGAACCATACCGCATGCAGGGCGCGACTGGCAAAGTCTGGCGAGGGTCGGCGTCACACTGCATGCAACTGGCAGTGACATTCAGTTCCTGAGACAAGGTATTGCATCAATCAAGGCTTCGAAATCGCCTGATTCGCCATGAAGCCTGTCGTCCTCATACTCATCTGAATACTTGGTTCTCGTGCGCACCATCCATTCGCGGACTCATATCCTCTCCTCGCTGGCACACTCAGAAAGCATCGTCAAGGCAGGATCCACAGTTACGTAGAGGCGCCCGTGCGAAGATCAAGCAACGCAATGCGGCGCAGATGCTCCATGTCACGGATGAGGTAGCGTGCACGCGAGTGCAACGAAATGGCACCCATCTCTTCGAGCCGTCCGAGTTCCTTGTTGACGCTCTGACGTGCACAGCCGAGCATCTCACCGAGTTCCTCCTGACTGATCGCTAGGTTCAGCAGCGTCCCTTCCGGTGTCAGGGTGCCATGCGATTCGGCAAGCGACAGCAGTACCCGGGCACACCGGCTGAAAAGACTCGAGAACGTCGAATCGTGGATGTCACCCTGGAATTTACGGGCACGCCTGCACAGGTACTGTAGCAGTTGATGCGACAAATTCGAATTGTTCTCGACCAACCAGCGAAAGGCCTCGCCGCCGATCGTGTACGCCAGAACCTCGGTCTTGGCAACGTAGTCGTGAAAGGTTGTCCCTCGATCGAGTACGGGGATGACATTCAGAAGCTCGCCTCGGCCCATCCAGTTGGAGATGTAACCTCGTCCATACGCATCCACTGCCGTCGACGCGACGAAACCGGAGGCAACCATGATCAGCGAGTCGGTAGTCGAACCGATGCGAAGCAGGAATTCTTTAGTGTGGAAACGGCGCTGGTGACTGGCGGCCACCAGTCTCGCAAGTTCGCCATCGGTGGTTCCGCGAAGCCAGACATGCTCGCGAAGAAGTTGGGGCAACACGGTGCGCAGATGGCGAGAGTTGAGCGCAAATGAATCTCCATCGTGATGATAGGAGACTTTTTCGAGCGGCTGTTCTCGTAGGCGCGTCTCGCACACTGCTGATTTCACGCAGGCATCAGTCTGCCGTCAGGCCCAGCCGCTTGATCTGAGCTTCCCACTTCCGGGATTCGTCGCCGACGAACTTGCCGAAGACCGCACCCCACATAGGCATCGGCTCAGCGCCGTAGCCCCGCAACTGGTCGACGATGACCGGGTCGGTCACGACACTGGCAAATGCCCCACGCAGCTTGTCGAGCACGGCGGGTGGTGTGTCCTTGGGGGCCAGTACACCCAGCCAGGCCGAGGCATTCATCGATGGCATCAAGGTTTCGGCAATCGTGGGCACCTGGG
>Ga0169931_10013445_pt1 | contig 11179 bp, 8 predicted proteins | sample Kivu_15m_20L_FD_129675 | JGI IMG/M metagenome (GOLD analysis project Ga0169931, IMG submission 129675) | Freshwater microbial communities from Lake Kivu, Western Province, Rwanda to study Microbial Dark Matter (Phase II) - Kivu_15m_20L... | ecosystem: Environmental > Aquatic > Freshwater > Lake ... | reverse complement strand
GAATGCTTTGGTTGAGTATCGAGTTGATTTCTTCAACAAGCACTCGATCAGCTGAGCAACTCAGATTTTCGTGAATCAGATGGGTTTCCGAGAGATACAACGAACTAGCGAGCGACATCTGTCCCATACTCTAATAAGACACGATCCCTTGCGTTCACTAAAGACGCAATTTTGCGTCGTCAACGAACAGATGAGGTTGTAACGGTGTACAGTCCCACCGGCCGGTACTAGTTATAACTGCCGCTATTAGTAATTTGAGTTTGACTGTAAACGGCAGAGAGGTGAGGTCAAACAACTGCAAACGTGGATCTATGTCGGGAGTGGCTATCTTCAAGTTGGGGTTTGAAGATCTCGAATTTTTAACGTGGTCTTGGCTAACACCGACGTGAGTGATTGGGTTGTTGCAGCAGTTCGATCACTCACTCACGTCGTCAAGACGTCTCGCTAAGGCCTTAAGCGAAGCTGCGATCTCGTTCCATTGTGACTCAGATTATTTTGGATTTCCGAAATTCTTTGTGCCCTTAACAAATGTAGGTATGGAGAATGGTCCCTTCATATTTGTTGGTAGAAGCCACCGCGGAAAACGGCACGTAGCTGGTCGAATGAACGATTCGGAAATTATCCAGGGTGACGATGTTGTCTACCTTGGCACTGGACAGGCGGGTGACCTGATTATCGTGGACTCAAAGGGCTGGCATAAAGCGTTACCGCAACGAAATGGGTATAGAACCATGTTTCAGATTGTTTACTCCACCAGTTCGTTCGGCTTTCCAACTTAATTGCTATTCTACCGTCGGACAATTAATACGTAGGCAGAACATCTGAATCGGCAGTAACTCTGATGTGTGACTTAACAACTGCCATTAGCTTGAGGTCGTTGGATTTCGAGAGATGTCTAGTGAAACTCTCGAACAGAAATGCACGTGTCGTTAAGGATCAAACATATCCCATGTAGTTGGAACACCAGCTTCAATGTCCATGGATGCTCGTTTAGTAAGTAGCGAGTCGTAGTACCGAGGATGAAGCCCATATGCAGGGCGAATAACTCTCAGATTTTCTGTGGAAAATCTGTCTCCAGCCTTCATAGCTTGCGTCACATAAATCGAACGACGTAGCTTTAGTGATTGTTGTTCACTGGAAGTCGGACCGTACGAGACGCTACCCTTCGCCTCCTTTGCTTGACGGCACGATGAAGCGAGCACTGCAAATTCATGTGGTTCAAGTGAAAACGCACTGTCAACGCCACCGGCTCTTCGGTCGAGCGTCACATGTTTTTCAATCATCTCAACCCCAAAAGCAACTGCAGCTACTGCAACACCAATTCCAAGAGTGTGATCCGATAGTCCAACAGGCACCTTGAATCTCTTCTGCATGTCGACAATTGTCTCTAGGTTCGCTTCGGCTGACGTTGCTGGATAACTGCTCGTACATTTCAGCAACATCACCTCACTCGCTCCCCCCTCTGCTGCCGCATCGAGAGCCTCCTTTATCTCGTTCTCGCTCGCCATTCCAGTAGAGATTACGATGGGCTTCTTAGTCGATGCCGCATAGCGGATCAGGGGAATATGTGTAATCTCGAAAGAGGCGATTTTGTAAATGGGACAGCCAAGCTCTTCGAGAAGATCAACAGCAGTAAAGTCAAACGGTGAGCTAAAGGCAACCATTCCAAGATCCTGGATTTGAGCGAATAGTTCGGCATGCCATTCCCACGGAGTATGGGCTTCTTGATAGAGGTCGAACAGGGAACGTCCTCGCCATAACGATTCGGAGTTACTGATTAGAAAATCGCGAGAGTCTGACTTCATTGTGATGCTTTCGGGTGTATAAGTCTGCAGCTTGACCGCTGTTACACCGGTATCGGCTAGTAGTCGAATAATCTTCTTAGCCCGATCGATCGAGCCATTATGGTTACCCGAAAGTTCAGCAACAATTGCTGGCCCATATTCGGAGGTCAAAAGGGCGTTAAAAGTGCTCGAATCGGATTGCCTATAATCCATTGTCAGACCTCAATTTCTAAGTGAATTTCAGATTTGGAACTGCGAATAGCTGAAAATCCAGTTGCCTTAAAAATGGCGAGTGAAGATTCATTCTCGTGCTTGACGACTGCTTTTAATTTCTTAAATCGCCGTGTTCCTCTTTCGCGTTGAACTAGATCCTGTATCATCTTCATTCCCAAACCACGACCCCTTGCCATGATGTCTACTGAGTAGCTGATTGTCGCGTCACCATCAGCTTTAGTAAGTCGAAGTTGGCTGACTGGAAGTTCCGAAAGTTCAAATAAGACCAATTCGACCGAGGTACTTGTTAGCTGTTCTTGGAACCATCTGCGATGAGTCTCATGATTAACTGTTTCCGTTTGGAGGGAGTTCTGTCTCGCGGTCGGATCATTCGTCCAGTCAAAAAAAGTCCAGATATCTTCAGCGGTCGCATTGCGCATCACGACTTGTCTAAGATTTGTGGGGTTTATTAGTTCCGCAACTCGCAGTGCCCCAAGACCGTCTACGAGACGTTTACCGTTATTACTCATCTTCTCTAGCTGCTCGAGGTTGTTCAATAGGGAAGATAGCTTCTGATCAGATTCGCTATCTTTAAGGCGACTCACTTCAAGGCATTCAGCAGCTCCCTCCCGTTGTAGCCATGCAGCACTGGCACATTGATTCTTCGTGAGAATCAGTTGAAGAGACGGTACTCCAGCACAAGCCCGTTCCATCGATGACATTCCTGCCGCTCCGATTGCGAAGTCCGCGCATTGAAAAGTGTCCGCCAGTGTTCGGCTATCTCTAACGACATTCAGTGGAATCTGTCGTCGCCAGTCATCAGTGAGGTTTCCATATCTAAGGAAATCTGACGACAGAAGAGATACTGAATTTCCATGGCGAAGGCTTCGCCCGACCAGCTCCAGAACTTGCGTAAAGGTATTAGGCTGATAAGTTGCCCCGAGATAGACAAAAATATCCTGGGGAGTTTTCTGCCACACACGTTGTGATTGTGATACCACACGATACGAAGGATGAATAAGCGAAAACCTTGGACCGCAAAAAATGTTCCGCCCGCTAATTGCGGAGTTTTCAGTCATCGCGAAATCAATTCGGATTGCGCACTCAATATTCACGTTTTGACCATCGTCAAGAATGATCAAACGAGCATTCTGCGCAGCCACTTCTGCCCATACGTCGGTAATTTGATAGCAATCGACAATCAAGATTTCAATACCGTTAGTAGTCAATATATTTACGGTCTGTTGCGCATCCGATTCATCCAGAGCCCTCGGAGTTTCATCACGCTGATACCCTGATTTTTTGTCGACCAGTAAATGCAGTATTACACCAGCAGAGAGTGCATAGTGTTCCCAGTCAGGAGGGAGCGTGTGGGAAACTATGTGAACTTCAATCCCTCGACGTATTAGTTCCTCGGACAAGGTGAGACAACGGCTGAAGTGTCCGAGACCAATTGTGGAGTCAGCATTGACTCGTATTGCAACAGAACTCTTCATCCTAGTCGCAACTCCTTAGTTTTAGAATTCCCCCGTCATTGCTCGCACTGCTATTCAAAGTACCCGTGGTTCTCTTCATACAACTTGTAGGAAGTTAAGAAATCGTTGAGCTGCCCGATTGTGGCGATTCGGTAATCGCGAAGTTCGGTACAGTGATCCAACTTCGGCATTGTTCCAATGGTAGATGCCGGTGATTAGACCAAATAGCAATCGATAATCAACAGTTAGACGTGACAGGGGAGCTGAGCGAGCACGTGCAACTTCAACGGCTTCAGTTTCCCCCATGAGCTCAAAGTACTTGTTGTTTGAATTGGCTGACATTAGCCAACCAGCTTCTCCAGGGCGAGTTTGGATAAAAAAATAGTAAGGTGTATCGCATTCCGATCGTTCATGCGCGCGAAGATAAGCGGACTTTAGAAGTCGATGAATCGGCAGCCTTGCTTGCTCAATGTGCAAGTCAGCCTCATAGCTCATGAGTGTCTGGGATATTTCTCGAATTCTGGTTGCGTAAACTTGTATCGAGTATGGTTCTATTCGAGTGGTGCCAACTACGCACTGATTCACAAGGTCATAATGAGAACTCGGGCTGTCTGAGAGAACTATCACTCGAGGATCGAGACCCAACAGATCGGTAGCGTCGGGACAACCGCGGTATTCGTTCAATGAATGCAGTTGACCGCCGAGAAGATACTGACCTGCAAAAGGAAGAGCTGCTTGAGGTTGGAATTCGTGCAAGTATGTCAGAAACTTACCGATGCTGAGTTCGCGAATCTTTCGGCTCTCCAAAGTTAATGACTCTACGTCATTGAAATATGTCTGTGGGTAGGGTCCTGCAGGTGAGTAACCGATAGCAGCGAATCGAAGATCCTCAACAAGGTCATGTATCACTTGATTTTGTGATTCATTGAAGACATTGTCATTGAGATTGAGAAATGACATACCTCTATGTGTCACGACTAGAGCTGAGTCAATATCGGAAACGCTGCCAGTCTCGTTGGGAATTATCGAAATCTTGGTGTTTCCAACATCAAAGCCCTCGACAACCTTTGCTTGAAAACCATCAAGAGTCGCTTTCTTGAGTAAGTGATTCGGGTAGATATTCGGAATCAAGAGCTGTTTGGTCCCGAATCTTCGAAAATAGTTGTGCAAGAACGTCGGGTCGTAGTGATCGGGATGAATGTGCGAGATGTAGACATAATCGACATCGCCGATTAGATCAATGGGATCTTCAATTTTAGGATAGGTGTACCAAGAGCCCTCGTAGATGCCATCTGTGAACCAAGGGTCGCACAAGATCCGAAGATCTGTTGTCGAAACAACCAGACAGGCACTCGCTATGTAACGAACGTTAAACATCGTCACCCGCAATTCGCCAGTCAATTAGCCTAGGTCGTTGGCGCTTAGACCAGATTGAATGAATTTTGCTAATTCGCAGATGATCCGTCGAACGACATGCAATTGCCTAATGGTGAGTACCGACTGTGCGGATAAGGACGTTACACGATTCATCATTGCTGTGAGACGAGTTTAAGGTTTTGAGCTACTTGTCGGACCACTCTTAAAGAGCCGCATCCTTAGTTCTGTGGTTTCGTTGGGATCTCTCATGAAAACACACTGGTAAAGTAGGCATCGGGAGGAGCAGAGCAAATGCGCAATTCGACAATTGCGATTGTACCAGCGCGAGGTGGGAGCAAGAGAATTCCGGCAAAGAACCGAAAAGCTTTTGTTGGCAAACCTCTCATTCAGCGTTGTGTTGAGCGCCTCAGCGGTTCGGGCATGTTTGACTCGGTAATAGTGTCGACAGACGATGATGACATAGCCCGACTTGCGATCGAAGCTGGTGCTGACTTTCTTGGACCGCGACCGTCGTCTATTTCAGATGACTTTACAACTACTGCATCGGTCGTGCTATTCGAGTTGTCAAGACTTAAGGAAAGTCTTGATGTTGAACCGAAATCCATCTGTACCGTGTATCCAACTGCAATATTGGTCGATCTCAAATCGATTGAGGATGGACTCATCTTGTTTGAAAGCGGAGAGTATGACTGTGTCATGTCTGTAGTTGCTTACTCGGCTCCAACCGAACGGGCATGGCGATCTTTGCCAGGCGGCTATGGCAAAATGGTGCATCCAGAATTTCGTTTGTCTAGAACACAAGACTTTGAGAAAATGTTCTACGACGCGGGTCAGTTCTATTGGTCGTCGAAGTACTACTGGTTAGCCCATATGAATGCTCAGCAACTTGAGAGCCTGAGAGTTGGCCTTTTTACTCTAAAACGCTGGGAATCAGTGGATATTGACACATACGAAGATTGGCAGTTTGCGGAAATGTTGTTCCAGGTTCGAGAATCTAAACCATGACCGCCTCGATCAAACTTGGAATCATAGTCGGAAAAGTTCAGGCTAAACGGTGAGCGCTTTAGCTGGCAAGTCAATTCTGATTACAGGTGGAACAGGCTCGTTCGGTAACGCATTCTGCAAAGAAGTACTCAAGTCGCATGATCCTCGCCGTGTTGTGGTGTTCTCGAGAGATGAACTGAAGCAATACCACATGAAGGAGAATTTCAAAGACGATCGTCTTCGTTGGTTCATAGGAGACGTCCGAGATTCTGACCGACTTGAGATGGCTTTAAGCAACATCGATTTTGTGGTTCACGCAGCTGCGCTAAAGCAAGTTGATACAGCGGAATACAATCCGTTTGAGTGTATTGCAACAAATGTCCTAGGGGCAGAGAATTTGATACGTGCTTCGATTCAGTGTGGCGTCAGTCGGGTTGTTGCCCTGTCGACCGACAAGGCATCGAGTCCAGTTAATCTTTATGGTGCGTCGAAGCTTTGCGCCGACAAGCTTTTTGTTGCAGGTAACAGCTATGCGACTCACGGCAAAACTCGATTCAGCGTAGTGCGTTATGGAAACGTTGCTGGATCAAGAGGCTCAGTAGTCCCACATTTCCAGTCGCTAGCTGCGACTGGAGAATTACCAATTACTGATCCTCAAATGACTCGATTTTGGATAACTCTAAGTCAGGCGGTTCAGTTTGTAGTCTCCTCGTTCGAGATCATGTCTGGAGGTGAGATTTTCGTCCCAAAAATACCTTCAGTTCGAGTTGTCGATATTGCTACTGCAGTCAACCCCAAGGCCAATCATCTGATTGTCGGAATTCGTCCAGGAGAGAAGATTCATGAAGAAATGATTTCAGAGAACGAGGCGTATCGAACGTACGATTTAGGCGATCGATATGTGATTTCCCCGGTCCAGTTTCCTGCAACTCACGAAAGATTGAGAAAGGCTGGAGTCGCCGTTGGGGCGAACTTCAGGTATCAATCTCATGAGAATGAGCATTTCCTTAGCGTTGAAGCAATCTCCGACTCGTTGCTATCCCTACATGATTAATTACGGACGCCAATCAATTTCAGCAAGCGATGTGTGTGCAGTAGTTGATGCATTAAGTGGCAGCTGGTTGACCCAAGGACCGCTGGTTGCAGAGTTTGAAGAGAATTTTGCTAGTTATGTCGGAGCAGAGTACGCAATCGCATTTTCATCGGGAACTGCGGCACTACACGGTGCTGCAGCAGCAGCTGGTCTTAGCGAGAAGGACACTGTATACACATCGCCACTGACGTTCATTGCGTCGGCAAATTGCATTCGATATGTAGGGGCACAAGTAGGACTTGTTGATATTGCTGAAGAGACTTTGAACATGCAACTGGTTAATCTCCCATCCGAGAGATCGGGAATCGTTGCTGTTCATTTTGCTGGGTTGCCGCTTGATTTGTCAATAGTAGATCGAACCGGAACGCTAATCATTGAAGACGCAGCTCATGCTCTTGGCGCAGAGACGCCAAGAGGACGAATTGGAAATTGCGCATATAGCGACATGTGTTGCTTCTCCTTTCATCCGGTCAAAGCTATAACTACTGGTGAAGGAGGAATGGTTACAACAAATAGTGAGGTGTTTGCGGATCGGCTTCGCAAGTTCCGATCACATGGGACTGAGAGTCGGAGTGAAGTTGCACCTTGGTACTATGACGCCAAGACTCTCGGATACAACTATCGACTAACTGATATTCAGGCGGCTCTCGGTATCTCCCAGTTATCTCAACTTGAGAGTTTCATTCAAGCTCGAAATGACATCGCGGTCCGATACCGTTCTGAGTTGGATTCAGATAAATTCCTACTACCACCCGAGGCGCCAATCGGATACCGCCACGCGTATCACCTGTTTGTGATTAGAACTAAGTCTCGACTCAGAGTCTATCAAGAACTGAAGAAACACGGTGTAAACGCCCAAGTTCACTACATTCCAGTGCACCATCATTCAATCAGCAGTGATCTCTCATTCTCTAATGGTCTTCCTGTTTGTGACTCGGTGTACGAGGAGATATTGAGTCTCCCAATTCATCCGTTGCTAACGGCAGAAGAGCAAACAAAGGTCATCCGAATTCTTAATGAAATGGATTTAGAAGAGGTAGTTTCTTGACCGGTTACCAATCCAGTCAGCTTGACTAACTCTCGTCAAGAAACTGAGAGATACTGCGCAACACATGCGAGGTCGGATCCCAAGATTGTGATAGCACGTTGAAGATTCTGCTCAGTTCTACCTTGATTACTTCACGGTCAGTGAATTGGGCCTGAGACGCAGAGACGTTTGTACCCGTGGTATCACTAATGGCGTATGACTTATTGTACTCAAACGCTTCGGTCACTGTCTGAATGTGGCGTAACTTACCCGCCCCAATGAGGTGCTTAAGTTCAACAATTGGTGGTCCCGAAATCGCAAACCAGAACAGTAACTTACTAGCCAATTGCTTGGAAGTTGCACTATTTGCCGGAGTATAGCCATTGGAAGGATATTTGAAGCGATCCGAGATGTCAATTCCAACGCGCCGAAAAAGAAATCCCCACCACTTCATAGCAAGTCTAGTGTTTTCAACTGACCAACCCCGCTCGAGAGCCAGGCGAATCTGTGACGATAGTTCATCATGAGTTCTACCCCTGAGAGATATCTCAGGAGCGTATGCAGCCATAAACGCGTTGTGTGGAATCACGGTTGGAATTCCCAGCATCATCATCTCAATACCTGCGGAGGAGGTGAAGTTCACGCAGACATCGGTGAATTGGGCTAGTTCGTACAGCGAGACTTTATCGTCGGGCCAATTTACTGAAATAGACGGTGGCAAATCAGCAAGTAGTTTTCTGAGGACTAACACATTTTCTGACTGGGTACCGTCGCGTTTGTTTGGCATCTCGCGTGGGTGAACTCGGATAACCAAGTGACATTCCGGAAATCTAGGCATCTCTTTAATCAACCACTCCAACCATTCAAAGGCCGAGTTGAACAGTGATGTTTCGTTTGTGGGTGGCTTCAGGCCAGCAAGCTCGGCCGCAAAAATCTCATCCCCACTAGTCAATGTTGCAAGAAGTACCTTCCGGCCAGCTGGAATTTTCAGCCGAGTTTGAATTGAGTCGACTGATCTGTGTCCAAGACCTTCAGAGTAGGTAAATCGGCTCGAACCGCTTAACAGCCCCAGGAAGTGCGAAGCTGCAATTGCTGAATCTTCATAATCAAGTGGAGCCGCAAGATGCTGAGACCACTCGATAGTCGCGTAGCTAAAGCTAGGTATCGTCTTTGAGTCATAGACGCATAATCGCTCGTAACGGTCAACGAGGCTGTGTCCCGAATGCATAGCCCAGGTCCTAATACCGCGACGCTGGGCTTCGAGGTTCATTACATTGTTGACCGAATAGAGAGAGTTGTAGGAAATCACCAAATCTGGGTTAAGTGAATTCATCATTCGCACAGCTGCGCACAATGACAAACTCGCTGACCGCACTCTGCTTACGAATACAGGCCAGAGATAGTCCGAGATTTTGTGAGAATTCAACTTGTGCTCCAAAGTGAATTCGTAAGCAGTTGCACGGGCAACGTTGTGACCTAGAAACTCGTGCAAGTACCAGTTGGATGGTGTGAGTTCCCGAAGGGATTCGTCAACGGTGCCCATATCTTCCTTTGAGAGGCACTCGCCCAGTGAAACGGAGCGCACTGAACTCCGAAATTCCAACAACTTGCGACGTTGTCGACATTTTCTACACGCTGCTTCAGTTAATCGCGCTGAATCGGTTGACTTTAAACCCATTCCCGAGATTGTCACGCATTGCTTTTCGAGTTCTCCAGCACAGCGAATAGCCGTTACATCATGTCCCTCTTCGGCGAGTGACCTAAGAACTAGTTCCTCGGGAAAGCTATGAGACCAGATTCCGGCATGAAGAGAGTTCGCAAGAATTTTCAAGTCGAAATGAGATCCCCTGATCGTAATTCGGACACGATCCGCAAAGTAATTGAAGTTTTTTGTAGCCTAATCTGTTATCACGGAGAAGTAAATCAAGGCAAGATTGAATATTCTTGGGCGCCTTCGATACCAACTTGCTCTTCGCCAAGCTATACAACAGGTATAAAGAGAGCTTGAGCACAGCCCAGTACTCACTCTTCAAGCCGGAGTAGCGGCCAATAACTAGGTGGGATTGGAACCTAGGTTGCCAGTTAGATGCTGATTTTCAAAGGGGAAATGACAGACATTTAGATCGTTGGGGAGTTCGTCCCAAGACTTCCCATAAAGTGTTTGAGAGATGGTTTCTTCTCCAGTAGTGCCCGTCAATGACCTCGGAAGATTGATCGAAGAAGAATCTTCACATCTTATGGTAACCATCTCTGAGAAGGTTAAATCCGCTGTTTTCTTAAATGGAACGAGTATCGATGATCTCGAGACACGTATCGGACAGTATCTCGGGGGTCGCACCTCGCTGTCTGTCGCAAATGGAACCGATGCGCTGTTTATTGCCTTAAGTGCCCTCGGAGTTCAGAGCGGAGATGCTGTCGCAACAGTCGGAAACGCAGCGGGGTACTCCACAAACATCATTCTTCGTCATCGGGCAACCCCCATAATCTGTGATATCGATCCATCAACCGCCCAGATTTCGATAGACAGTCTTCGAAGTTGTATTGAAAAAAAAGGGAGCCTACGTGCATTGATTGTCACACATCTCTATGGTTTGTTAACAAATATTGACGAGATAGCAGAGTTGTGTTGTGAATTTGACATCAAACTAATTGAGGACTGTGCCCAAGCGTTTGGAGCACGGCTGACGGGGAGTCCTGCGGGTAGCTGGGGAGATGCTGCAGCTTTCAGTTTCTACCCAACCAAGAACCTGGCAGCGCTTGGAGATGGCGGAATGGTCGCTTTTAAGAATTCGGAAGCGTGTGCTCGAGCGAGGAAGATTGCACAATACGGATGGTCGTCCCGATATGAGGTAGAGCTTCCCGATGGAATCAATTCGAGACTTGATGAGATACAAGCAGCAGTGGTGCTTCATCGTCTTGGCTCCGTTGATTCGAGAAATTCTCGACGACGTGATATCTTGCGGCGATATGCAGAGGCAGTAATTATGCCACGTCGATTTATTTTTGATGACTCGGAACGATGTGTGGCCCATTTGGCAGTGATGCGAACCCCAACACGTGATCGTGATCGAAAGATATTAAATAACCACGGAATAGATACCGCAATTCATTACCCGATCCCCGATCACCACCAGCCGGCTTGGCAACACCTTTTTGGAGGGGTCTCCCTGCCGAATACCGAGGCTCATTGCCAGGAGGTTCTCACATTGCCTTGTTTCCCAGAACT
>Ga0169931_10013444_pt1 | contig 11180 bp, 6 predicted proteins | sample Kivu_15m_20L_FD_129675 | JGI IMG/M metagenome (GOLD analysis project Ga0169931, IMG submission 129675) | Freshwater microbial communities from Lake Kivu, Western Province, Rwanda to study Microbial Dark Matter (Phase II) - Kivu_15m_20L... | ecosystem: Environmental > Aquatic > Freshwater > Lake ... | reverse complement strand
CTCCTGGGTGGCGTAGGCCACTGAGGAGAGGGCATCGGAGCTGAGGATCGCCAGGGCTTCGGCGTTGTTGAAGCGCTCCTCGGCGTGGGCACTGGTGGGCAGCGGTGCCCCGATCAGGGAACGCCGCAGCCGGTTGATGACCGACAACGACTCCGGCAACCCGCCTGCGCAGCTGCCTGAACCGTAGGCATGCCTAGGTTGATCGGCTCTGCGCCAGCCGCGGCTGTGGCGACGCCCTCCCTGCTCTCCACCCTGCTGCTGCTGCTGGTGGGGCTGGCGATCGCCCGGCTGATGGCCGGCAAGCTGGCCCGCCTGGCGGTGCCCGCGATCGTGGTGGAGCTGGGCATCGGCTTTCTGCTGGGCAACACCGTGCTGCCCTTCGAGGCGATCAGGCCCCTGAGCGGTCTCACCGAGCTGGGGGTGCTCACCCTGTTCTTCCAGGTGGGCCTGGAGGTGCGGGGCGACCTGCTCCGCTCCCGGCGCCATACCATCCTGCGACTGGTGGCCCTGAGCTTTCTGGTGCCGCTGCTGGCCTACTGGCCCCTGGTGCGCTGGTTCGCCATGGCGCCGGCCACCGCCCTGCTCTGCCTGGCCTGCCTGTCGGCGACCGGCACGGGGGTGACCCTGCGGCTCCTGGCCCAGCGCCAGGCGCTGCGCTCCCCCTCGGGCCGGCTGCTGGTGGGGGTGTCGGTGCTGGACGACCTGCCGGCCATCGCCCTGCTCAGCCTGGCGGTGGCGACGGCCGGCGGTGCCCTGGGCCAGGGCGGCATCGGCCATGGGGGGCTGGTGCTGGGCCTGGTCGCCGCGGCCCTGAGCTATGGGTTGGCGGGCTGGTGGGCTCGGCGCGGGCACCCCTCCCCCAGCAGCCCTCTGGCGATCCTGATCCTGCTGATCGGGTGCGCCTGGCTGGGGGAGGCCACCGGCCTCACCTCCCTGCTCGGGGCCCTGTGGGCGGGCGTGCTGCTCCATCGCCTCTCGCCGCCGGCCCAGGCCTTGAACCGGGAGGTGACGCCGGTGCTGGTGATGCTCTCGGAGGTGTTCCTGCCCCTGTACTTCATCAGCGTGGGGATGCGCGTGAGCGCTGGGGCCCTGCTGGAGCCCCGTGCCTGGAGCCTGGCCCTGGCCTTGCTGGTGATGGCCCTGCTCAGCAAGCTGGTCTGCGGGCTGGGGGTGAACCGGGCCGACCGGCGGGCCGGCATCGATCGCTGGCTGGTGGTGTTTGGCCTGGTGCCCCGGGGCCTGCCGGGGCTGGTGTTCGCCACCACCGCCCTCTCCGCCGGGGTGATCGATGGGATCCAGTTCTCCGCCCTGGTGATGATGGTGACGGTCACCACGGTGGTGGGTCTGCTGTTGTTGGAGCGCCGCCTGCTCCAGCTGGGCGACCGGCCTTCCCCCTTCCCATCCGCCTGAACCCGATGAGTCGCAAGGACGAACAGGTGTTTGATTTCTGGGAGGTGATGCTGGTGGGGCTGGTGCTGGCGGCGATCGCCTTCTCACTCACCTATGGGGTGGAGTGACGGCCCTATGGGGTGGAGTGACGGCCGGGCGGTGGCCCTGCTGGCAGCGCTGGGCGACCGCCCGGTCTGAGCAGGGTCAGAGCACGGTGGGGCCCCTCTCGGCGGTGCGGATGCGGATCGCCTCCTCCACGGGCAGCACGAAGATCTTGCCGTCGCCGATCTCGCCCGTTTGGGAAGCTTGCTGGATCGCCTCCAGGGCAGCATCCAGCTTGTCGTCGTTGACGACCACCTCGATCTTCACCTTGGGCAGGAAATCCACCTTGATCTCGGCGCCGCGGTAGCGCTCCACCTGGCCCTTCTGGCGGCCGAAGCCGCGCACGTCGCAGATGGTCATGCCCACGATGTCGAGGCTCACCAGCGCTGCCTTCACCACGTCCACCTTGGTGGGACGCACAATCGCTTTAATCAGTTTCATGGTTGGGTGCTCCTCAGCTGTTCATGGGGTCGTAGGCCTCTTCGCCGTGGGCCACGAAATCGAGCCCGCGGTTCTCCTGCTCTTCGCTCACCCGCAGTCCGCAGGTGGCCCCGACGATCCAGAGGATGATCGCGGTGCCGATGCCCACGAAGCCGTAGCTGATCAGCACGGCCTTCACGTGGGCGATGAACAGTCCGCCGTTGCCGCTGCTGGCCAGGATCTCGGCCGACTTGGGGAAATAATCGGCGGGCACCAGGGCCGGAGCCGCGAGGGCCCCGGTGAGCAGGGCGCCGATGGTGCCGCCCACGCCATGCACGGCGTAGGCATCCAGGCTGTCGTCGAACTTGATCGCCGACTTGATCTGTACGGCGAGGTAGCAGCCGGCCGCCGTGGCGGCGCCGATCAGCATCGCCTGGGGCATGTAGACGAAGCCGGCGGCAGGGGTGATGCCCACCAGGCCCGCCACGGCGCCGGTGGCGGCACCCACGGCGGTGGGTTTGCCGTCGCGGAACCACTCGATCAGACACCAGGTGAGCAGCGCCGTGGACGCCGAGAACGTGGTGGTGAGGAAGGAGAGGCCGGCCCCCTTGGCGGCGAAGTAGCTGGCACCGTTGAAGCCGAACCAGCCGAACCACAGCAGGCCTGCTCCCAGCAGGATGAACGGCACGTTGTGGGGCGGCCGCATGTTGTCGGGATAGGTGCTGCGCGGCCCCACGATCGCGGTGGACACCAGGGCAGCCACGCCGGCTGAAATGTGCACCACGGTGCCGCCGGCGAAGTCGATGGCGCCGATCTCGCCGAAGGGCCCGATGTAGCCGCCGCCCCACACCATCTTGTCCATCGGGCAGTAGACGAACAGGCTCCAGAGCAGGGCGAACCAGAACCAGGCCTTGAAGTTGATGCGCTCCACCAGGGCGCCGGAGATCAGGGCCGGCGTGATGATCGCGAACATGCCCTGGAACAGGGCGAAGGAGGTGGCTGAGATCGCGAAGCCGTCCGCCAGGGGCGCATCGCCGAGCTCGCCGCCCACGCCGTTGAGCCACATCTGGCCCAGGCCGCCGATGAAGGGGCTGCCGAAGCCGCTGTCGAAGGAGAGCGAGTAGCCGATCACCACCCACACCACCCCGATGAGCCCCATCAGGAAGAAGCTCATCATCATCGTGTTGAGCACGTTCTTGGCGCGGGTGAAGCCGCCGTAGAAGAACGCCAGACCGGGCGTCATCAGCAGCACCAGGGCCGAACCCATCAGCAGCAGCAGGGTGTCGGCCCCATCGGTGGGCAGCTTGGTGAGGGCTGCCTTGGCCGAGCCGGCCATCAGCGGCAGCAGGCCGGCCCCGAAGGCCAGCAGCATCACGGCGTAGCGCTTCAGTTCCGGGTCCTGAACCCTCGCCAGCCCCTTGGTGCGCCAGCGATTGAAGACAGCGAGCGGGGTGGGACCACCGCCCGCGAGGGGAACCTGGGCCATGGAGGAGAAAGGCCTCTGCATGGGTTGCGTCGGTCACGCTCCTACCGGCAGCGGAGGCCGCCGGTAGCCGTCGCAACCATCCAGGAGCGAACTGCGCGGTTAGCAACAAAACGTTCGGATTGGGGCTGGACTCTGGTGACGACGACGACCAAGGTCACCCGGCATGGGCGCTGGCGTGACCAGGAGCACGCGAGCTGGTGGTTCAGCCCCCGCCTAGCGTGAAGCAGCGCTGCATGGGTTCGTTGACCCGTCCGTCCACGGTCGCCTGGCACGCCCTGGCCCCGGCCCAGTGCCTGGAGCAGCTCCAGGCCAGCCCCGAGGGCCTCAGCACGGCAGAGAGTGCCCGCCGCCTGGCGGAGAGCGGCCCCAACCGGCTGGTCCTGAAGGAGGGCCGCAGCAGCCTGCAGATCCTCTGGGATCAGTTCAGCAACGTGATGCTGATCATGCTGCTGGCGGTGGCGGTGGTGTCGGCCGCCGTGTCGCTGCACCAGCGGGAATTCCCCAAGGACGCGATCGCGATCCTGGTGATCGTGGTGCTCAACGGCCTGCTGGGCTACCTGCAGGAGAGCAAGGCCCAGAAGGCCCTGCTGGCCCTGCGCGACATGGCCCAGCCCCTGGTGCAGGTGCGCCGCGATGGCCAGTGGCAGCGCCTCGCCAGTGATCTGCTGGTGCCGGGCGATCTGATCCGGCTGGAGGCGGGCGACCGGGTGCCCGCCGACGCCCGCCTGCTGGAAGTGGCGGAGCTGGGGGTGCGTGAGGCGGCCCTCACCGGCGAGGCGGACGCGGTGTTCAAGCGCGCGGAGCTGGTGCTCGAGGCGAGCACCCCCGTGCTGGAGCGCCAGAACTGCCTGTTTCAGGGCACCGAGGTGGTGCGCGGCCGCGGCGTGGCGGTGGTGAGCGCCACCGGCATGGCCACCGAGCTGGGCCAGATCGCCGAGCTGATCAACACGGCCGGCGGCGAGGAGACGCCGCTGCAGCAGCGCCTCGACGGCCTGGCCAAGGTGCTGGTGGGAAGTGCCCTGGCCCTGGTGGCGGTGGTGGTGGCCCTGGGTCTGCTGCTCGGGCAAGACCCGCTGAATCTGCTGGAGGTGTCGCTGTCGATGGCGGTGGCGATCGTGCCGGAGGGGTTGCCGGCGGTGATCACCGTCACCCTGGCGATCGGCACCCAGCGCATGGTGCGCCGCGCCGCCCTGATCCGGCGTCTGCCTGCCGTGGAGGGCCTGGGCTCGGTCACGGTGATCTGCTCCGACAAGACCGGCACCCTCACCCAGAACCGCCAGGTGGTGCGGGAGCTGCGGTTGGGCACCAGCAGCGTGGCCGTGGGCGGCCAGGGCTACGTGCCCGTGGGCGCCTTCACCGCCAGCACCCTGGCAGCTCCTGCGGGGGCGGCCCCGGGTGCAGCTCCAGGCGCGCAGCACTTGCTGCTGCAGGCCGGTGTGCTCTGCAGCGACGCCGAGCTCAAGCAGAACGCCGATGGCAGCTGGGAGCTGCTCGGCGATCCCACCGAGGGCGCCCTCTCGGTGGTGGCCCAGAAGCAGGGCATCGACGACTTCGAGCTGCGCAGCCATTTCCAGCGGGTCGCCGAGATTCCGTTCAGCTCCGAGCGCCAGCTGATGGCCGTGTGGATCGAGGATCCCCGCGCCGAGCTCCAGGCGCCCCTGGGCCCCAGCGCGGAGGGCTCGAGCCGGCTGCTGGTCAGCAAGGGCGCGCCTGAGGTGATCATCGCCACCTGCAACCGCTGGCTCGACGGCGATGGGGTGGTGCTTCTCAGCCCCGAGCAGCGCGAGTGGTGGCTGGAGCAGGCCCGCCAGCTGGCGGCATCGGGCCTGCGGGTGCTGGCCTTCGCCTGCGCGCCGCACCATCCCAGCCCCGAGCGCGAGCTGGAGCAGCAGGTGCTGCTGGGGCTGATGGCCCAGCTCGATCCGGCCCGCCCGGAGGTGACCCAGGCCGTGGCCACCTGCCGCCAGGCCGGCATCCGGCCCGTGATGATCACCGGCGACCACCCGCTCACGGCCCGGGCGATCGGCGCCACGATCGGCCTCACCGACGCCGATGGCGAGGTGGTGCTGGGCCGGGAGCTGGAGAGCTGCGACGATCGCCAGCTGCAGCAGGTGGTGGCCCGCTGCAACGTGTACGCCCGGGTGCCGCCGGAGCAGAAGCTGCGCATCGTCAAGGCCCTGCAGGCCAATGGTCAGATCGTGGCGATGACCGGCGACGGCGTGAACGACGCCCCGGCCCTCAAGCAGGCCCACATCGGCGTGGCCATGGGCATCACCGGCACCGAGGTGAGCAAGGAGGCCGCCGACATGGTGCTGCTCGACGACAACTTCGCCACGATCGTGAATGCGGTGGAGGAGGGGCGCCTGGTGTATGCCAACATCCGCCGCTTCGTGAAATACATCCTCGGCAGCAACGTGGGCGAGCTGATCACGATCGCCTCGGCGCCGCTGCTGGGCCTGGTGGGGGTGCCGCTCACGCCGCTGCAGATCCTCTGGATGAACCTCGTCACCGACGGAGTGCCGGCCCTGGCCCTGGCCCTGGAGCCGGGCGAGCAGGGCCTGATGCAGCGGGCGCCGGCCGAGCCGGGCGAGTCGATCTTTGCCCGGGGCATCGGCAGCTACATCCTGCGCATCGGCGTGGTGTTCGCCCTGATCGTGATCGGCCTGATGCTCTATGCGGCCGAGTTCAGCGCCGACCACTGGAAAACCATGGTGTTCACCACCCTCTGCCTGGCCCAGATGGGCCACGCCCTCTCCTGCCGCAGCGATCGGCCCCTGGCCCAGGTGGCCCCGTTCTCCAACCCCTGGCTGCTCTGGGCCGTGCTGCTCACCGCCGGCCTGCAGCTGCTGCTGCTCTATGTGCCGGCCCTGGCCACGTTTGTGGGCACCACGCCGCTGGGGGGCCGGGAGCTGCTGGTGTGCCTGGGCTTCAGCCTGCTGTTCTTCCTCTACCTCGAGCTGGAGAAGATCTGGCGGCTGTGGCGGCGGCGCGCCATGGCGGATGCCTGAGTCGAACCGGGCCTGAATCGAGCGACGGCAAGCCGCTGCCCCGAAGCGCTCACCTCTGGGGCCAGCTGAGCGGGGCGGCCTGACTCAGACCTGGTCGTCAGACCTGGTCGTAGGCCTCGGGTTGGCAGTCGCGGAATTGATCGGCGATGGCCCTGAACTGATCGCTCAACTGGCAGAAGGCCTCCACGATCACCGGGTCGAACTTGCGGCCGCTGGCCTTGACGATGAAGTCACAGGCCACCTGATGGCTGAACGGCTCCTTGTAGCAGCGCTTGGAGATCAGGGCGTCGTAGACGTCCGCCACGGCCATCAACCGCGCCGACAGGGGGATGGCCGTGCCGGCCAGCCCATCGGGATAGCCGCTGCCATCCCAGTTCTCATGGTGATGACGGGCGATCTCGCGGGCAAAGCGCAGAAAGGAGCTGGGGGTGTCGAGCAGGCGCTCGGCCGAGGCGATGATCTGGTCACCCAGCAGGACGTGCTCCTTCATCAGCTCGAACTCCTGGGGGCTGAGGCGCCCGGGCTTGAGCAGGACCCCATCCGAAATGCCCACCTTGCCGATGTCGTGCAGGGGCGCTGACTTGTAGAGCTGATCGATCGCCTCCTCGCTCAGTTCGGCGGCATAGCGCGGATCGGCAGCCAGGTGGCGGGCGAGGGCGCGGACGTAGTTCTGGGTGCGATGGATGTGGCTGCCCGTCTCGTTGTCCCGCGTCTCAGCCAGGGAGGCCATCGCCATGATCGTCACATCCTGCACCGTCTGCACCTCGCGGGTGCGCCGCTCCAGCTCCTGCTGCAGGTAGCGGTTGTTGTCAGTCAGCTGATCGTTGGCCCGCTTCAGGGCGATGTGGGTACTCACCCGGGCCAGCGCCAGCGGTGGCGAGATCGGCTTGGTGATGTAGTCCACGCAGCCACAGGCAAAGCCCTGCTGCTGATCGCTGGCATGGTCCCTGGCGGTGAGGAAGATCACCGGGATCGGCTGGGTCAGGGGATCGGCCTTGAGTCGCCGGCACACCTCGTAGCCGTCGATGCCCGGCATCATGATGTCGAGCAGGATCAGATCGGGCTGGGGGCAGGTCCGCGCCAGCTCCAGGGACACCTCACCGCAGTTGGCGAGACGCACCCGGTAGTGGTTCCGCAGCAGGCCATGCATCAGCTGCAGGTTCTCCGGCGTGTCGTCCACCACCAGCACGATGGGGCGATCGGCTGGAGGCTCCAGGGCCGGCAGGTCAGGCTCGGCCATCATCAGGGGTCGATCGGAGGGCTGCAGCCGGTGCCAGGGAGTGGCTGATCGGGGGATTCTGCCGGATCGCCCGAGGCCGGGGCCGGTCCGGCAGGAGGGTCGTTCTGCTCCTGGAGACCGATGGGCGCCAGGCTCGCCGAGGCGGCAGCAAAATCAAAACGCTGCAGGCACTGTGAGACAGCAGCGTAACCAGAGCTGCCCAGCAGCTGGGTGAGTTCGTGCCGCTGCTGCTCCAGCCGATCAAGCGCTTCGCCATCAGCCTGCTCCAGCAGCTGGCGGAAGCGAGCCAGCAGCTGCCGCTGGCTCGCGCTCCACCGCTCTGGCGGCAACGCCGCCACGGCGGCCCCGGCCTGGGCGGCCGTGGCCTCGGTTTCCAGCAGCGGACGGACCGTGGCGAGGCTGGCCTCGACCTGCCGGCTGAATGCTCGCTGCAGCGCTTCGGGGCAGCGGCCCTGCTTGAGCTCGCCCTCGAGGTCGGCGGCGGCCGCCGCCAGGGCCGTGGCCCCAAGGTTGGCCGCCACCCCCTTCAGGGTGTGCACCAGCTGGTCCGCCTGCTCAAGATCGCCCCGGGCCAGGGCAGCGGCGAGGCGGGCCGGAGCATCGGCCTGGGTGCGCACCAGGCTGGTCAGCAGGCGCCGGTAGAGCTCGATGTTGCCGCCCACCCGCTCCAGCGCCCGCGTGGTGTCGAAGCCCGCCAGGTTGATGGAGGCCGAACCCGGCAGCGGCTGCACCGCCAGCACTGGAGCGGTCGCGGCATCGCGACCGCTCCAGTGCTGCAGCCGTTCGTAGAGACGCTGGGGATCGATCGGTTTGCTGATGTGATCCTGCATGCCGATCGCCAGGCAGCGCTCGCGCTCCTGTTGCATGGCATGGGCCGTCATGGCCAGCACCGGCAGCGCCGCCCAGCGGCTGTCGGCGCGGATGCGGCGGACGCACTCCCAGCCGTCCATCACCGGCATGTTGAGGTCCATCAACACCAGGTCCACCGGCGCCTGCCCGGCTTCACTGCAGTCGCCCAGCTGATCGAGCCGTTGCAGGGCCTCGACCCCGTTGCTGGCGCTCACCACCACCACCCCCACGATGGCGAGGAGTTCCTCGGCGATCTGCTGGTTGATCGGGTTGTCCTCCACCAGCAACACCCTCAGGCCCTGCAGGCTGGCCTGCCGCGTCTGCTCCCCCGGCCCTGCCGCGACCTGGGGCACCCGACTGGAGGCGGAGTCGAACAGCTCGGCCAGGCAGTCGATCAGCTCGGAGGCCTGGAGTGGCTTGCTGAGGCAGCCATCCACCTGGCTGATGTCGGGATGCTGTTCGGCCAGGTCGTTCCCGTAGGCGGTGACCAACACCACCCGGGGCTGGGGCAGGGCCGGTTCAGCCCGCAGCCGCCGTGCCACCTCCAGGCCATCGGCCCCCGCTCCCAGTTGCCAGTCCAGCAGCACCAGGCCGTAGGCGTCGCCGGCGGCGGCGGCGGCCCGCAGCTCCGCCAGGGCCCGCTCCCCATCGGTGGCGGTGGCGCAGCGCACCGGCAGATGGCTGAGCAGACCGACCGCCACCTCCCGGGCCACGGGGTTGTCATCCACAATCAGCAGCCGCAGGCCGTTGAGGGCCTCGGGCACCAACCGCGGTGGGCGGGCCTGGCCCAGGCCGAACCAGGCCCGGGCGGTGAAGCAGGAGCCCAATCCCGGCCGGCTGGTCACGGTGATGGAACCGCCCATCAACTCCAGCAGGCGGCGACAGATGGCCAGTCCCAGGCCGGTGCCGCCGTAGCGCCGGGTGGTGGAGGCCTCGGCCTGGGTGAAGGCCTCGAACAGGCCGGCCATCTGGGGGTCGCTCATGCCGATGCCGCTGTCCTCCACGGCGATGCTGAGCTCCACCTGCTCGGCGCGGCGCCGGTCGACGCCGATGCGCACGGTGATCTGGCCCCGGTCGGTGAACTTGGCCGCATTGCTGAGCAGGTTGATCAGCACCTGACTGAGCCGCAGCGGATCACCGATCAGGGCATTGGGCACATCGTCGGCGACGCTGAGCAGCAGCTCCACTCCGCGCGAGAAGATTCGGTCGGCCACCAGGTTGGTGACGTCGGCCAGCACGGTGTCGAGCTCGAAGTCAATCCGCTCGATGCTCAGCTGCCCGGCCTCGATCTTGGAGAAGTCGAGGATGTCGTTGATGATCCGCAGCAGGTTCTGGGCGGCCGAGCTGATCTTCTGCACGTAGTCGCGCTGGCGGGGATCGAGCTGCGTGCGCAGGGCCAGGTGGGCCATGCCGATGATGGCGTTCATCGGCGTGCGCAGCTCGTGGCTCATCCGCGAGAGGAATTCACTCTTGGCGGCGTTGGCCTGCTCCGCCTCCTGGCGAGCCCGTTCCAGCTCCTGCTGCTGGGCGTGGCGATCGGTGATGTCATCGCCGGCGCCGAGCAGGGCGCTGGGCCGGCCCCCATCGTCCTCCAACAGGCTGAGGTGCCAGCGCATCAACCGTGGCTGGCCCTGGCGGTTGCGGAGGGTGTACTCCAGCTCGGCCCTGGGCGGCAGCGCCCCGACGGCCGCCTGCGCCAGCCAGTGGCGCAGGCCCTCCCGATCCTCCGGCAGCACCCACGCCAGCCAGTCCATGCCAGCCACGGTCTCGGGTTCGATCCCCAGCAGCGTGCAACCGGAGCGGTTGAGCAGCTGCACGCGACCCTGGAAATCCAGCGCCAGCAGGGTGCTCTGCACGGTCTGGATGTAGGTGTCGAGCCGCTCGGAGGTGTGACGCAGATCGATGGTGCGCTCGCGGATGCGCAGCACCATGCTGTTGATCGTGCCGGCCAGGCCGGCGATCTCGTCGTCACCCCGGATGGTCACGAGCGTCAGGCTGCTCTCGTCTTCGGGCTCGAACCGCTGCACCGTGTCGTGCAGATCCTGGATCGGCCGGGCCAGGCGCCGCCCCAGCAGCAGCCCCACGGCCATCATCAGCAGGGCCGTGATCAGCACCAGTTGCCAGAGCGTGTCCTGCAGGTCGCGGGAGTAGCACTGGGCTTCCCGCTCCGGCATGGTGGCCAGCACCGAGACGCTGCTGAGGGGGAGCTCACGCCAGGCCGCGAGCAGCGGTTCACCTCCCTGGCGCCGCAGGGCTCCAGCCCCGCCATCGCCCCGGCGCCGCTCGCGGGCATTGATGCGGCCGGAATCCTGGATCGGGATCAGCGCCGTCGCTGAGCTTGCCGACTCCTGGGCCACGGGCAGGAAGCGGGCGGCTGCCGCTCCCGCAGGCCCCTCAAGCCCGGGCCCCTCAGCCGCTGGGCCGCCAACCTGGGGCCCCTCGATCCGCACCAGCTCCACCCGGGCGCCGTGCTCCAGGCTCTCGTAGGGATTCTGGATCACCCGCTGGAAGGCAGCCCCATCGAGCACCCCCACCAGCACCAGCCGCCCGGCTCCCCGCGCCGGCAGGCGGGTGCCGATGTAGGCCACGGTGCGGCGCAGGGACGGATCCCGATCGAGGGGGGTGACAACCACGCTGGAGGCGGGGCTGAACTGGCGCAGCAGGCCGGCCAGACGGGAGCCGGCGG
>Ga0169931_10013443_pt1 | contig 11180 bp, 8 predicted proteins | sample Kivu_15m_20L_FD_129675 | JGI IMG/M metagenome (GOLD analysis project Ga0169931, IMG submission 129675) | Freshwater microbial communities from Lake Kivu, Western Province, Rwanda to study Microbial Dark Matter (Phase II) - Kivu_15m_20L... | ecosystem: Environmental > Aquatic > Freshwater > Lake ... | reverse complement strand
TAGCGCCAGTGATACCGTCTTCGGAATGCGGGTCGTTCATACGCAAGCGACCGGTGGCTTCGGGGACGGCATCGGGGGTGTTGCCTACCTCAACAGTTTCGGACCCAACGAGGACACACCCTGCTTCGCTTTCAACAAAGGCGTTAACAACGGCGGCATGACCGTCTCCCACGAAGCAGGTCACACCTTCGGGCTGCGACATGACGGTTTGAACGGTCAAGCCTACCATCCGGGCGTCGGAACCGGGACGACCAGTTGGGGACCAATCATGGGTGCTCCCTTCGGCAAGAATCTCGTTCAGTGGTCCAAGGGTGAATACGCTGGAGCGGATAACACCGAAGATGATTACGCCGTCATCACCAAAGCTCAAAACGGAGTAAAGTTTAAAGCCGATGATTTTGGCAACACGATCGCAACGGCTTCAGCCCTGCCGCGTTCGGGACGAACCGTTTCGACCTACGGTTTCATCACTCAAAACACCGACGTCGACATGTTTAAGTTCGATGCGGGAGACGGACTCACAACCTTCAACATTCGTGCCTTCCGCGGCAACCCCAATCTCGATATCGTCGCCACGCTTTACAACTCATCCGGCGTCGTGGTCGCAACCAGCAATCCGCTCAGCGATGTCAACGCCAGCTTCTCGGTTAATCTCACCAACGGGACCTATTACCTTTCCGTGGATGGAACCGGAAACGCCGACTACACCCAGTACGGCAGCGTCGGCTTTTATACCATCGACGCAGATATTCCACTTCCCTCGTTAACATTGGCTGAGTCCGGAACAATCACAGGGCTGACCAGCACTTGGAGAAAGGTCACTCTCCAGTCCAACTTCAAGAGTCCAGTCGTCGTCATGGGAACCCCGACGCGACTGGGTGGTGAACCGATCACTGTAAGGGTGCGGAATGTCACGCCTAACAGTTTTGAAGCCCGAATCGATGAATGGGAATATCTCGATGGTCGCCACGGCCAGGAGAATGTCAGCTTCCTCGTGATCGAAGCCGGTTCCTACACGCTCTCCGATGGCACGAAGATCAAAGCAGGTCGCCTGGACGCCAATCATCGCTGGACGAATCTCCCATTCGGCGGGACTGGAAACTTTACGGCTGCTCCCGTGGTCCTTACCCAAGTGATGACGATCAACGAAAACGTTGCCGTCACAACTCGCCACCGGAATATTGGCACACAAGGACTTGAAATTCGCATTCAAGAGGAAGAGGCGGCCGATCGAATCCACGCGATGGAAACCGTCGGCTGGGTCGCAATCGAACTAGGTCAAGCTTCGAACAATGGAATCGACCTCGAAGTCGGACTGACTGGGAATGTGGTCACGCATCTCGATCACACGATTAATTTCACGACCAATTTCTCCCAGCGACCCGGATTCTTCGCTCAAATGCAAAGCCACTTTGGCGGCGATAACGCAACCGTTCGGCACAACGGATTGACCAATCGTTCCGCTACTGTCTTCCTTGAAGAGGAACGCTCATTCGATGCGGAGATTGCTCACAATCCGGAAATCGTCGGCTGGCTCGCCCTTGAGTCAGGCACCATCGTGTTGCCTCCGGGTGAAATGCCGCCCCAAGGCATGAAGCCCGCAGGCGGCGAGAGCGCATTGCAATTCGAGCCAGCCGGACTGCTGGCCAAAGCTGCCGCGACTCAGCGCAGTTGGAGCGAAGACGCGATGCCCTTTGGCTCACACGAAGGCAAGTGCTGCTGCCCGGGCTGCGCTGGTGAATCGGTGCTCGATGACGGTTTGGGAAGCAGTTCCGGCGACCTCGCCGGCTTAGTGCTCGGCTTGAAAATGCAAACTCTGCCCCAGCCTGCAAGCAAAACCAATTCCAACTTGGTCGCGGCGATTAACGCCAACGGCCTCGCTAATCTGGCCGGCGCCAAAATTCTCGGATCGACGAATTCCATTTCCTTGCGCGAATGGAATCCAAGCTCGGCAAAAGCCAAAGTCCAAGCCAGCGAATCGCTGGCTGGACTTCAAAGCAAGCTCGAAGCAAACCCGTAGAGGAAAGCTCTGCGAGTTGCACCTGCCAACAGTGATTGCTGTGTAACCCAGCCAATCTACGTTCGTAAAAGTGCGCGAAGCGATTTCCAAAACCGCATCGCGTGAAACGACGCCTGACACTTCGTTGCCTAACGGCTTTAAACCCGGCGTCGTGTAACGACTTTGTACCCTGCATCGTGTAACGACTTTGTACCCTGCATCGTGTAACGACTTTGTACCCTGCATCGTGTAACGACTTTGTACCCTGCATCGTGTAACAACTTTGAATTGCGCGTTGCAAATGCTCTTAATTCCGAATCGTGAAATGACTTTCAATTTCGGCGTTATTTGAAACGGTCTCTGATTCTTAAGACCTCGCCCACGCGCAGCGTGATCTCTCTTTCTCCCCCTCGCCCCCTTGGGGTAGAGGGGGTCGGAGGGTGAGGGGGTCAGAAGCGAAATTCCGCGCAACCTCTCCCGCAGCATCCCCCGAACAAATCGCGATACCGCATCCACTCACCACGGCATTAATTCAAACAGAAGCGACGAGTTAACCTCCACCACCCGCGCCGCCAGCACCACCTCCAGCACCACCTCCAGCACCACCACCAGCACCACCACCAGCACCACCAGCACCACCAGCACCTCCAGCACCTCCAGCACCTCCAGCACCGCCGCGTCCACCTCGACCGCCGCGTCCACTTCCAGGAGCGCCAGGCGATCCTGGAAGACCACCGCCACCGCCGCCACCACCGCCAGCTCCACCAAAACCTCCGGCCGATCCGCCTGCGCGTCCACCTGCGCCGCCGGCTCCACCAGCGCCACCGAACGCCGCGCCTCCCGCTCCTCCTTGGGCGCCGCCGCCAAATCCGCCGCCGTTCATCATTTGCATTTGCTGCGCGATGACTTTCTGAGCCAAAGCATCCATGCAACCAGCCAGTTCGGTCTCGTCTAGTTTCTTGTCGCCGTCGGCATCAAACTGCTGCATCATTTGCTGAGCCCAAGCCTTGGCATCAAAGCCGGGCAGTCCGCCACCGGCAAAACCTCCAGCGCCACCCGCAGCTCCGGGGAGACCGGCTGCACCCGGCGCGCCGGGCTTGTTACCGCGGGCGTTACCACGTGCACCCTTTCCGGCTTGCTTCGGCTCGACATCTTGCGGGGATCCTTTGGCATTACCCTTGGGATTGTCATTTTGAGCGTTCACTTCGGTGCTCAACCAACCGCAGACCAACATCGCCAACAAGACTGTAAGCCGCATTTCCCCACTCCTCTGTTTTCGCAATTCGGAGAGCTAATCGTCGGCTCAAGCGTCGGCAACAAGCCGTCAGCGTTCTTCAAGCGTTGAGTCAGTTCTCTTTGGGGATCTTAAGGGTCCAACTCGGAGTTGGCAATTTTCGCCCCCTGTTTCACGAGTGGGCCACCGCCGGCCGACGCGCTCCGCTCAAGTTGCCAAGGGACCTGACAGGCCCTCTTCGCCCAGCCATTCTTCTCAAAGCAGGCCCGCCTTTTCCGGCGACGTAAAGCTAACCAAAAAATCGGGATTTTGAGGGTTGTGCCCACTGTTCGTCAGTCGGTGCTGTGCACCAGCCCCCGGTTCGGAACCCGGAATCACGTCTCGTCCCCAAGTGCACCGCCCTCCTATCGCGGGCGTGCCCAACGACCTTGCCCATTCCCAATCCCCGCCTCAAGTCGCGGCAAACCAACTGCCGATAGCCAGCCAAGCACCCGGTTGCTATACTTTTCCCTAGCGGCTTCCCTTCAAGGGTAGGCTCAATTAACCGGACGGTTAGCTCAGTTGGTTAGAGCGCCACGTTGACATCGTGGAGGTCGCTTGTTCGAGTCAAGTACCGTCCACTCACGACCCCGCGGGACATCGTCCGGCGGGGTCGCGTTGTTTTGGGTGGACCGCTTGATTCAATTGCCTTGCTGCCGGGCCGCGTAGTTACGACGGACGCTACCCGCCGATTTTTAGCTCGGATCATCTAGCCCTCCACGCTGGAGTCCATTCGAAGCTTCACTCAACGCGAACGAAATCGCCAGCCTCTGTTTGAAGCTGTGCGGGTCCCAACGATTCTTCTGGCCGGGAAAAATCCTCTGCGCTTGCCACCTGACCGCAGCGTATCAATCGCGACCGGTTTTTTCGGCTACTGCCGGTCTGCCTGCCGATAATCCTTGGAACACTCTCGCCGAGTTAAACGGGAAATTCCAATGGTCTTCGTCTTCACTGCCTCCGTCTTCGTCAGCGCTGCGCTCCTGTTCATGGTCCAGCCGATGATCGGGCGTTTGCTCCTTCCTGTCCTCGGGGGATCGCCCGCCGTTTGGAATACTTGCCTCGTCTTCTTCCAAGCGATCCTCTTGGCCGGTTATCTCTACGCACACTTCTCCATCAAGTGGCTCGGCCACCGCACTCAATCGATTATCCATCTGCTTCTCTTCGCCGCGACGATCGGCTGGTTGGGCTGGATTGGTTTCTCCAACGACGGCTCGCCGTTCTTGTTGCCCGCCGACCAACGCGTGTTCACATCAACCAGCGCCGATCCGACTTGGCCTCTACTCAAGTTGCTCGTCGGCCTAGTCGGCCTCCCCTTCTTCGTCGTCTCGGCCTCGGCTCCGCTGCTGCAAAGCTGGTTCTCGAAAACCGATCACCCCAATGCGGCGAATCCTTTTTTTCTGTATGCCTCGAGCAATCTCGGCAGCATGCTCTCGCTGGCCGCCTACCCCCTAGTGATGAATCGCTACCTCGGACTCTCCGATCAAGGACGCTTCTGGACTTGGGGACTAGCCCTGCTGCTCATCGGCTTTATCGCCTGCGCCGCTCTGATGCGGGCCCGCTATTCCGAATCGGCCTCCCTCGCAGCAGGACCTGCCACTGCCGCGCGGCCGACTTGGGGAAATGTGCTCAGCTGGATCGCCTTCGCCTTCGTTCCCTCGAGTCTGCTGACTGGCGAGACGACTTTTCTCGCTACCGAAGTCCTCTCGCACCCGCTGCTTTGGGTTGCGACGCTCGCTTTGTATTTGCTGACGTTCATCATTGTGTTCGCCGACCGGCCATGGATCTCTCACGAAAGCGCCAAACGCTGGGCGCCGCTCGCTGCACTTCTGCTCACACTGGTCGTTGCAGCCAAGAGCAACGAGCCAACCTGGATGGTGCTGGGCGTTCACCTGGCCGGCTTCTTCTTGCTGATGCTGGTCGCTCACGGGGAACTGGCTCGGCGTCGACCCGCGGCACAGTACCTCACTTCCTACTACCTCTGGATGTCGTTCGGGGGAGTGCTGGGCGGAGCTTTCAATTCGCTTCTCTCGCCGGTGATTTTTAAACAGCTCGGACTGCTCGAATATCCGATTGGGCTGATCGCATCGCTGCTGATCCTCGGACTCGCTGGTGGCGATTATCGCAAGCCGTTTGATTGGCTCTACGCTGCCGGAGTTGCCGCGATCGCTCTGGCGATGCTCTGGTTCCTTCCACGGGAAGAGGGCGTGCGAGCGAATCTGGTCTACGGCATCCCCGCAATTCTGCTGCTTCCGGCAATCAAAGAACTGCCCCGGTTCGCACTCGCCGCTGCAGCACTCCTGATCGTCGGCTGGATCGATCCAGGGCTGAGCGGAAAGACGATCTTCCTCGAGCGTAACTTCTACGGCGTCTTGCGAGTCACCTACGATCCGGACCGGGATGCTAACCTGATCATCCACGGCAACACGCTGCATAGTTTGCAGAGCCGCAAGCCAGAAGAGGCACTACTCCCGACCGCTTACTACTATCCCAACGGTCCGATGAGCAAAGTCTTCGACGTTGTTAAGAGTCGCGGCTACAAACAAATCTGCGTTGCGGGACTCGGTGCGGGCGGAATCGCTTGCTATGCCCAACCCGGCCAACACTGGACCTTCTACGAAATCGACCCGACGATGCAAAGGGTCGCCGAGGACCCGCAGTATTTTACTTTTATGCGCGATTGCTTCCCGCCCGGAGGAGCGACCTACGAGGTCAAAATCGGAGACGCGCGGCTGGAGATGGCCGCCGAGCCCGACGCGAAGTTCGATTTGATCGTGCTCAATGCGTTCAGCTCCTCCTCCCCTCCAATGCACTTGCTGACTCGCGAAGCGGCGGCCGTCTATCTCGCCAAGCTCGCGCCCGGTGGAATGCTGATCTACAACGCCTCAAACCGACATCTGGCAATGGAATCGGCTCTGGCCGCAATTGCAGCAGCCGAGAAGCAGCAATTCCGCAACGCTAAAGACGAAGTCAAAACGGCAGAAGAAAAGCGGCGGGGCAAAATGAGCTGCTCGTTTGTGATCATGGCGGCCAGCGAGGAATTGCTCGAGCCGTTCGGCAAGGACCAAGGCTGGTACGGTCCTCCAGCCAAACTGCCGCGAGTCTGGACCGATCAGTACTCCGACATCCTCGGCTCAATGAAATGGTGACGCTGCGCGAGGGATTAGGAATTAGATCAGCAGAGCAGTAGAAAAAACCGAGTCGGTTCCAACTGCTTTTTATTCCGCATTCCCACTTCCTCTCGCGCTCAACGCGGGTCTCCCGACCCCGCCGCTTCAATTCGCTCGGCGCGGGTCTCCCGACCCCGCCGCTTCAATTCGCTCGGCGCGGGTCTCCCGACCCCGCCGCCTCAACGACCTCCGGTCTCCCGGAAGCTAGTTAGACGCCTCAAGACGTAGGGTGGGTCGCATCCGCGAAAACTAATTTTCCATTGAATCACGCCTAACCGCGGTGCGCACCCACCCGCGCGGCTCTTCCGACAATCAGCCGCGCAAGTCCCCGCTGGGGAGGGGCACTCTTAAATCTCCTTGCGTGCAACATTGCGCCTCAGGACCGTTTACAATCTTAAGCAGCGGCCAAGCCGCGAATCACTTCGTGGCCAACGCGAAAGTCGGGCAAGCCTTGTCTCAAAGCTCGCTCAATTGGTCTCCATCCAAGGAAACAGACGATGACTCAACCTACAAAGCCCTCGCGGCGCGGTTTTATCAAAGCAACCGGAGCCGCACTGGCCGCTCCTTATGTGCTCACCTCTTCAGCCCTCGGCAATTCCGTCCGCCCACCCGCCAGTGACCGGATCGTGATGGGCGGCATCGGGATCGGAAATATGGGCTCGGGCGACATGGGAGCTTTCCTCGGCCGGGGCGATGTCCAGTACGTCGCGGTTTGCGATGTCCGCACCGGCGTTCGCGATGGAGCCAAAAATCGAGCCAACGAACATTATCAGAACCAAGATTGCAAGGCTTACAACGATTTCCGCGAACTGCTTGCTCGGACCGATATCGATGCAGTCCACGTTGCCACGCCTGACCACTGGCACGCCATCAACGTGATCGAAGCCTGCCGGCACGGCAAAGACGTCTATTGCCAAAAGCCCGAAACCCGCACGCTCCACGAAGGCCCACTGATGGTCGATGCGGCTCGGCGTTACGCTCGCGTCGTCTCCGGCGGCAGCCAACGCGTGCTCGAAGACTATCGCGGAATTGTCGATGCCTGCTGGGGCGGCTCGCTCGGCACGGTCAAGTCAATCAACGTCAACGTCGGACCGCTCTCCCAGCCCTGCTATCTCCCCGCTGAGCCGGTTCCGGCCGACATCGATTGGGAACTCTGGCTCGGCCCGGCACTTTGGGCTCCGTACAACAAAGCCCGCTGCGATGGCAACTTCTCGACCGGTGGCGGCAGCTGGCGGTCTTACATCGACTACTCGGGCGGCGGGATGACCGACTGGGGAGCTCACCACTTTGGCGGTGCGACCTTCGCCGTCGATGTTCGCGACCAACAGCCAACCGAAGTCATTTTCAATCAGGACCCGGAAGGCAACTACCTGACCTACAAATACGCCAGCGGCATGACGATCTATCACAACAAGCCCAAGACCGAGAACCTCAAGGTCGAGGGGACCGAAGGCCAAACCCGAGAGCCAAAACCCGTTCCGAGCTACAAGGGCGAGGGCGGTATCTACGGCGACTTTATTCACTGCGTTAAGACTCGCGAAAAGCCATTCCGCGACATCGAGTACGCGGTCAACACGATCGTTCTCAGTCATCTCGGGATCATCGCTTATCAACTGCAACGCTCGCTGAAGTGGGACCCTGTCAAACAGGAATTCCCCGGTGACGAAGAGGCAAACCGGCTGCGCGATCGCGCCCGCCGCGAGCCTTGGACGCTGTAACCCGAGCCCGCTCGGCTGTTCTCAAAACAAATCCACAGACAACTCACATAGCGATGAATTCAATCATGAAAACACAAGAACTCGAACAAGCTTTTGAAGCCTTGAAAACCTTTGATTGGGGTGGCGATCGCAACGTACTCGCTCCAATTGAACAAGCCGTCGTCTCTTCAGCGAAAGACGCTGCGGCATGGAAAGACCTGGAGCAAAAACTCCTGGCCGCGCTGGGCGGTAACCTGAACCGGGCTGGCAAGGATTTCGTCTGCCGCCAGCTGATTCTCGTCGGATCCGGAGCCTCCGCCGCCGTGCTCAGTAAGTGGCTCGGTTCGGCCGAAGACGCACAGTTGGCTCGGTTTGCGCTCGAGCGAATCCCCGGAAGTGAAGTCCGGCAAGTCTTGATCGACGCTCTCTCCAGCGTCACCGGCGACCAGTTGCTCGGCGTGATCAGCTCGCTCGGTGCCCGCTTCGAGCCTGAATCGATTCCAGCCCTGACCCGTTTGCTCAGTGATGCCAATGAGAAAGTCGCTGTCGCTGCGGTAAGTGCCTTGGGTGATATTCGCAGCCCCGAAGCCGCCAAGGCACTGGGTGGCGTCAAGCCGACCAGCGATGCGGTTCGCGCGGCGATCACCGATGCGCGGATGTCCTGCGCTGAGGGGATGTTGGCTGCGGGCAAGTCAGCCGAGGCCTTGATGATCTACAAGTCGCTGACCGGCGATGACCAGCCGAAGCATGTGAAGCTTGGCGCGACTCGCGGCGTCTTGGCTTGTGCCGGCAAGAAGTAGTGACTGATGCGTGCCTGACGCCAGCTCGTCAGTCAACAGATTCCTCAGAAAGTTCGCACCGGAGATCCGTTCTCGTGAATGCCCGTCCTTTGCTGCGCCTGTTCTCGCTTGGTTTGTTTCTGGTTGCGACGTGTTTTTCTTCAAACGCGGCCGCACAGGAAGCGACTGACCCGAACGCCGACTTGCTGAAACTGGTCGTCGAACTGCTCAATGACTCCGACAAGGACATGCGAGCGGTTGGTTTGGAGCAGGTTCGCACGGAGCTGAAAGGCGAAGCGGCTACGAAGCAACTGTTGGCTCTGCTTCCCAAGCTCAACGCTGGTGCTCAAGCCAGCCTCGTCGCCGCCCTTGGCGATCGGGGTGACGCGACCGCCAAGCCGGAACTTCTGAAGATGATCAGGGATGAATCAGCAGCTGAGGGGATTCGCGCAGCGGCGATTCAAGCTGTGTCAGCTTTGGGAAGCGAAGCGGATGCGGAACTGCTGGTCGGTCTGCTCGCGGCGAAGTCTGAGGAACTGAGCAAGACGGCTCAAACGAGTTTGGCAAAATTGCCCGGGGCGGGCACATCGAAAGTTTTGGCCGCGCTGATGGAGCAGCAAAAGCTTCCGCAGCGGATTGTGCTGATGGACGTGCTCGTCGCTCGCAAAGCGTCAGATGCAGTGCCCGGATTGCTCGCTGCGGCGCTGGATGAGAACGCGGAACTGCGCGGAGCAGCGGTTAAGGCACTGGGGCAACTCGCTTCCGCCGACAATCTTCCGGGATTGGTCGCGGCGGTGCTGAAAGCCGAAAGCGGCAAGGAGCGGGAAGCGGCTGAGAAGGCGGTCATGTTTGTCTGCCAGCGAAGTGGCGGGCCGGATGATCGCTGCAAGCCGCTGCTCGCTGCCGTCAAGCAACTCTCAGATGCCGACCAATTACAGTTGCTCTCCACCGTCGGCCGGGTCGGCGGCAAGGATTCGCTGGAAGTGATTGGCGAGCGGATCGCCAGTTCCAATCCGCGCGAGCATGAACTGGGGATTCGAGCCCTCTGTAATTGGCCCGACGCGACCGTCGCGGGTCAACTGCGCGAACTGATGGCTGAGGAGGACCGTCCAGAACTCGACGCGATGTTACTGGCTGCATTGATTCGGATTGCACCGCTGCCCGACCAGAGAACTCCGGCTGAGCGATTGGCGCTACTTGAACAGGTGATGCAGCTGTGCAGCAAAGACGGCGAACGGAATCAGGTGTTGAAGCGCGCCCCGGCAATTCGGACGATCGAGACGCTGCGGTTTGTCATCCCTTACCTCGACCAGCCAGCCTTGGCGGCGCAAGCCCAAGAGGCGGTGGTGGAACTGGCGCATCATCGCAATCTGCGCGAACCCAACAAAGAGGAGTTCGCCAAAGTCCTCGACCGCGTGCAAGCGGAGAGCAAGGACGACATCGTCCGCGACCGAGCCCAGCGGTACAAGAACGGCCAAACCTGGGACCGCAAGAGCGTCGGACGGTAAGGTCCGAGGTTTCGGTAAGTCGCGAAACATTTATTCGCGATTTGATTTTCCGTGGGCCAACAGCCGAGCTTTGGTCATTCGCTCCCGCAATCCGCCGTGCACGACGAATTCAGCTTCCAGTTTTCTGAGTTGACGCTCGAGCAGGAAGGCAGCCTGATGAATCAGGCACAACGCGATATTGGCAACGACCTCGGCCGGTCGAGTTACTGCAAACGGTTTGACTGAGTCAAAGTTAAAGTCCTGTCGTGCGGATAATTTACGGATATACATTGCTTCGATTGAATCAGGATGCCAGTGTTTCAAGTTTCGCGTCCGCAGGTAGTCGTCGTAATCAATTTGTAACTCCGCCAGACTGGAGCGAGCGACATTGGTCAGTTTAATTTCGCTCTCCTTGGAAGTGCCTGAAGCCATGCTCCCCTCGGCGATATTCTGTTTTCCTGAGCGAGCAGCCTGAACCATTTGATCAACCGTGCGGTCACCGCGGGAGAGAAATCGCTGGCAAAAGATCCATGTCAGGTCGTAAATAATTTCTGCTTTGCGATAAGAGAGAAGTTTCTGATAATTTCCATGGGGCGGGATGAAACCATTTGGTTCTGACATTGGGGGACCTCGGATGTGGAAAGTGTAAGTCCACTACAGGCGCAGCGCAGAACAGAAAATTTATATGAGGCGCAGCATCAACAGGCCTAAAAAGGCATGGGACCTCTGGGACTTTTGGGACCTTTGGGACTCTGAGACAACTCTGAATAAGTCCCAT
>Ga0169931_10013442_pt1 | contig 11181 bp, 19 predicted proteins | sample Kivu_15m_20L_FD_129675 | JGI IMG/M metagenome (GOLD analysis project Ga0169931, IMG submission 129675) | Freshwater microbial communities from Lake Kivu, Western Province, Rwanda to study Microbial Dark Matter (Phase II) - Kivu_15m_20L... | ecosystem: Environmental > Aquatic > Freshwater > Lake... | reverse complement strand
TTTTATCTTCCATAAAAATACTCAAAAACAAATCTATAACTTGAAGAGATTGCCGTCCACTAAACAAAACTTGAGTAAGTGCCCGATTAAACACCCTTTCTAAACTATTGGTTTTTTTAGGTTCAATGTCAACATTATTACTGGTTAGTCCAGATTGGTTATCCAAATATTCTTCTAATTCTTGTTTAAGCTGATCAGTCTCACAACCAAAATTTGTTATTAAGGTATTAAAAGGCCCTTTTGAAACCATTGCTAATAGCAAATGTTCTAAGGTTACATATTCATGATTTTTCGAACCAGCAATTTGTGTTGCAAGTTCAATAATAGAGTCGATTTCAGGATTTGTTTGTAACATAAAAATATTTACCGTATATTTTGAAGTTTAATTAACAAGTTTTTTTGTTCATCAGTTAAATTAGTGGGTATAGATATAGTTATTTGTACTAATAAATTACCTTTAATGTCATGTTGAAATGCATTCAAGCCTTCACCAGGAATTTTTAATTTTGTTCCTGGTTGACATCCTTGAGGAATTTTTATTGAAAATACTTTATTGTCTAATCCTACTATTGTTTGTTCACAACCTAGTATAGCGTCAAAACAGTCTATAGTCAAGTTTGTAATTAAATCTAAACCTGCAACAGTAAAGTGAGGGTGTGAAATAACATTAACAGTTAAATATAAATCTCCCGGCGGCAAATTGGGGAATAAATTATCTCCTAAATTGGGATATTTTATTGTAGTGCCCGATGTAATTCCTTTGGGAATTTTAATTTCTAAAGTTTTTTGTTGATGTGCAGTTTGTAATAGTAATGTTGAATTAACATCCCTCAGGGTGTCTTCTAATTTCAAATTAACTGAAGTTCTTATGTCTTGATTTTTCCTTGGGTGGACTCGAGTAAATGGATGTTGATGAAAACCAAATTGCGCAAAAATTTCTTCAATATTTGGGCCCCCGAAGTTAAAATTAAAATGATTTGAAGTTGGATTATCTAGTGCGTGTTTTTTTTCGGGGTCACTGAGCACATCGTATGCAGATTGAATTTGTTGAAAACGAGCAGTGTCTCCGCCTTTGTCAGGATGATTTTGACTAGCCAGTTTTCTATATTGACGTTTTATTTCTTCGGCAGTTGCAGTTTTAGAGACGCCTAAAACTTCATATGGATTCATTCAATGATTATGTAATAAAAAAAAGGGTAACTTACAGCAAGTTACCCTTTTACTTATTGATTATTTTTTATCAGGAACTTTTTCGCCTTCTACCTTTTTATGGACTTTAATTTTTCTACACTCTTGCACAGGCTTGCCATCCTTACCTTTTATAACCTGCCCATTCTTGTCCATTTTATCTTTACAAACTGTTTTTTCTTCGGCCGCGGCCATGACAACAGTAGAGGATAAACCGATAATTAATGCTATTAAATATTTTTTCATGATATTTCCTTATAGTAATGGTTGTTCAACATCGGGAACAATTTTCTTTCCACTTGCAGTAGTTGCAACAGGACCACCAAACGGCGACTCAGCAAATGCAGTGTTAGCACCGGTATTAACACCAAACGCGCCATATGATGGCATGGGATTATGCATAGGAGTGTTAAAAGTATTGAAGGATCTGGACGGCAAAGTTTGATCTTGTTTAGCAGGTGTTTTAACTTCTTCCATAGTAGATTTAAAAGATTCAGTTGCTTGTTTACTTGCAGCTAACATAGCTTCCTTATCTTCTTTGCTGTGCCCGGCTAACATTATTCCGCTTAATGTTCCTGTTAGAAATGTAGCAATTGGAACTATAAGTTCAAAGAATTTTTGATCAATTGGACTTATAGCATTTAATGGTTGGGTTACAAAAATCAAAGAATATAACACAACAAATACAATACCTGTTAAGGTAAGTGCAAGACAAATTCCTATAAAGAACTTTAATCTGGCCATTAGTTGTTCATCTGTATAGATAAAAGGTTTATTTTCCACAGTTTGCTCCTTGTGTGATTGCCGGTGTGCAGATGGGCGAAACTTGTAAACTAGTTGTTTTACTTTGGTTATCATTTGGGGGTCCTAATCTCGGATCTCTTTGTCCTTTAAATATGTGCTCAGGGCAAGTTCTACTTACGTCGCATTTGGGAAGTTTACATATATCTTTGTCCCAGTTAGAGGGATCTTGACACGGGTATCGATATCTATCTCCGCTACACATCGCCATTCCAATTGGCAAAAGCAGCAATATTAAAAGATATCTTACTAATTTATGATCATGCATAATGTCTAATTTATCCTTTTTAAACATTTTTAGGTTTAACGATGGCCGAATCTACTGAAGATTTATTATTAACATACTTGTCAACAATTACATTTCCTACCCATATAGCCATGTAACCAGTAAAATACCATTCAGTAAACTTATTATCTAACATTAAGTAAACAAATCCCCAAGTGCTAACGATCCATGCACCAAATCTGGTAAACTTTTTTTCGTCTAATCGACCGTCATGACAAACTAAATCTGTTAAATTAATTTTACTTTCACGGTCACGATGCCAAATATATAATAAAAGTAAAACAAATATCACAGTCAGGGCAAATACTGCACTCATACTAACATGAAGTTTCAATATTGAATCCCAGTCTATGTCAAACATAAAAAATTAAAATCCTAACCAATTCTTTTTAGGAGGTTCAATTTGAACCATTTTGCTGCCAGCTTGCAACTGCTGTAATAACATGATGCCAGTTGCCCTTACTGCTGGGTCTGGACTTTTTGCCATTTCAGTCAAACTGGCTAATCTGGCAGTTTCTGCCATTGTCAAATCTCTATTAACGCTTTTTTGTGCGTCGACATAAATTTGATAGCTATTGGGAGCAGCACAACCTGTTAAAGCTAAACAGGCCATTAAGTAAATGAAAAGTTTCATTTTCCCACCTCGTCGTATATTTTTTTCATGTTGTTGTACCATTCGGTCCATCCTTCTACTTTATTAGCACATTCGTGATACAGGGTATAATTTTGAACCACTGTCTTTAATAATTCTGTAATAGGAACACCCCCTGACCTGGGCTCTATTTGTTTAAGTTCTTCACATTTTTTTAAAATACTTGCCGGTGCTAAAGGAAAATCCATTTTTACTGGAACTGGTTTAGCACAGCCAACTAATAAAATACAACTGATAAAAGCAATTTTTTTCATTGCTTTTTGCCTCTTGCTGCTTCATTAAGCATAGTTGCTTCATTATGAATGTTTATAATTTCATTGGGCACAGGACAATTTTCGATATATTTTACTACTTCTTCCTTTTTAACCACTTCTCTATCAACATACTGAATTATTGTTTGTCCTTTTTCTTTTACTACTCGATCTCGATAAACTATTTTTTCCTCAATTTCAATTACTTTTTCGGCAGATTTTTTCTTTGCTACTTCTAATTCGGCTTTTACTTTTGCTACTTCATCTCGCCAAATCATTTCTGTAACATGACCACCTTTGAAATATAATCCGGCTGCTAATATTATGATACTAACAATTTGTATTATGGTTGCATATTTAGATAACCCTGGTACCATTCTTAATATGCGATGTAATACAAAAAAGGAAAGAATAGTTAATACAATACCAAAAACCAATGTTACATTTACTATAAATGCTATTAAAGTGTCGGGCAGTAAATGCAAAATCCACATATTAAATTCCTAATACATGGCAAGCATGATTATAGTGTTTAATTCTGTCTTCAAGACCAATGGTGCCTCCGTTAATTCTTTTAGTCAATGTTACCATGTCTTGCTTGTCTGCCCATTGGTTTAAATTATTGCTTTCCCAAAACCAACATGCACTTTGTACGCAGCCTTCAAATGTGGTCAAATGTTCACTGGCTTCTTCTACACTTATTTCTAAACTTTCAGCATAACGTTCGTAATTGTATTTGCCAGTTAACTGAATTAGGCCGCGACCACAATATCTATAGCCATCACCACTCTCTTCTGGCCCATTGCCCATTCTGCCTCCATAGATTCTATTGGCTATGGCTTCTTGTTTATTTTGCTTATTAGCATATTCCTGTGCCAATGCATCTGTAGGGAAGTATTTTGGAAAAACTTTTCTAAGTGATTGCCAACGATAATTTAAATTTTCTTTAATAGCTCTGAAATTACCGCTTTCATGAGCGCACTGTGCTAAAAATGCAGCAACTCTAAGTTTAGTATTGATTTCGTAATCGGGTAATATTTTAACTATAGCTTCATGCCAATGTTCTATATATGGATTTTTTGGTACTATTTGATCTAAAATATCTTTAGAAAAATCAAAATCGAATCCTTGTGCCATTATCGACTCCCAATTTAAATGTATTTAGTTGCATTTGGGCAATTTTGGGACTAACAAATAATTTTTTTTCAGTTAGAAAATTGCACCAGGATTCAAATTGATCATTATTCATTAATTTATATGTATTTTTATGAATGCTGCTGGTTAAATTCAGAGACGATTTCATCGTTTGAAGTAATTGATTTATTTCTTTGTATTCAAAGTCAGCAATATTAGTAACTTGAAATTTAGCATAGCCAGAATACAATGTTGTAAATAATTTATTGCTTAATACAAATGCAGAGTATAAAGTAAATTCCGTGACACAATTGGGAAAAATAACATTTTGACTAAAAAACTTATCAAACTTTAAATTGGTTTTCCCTTCAATGAATTCTATCATTTTCCTAACAGTATCAGAATGAAATGCAAATGGTACGCCACCTGGTCCTATAAATGAATTAAATTCAATTTGAAAAAAGTCTGACAAAAAGTTTTTTGAAGATTGAAATTCTGTAAACAATGGCATTAACGTGCAATTAAATCTACCATTATTGTCAAAAAAATCAGTGAATTGCACAGATTTTACAAACCAAGTTTTTGCATCTAATACCAATGAATATTCACAATTTGATATTGATGCTGTTAAAATTTTAAGTAATTGTTGTGAATCCCAACCATGCATGGATGTTGGTTGGTCACTCAGATAACTGTAGTGTAAAATTTTAACTTTTGATGCTAAATCACGCCACCAATTTAATTTAATATCTTCTATTAGACAATTTTCGTCATTGACAATTATATAAATGTTATTAATTAAATGTGTAGAAAAATATAAATGTAGAGATTTTGCTTGAATTTTTAAAAATTCTAATTCTGCTTTATAAACTATTACTACCAGGTCAATCATTTAAGACCCGCAGCAATCCTTAAACTGTCTGTAAATTTATTAACAGGAGCTTTTTTAACAAAATTAATTCTTGCAGTTTCTTTAAGAGCATCTATTTTATCATTTAATTTATCGTCTTGATATTTTGCAATGTAGTCGTCTGCCCTTAAAGGAACGATTTTTCTTATATTTTCTGAATTAAATGGATATTCTAATTTGCTTTTTTGATATTGAAAACGCCAATCTGATATTTCCTGCCCAGTCAAATTTAAAATATCTTTTACTAATTCAGTGACTTGTTTTGCTGCTGCAGGATTTCTCTCCATCTCAACAAACACCAGATAATCACCATCTTCCAACTCACCAGTGCTGACATCTGCATCTAATACCCAATCGTACCCTCTTTCTATAAAACTCATTAAATCGGTTGCCGGTTCTTTTTCTTTTACCTTAAAACTAACCACAAGAATATCTGCGTCGTCGCCCATTTTGCTTTTGAATTCGTCCATATGAACTTTTGGATGAACTAATCTTGCAAGATCATCTTGTTCGAGACCTTCAAAAAGATTACTGGATTGGTGGGGCAGGTTGTTGTACATTTTGCAGTTGACCTTGTGGTTGAGTCTGGTAAACATCATCATCTTGGCCTTCTTCTTCGGCAGACTCTATTTCTTCTTTGTCTAATGTTTCATTTTCTAGTTCTACGCTACCCTTTTCAACTTCGCTCATTAAGTGTTTGGGTATAGTAACAGTAACGACCCAAATTGGTCTAGAAACCAGTCTGGGAACCTTTGTACCAGGTTTAAAATCATCTGGGCTTTTAACTTCAATGGGATATTCAAAAGTGTCGACTTTATAACTTACTTCACAACCGTAGTTTAACAATCTTGCAGCACCGTCAGGATCGGGCATGTCCCTAAAATTAAATTTCCATTTGCAAGTAATAAAATATTTATCGTAAATTGGGCCGGCTATTAATTCACCTTTCTTCCAATTTTTATATGCATACAAATCAAGTTCATCTAATACCCGTTCATAATCCAGTAAAGTTTCCAAACTACTGTCTGTCATGTAGATGTCTTTAATATTTTGTAAAAGTTCTTTGATGTTAATAGCCATAATTGTATTTATTATTGTTTATTTAGTTTTACAATTGGCAGTTGGTATTAGCTTAAAATACACAGAACAGTCTAATACTTATGCCAAAAAATATTTTATTAAACTGCCTGATTGAACTTAATTTCAAGTTTTAAATAGACATGATAGAGTTTTTTCAATTAGGAGGACACATTGTCAAAAAGAAAAACCAAACTATATCAAGCAGAAGCAGTAGAAAGTAATGTTGTTTCATTAAACACATACTACAGTAAAAAACGTCAGGTTCAACTACTACCGAAAACCTTAAATCAAGAAGCCTACATAAACCTATTAACAGATCCTGGTAAAATTATAATTTTTGCAACAGGGCCTGCTGGAACAGGTAAAACCATGTTGGCCACAATGGCAGGTATTCAAGCTTTGAAGCAAGGTCAAGTAACTAAGATTGTGCTGACCAGACCAGCAGTAGGTGTAGATGATGAACAGCATGGATTTTTGCCAGGTGATCTTAATCAAAAAATGGAACCCTGGACCAGACCCTTGTTTGATGTTTTACTGGAATATTATGATCGCAAAGAAATCGCCCGAATGCTAGACGAACAAATAGTAGAAATAAGCCCACTGGCATTCATGCGTGGACGGACATTTAAAGATGCGTGGATTATTGCAGACGAAATGCAAAACGCAACACCAAATCAAATGAAAATGCTGTTAACACGGTTAGGCGAAAATAGTAAAATGATCGTAACTGGTGATACCCGTCAAGCTGATAGACGAGATCCGGATAACGGCCTATTAGATTTTAAAGAACTAGTAGCCCAATATAAACAATGTAAATTTGTTGCCGGAATCGAAATGTCAGGCAAAGACATACAACGTCATCCTGCGGTAGTGGAAATCCTAAAAATCTATAAGGAGATTGTGTAGACATTAAATATTATCGATGATAAACTATGAATCGATAAGAAGGGTTCACCTTGAAATAAGCACTAGATGCAATGCCAGCTGTTCGTTATGTCCTAGAAATATAGCAGGATATGACACAGACTTAGGTTATCCTGTTCATGATATGACATTGACAGAAGCGAAAAATATTTTTAGTGAACCTTTTTTAAAACAGCTTTGGGGAATATTAATTAATGGTAATTTTGGAGATTTTGTTACAGCTCGGGATGGTTTGGAAATTGTAAAATATTTCACTGACATAAATCCTAATCTCAGAATAGAAATAAGCACAAATGCCAGCGCCAAACCTCATATATGGTCCGAATTAGGTCAAATTAAAAATGTAACAGTGGGATTTGACATCGATGGACTCCAAGACACCCATCATTTATATAGACAAAATACTAATTGGAATTTAGTAATAAGAAACGCAAAAAATTTCATTAATGCTGGGGGGACAGCTATATGGCGTATGATTGTCTTTGATCACAATCTACATCAAGTTGAAGAATGTCGTAGATTAAGTGAAGAATTAGGTTTTAAAAAATTTAATATTATCAATGATGGCCGAGATTCGGGACCTGTATATAATAGAGCTGGAAATTTGACTCATCAATTAATGGATAGAACAAGACCAGTTCAAAAAAATTACCCCGAAAGAATAGAAGCATGGGTTCAACAGTCAAAAAGAAACCCAAATTGGCCTACGGAGCCTATAAGTAAAGAAAAAAATTGTCTAACTAAATTATATAACGAAATCTATATAACTGCAACTGGGGAAGTTTATCCTTGTTGTTTCTTAGGATTTTATCCAAATTCTAAATTTCAACGTAATCATTATGGCGACGACGAACTTCTAAAAAAAATAGTAAAAAATAACAATGCCTACTTAGTAGGCATTGAACAAGCTATAAAATATTTTTCTGAAGTAGAATCTGCTTGGAGCAAAGATTTATATAAAGAAGGTAGAATTTTTACATGTGATGAGTATTGTGGTAAGAAGTAATAATACTGTATATTTCTCGCCAATTTTTTACTAAAGGTATTTGACTATTAGCGTACTCCATATTGTGTCCGTGTTCCATTAAAATACTTTTTAGTCCTAATCTTTGACCTAATTCTGCATTTACAATTTTATCCTCAATCCAAAACAAGTCTGAGTTTTTATATTCAGCTAATGCATCATCTTTGTCAGCTCCAGTTGGTAAAAATACAAATTTTTCAAATGCTGTTTTACCGAACAGTTTTTGTAAATTCATTTTTCTTAATTCACAGGCATTTACATCAGTGGTCAGACTGGTAATACAATGAAATACAAATCCATGTTCTTCGTGAAGTCTTTTTACATAAAACATTGCGTCACGAAGCGGGGGCAAAAATCCTATATGGGCAGATTCATTAAAGATTTTTACTAGTCGTTTACTTTGTTGATCATCGATATTATATCTTTTATGAATATTATATTTAAGACTGTCTTGTTTTTGAAATCCATGCTGGGTCATCCATACATCAAAGGCATATTCCCAATCCAATAAGACGCCGTCGGCGTCAGTTAAAATAATTCGATTTTTCATTTTATCCTGTTTACAATACTGGTTAGTGCATCGACTTGTGCTTGTAGTCTATTCACTTTTCTTCGCAAAGAGTCGATAGTGTGTGCTTGTTCTAGACTATGTTGATTAATTATGGAAAATTGTTCTCTCCAGCCTTTCATTTCTTTTTCGTGTCCTAAAAGAGTAGGCCTTGGGGGTGCATTTGGATCTACTACCCTTTTTTTCTTAGCACGCATGACAGAAAAAATATTTTTATTCATATGAATATTTAACCAATTTGTGCTAACTCAACTATAGTGGCACTTAAATTAATTTCTGGGTCTGCTACAATAGCATGATTGACTAAACCTTTACGGATAATTAAAATTGCGTCGTCTTGACCTTCTTCAGTGCTACTCCAAATGTCTAAATTATCATACATCCATCGAAATACATCTTCCATTTCTTCGGGTCTGACCTGACTACAAAGCAGTTTTCTTGCTTCTTTAATTCGTCTAGATTTAAAAAGTTCTACCATTGCTAGTCTGTAATCTTGAGTGCCAGCTTGGTCATTTTCTTTAGCACTAATTAATTTGCCTGAAGTACTGTTAGCCTGCAGTAAATTTAGACATTTTCTAAGATCAGGATAAGTTGCTTTAACATAACTGTCTAAGGTATCTAAGTCAAAATCAATGTTTTCACTTACCAACACGGTTGCTGCTCTTGCAGTAAATTCAGTCTGGTCAGTTTTATTAATATGCAATTCTTGGCATCTGGATTTAAGAGGTGCAATAATTTTATGCGCAAAATTACAAGTTAAGATAAACCTTGCTTGACTGTGATAAGTTTCCATTAATCCGCGCATTAATGCTTGTGCGTTATGACTCAAATAATCTGCTTCGTCCAGCAGCACAATTTTTAAATCACCGAAAGGTAGTGTGCTGACAAATCCTTCGATCTTATTTCTTAGATAGTCTACACCGTTGTCTCTAGAAGCATTGACTTGTAAAAAATCATAATCGTCAATATTAAGTTGATTGACCAAAATTTTTGCTAGTGTGGTTTTACCAGTGCCTGCAGGCCCATGCAACAAAAGATGAGGAATACTGTTGTCCGAAATCCAAGATTCGATTTGTTGTTTAGTACTGACATCAGTAAAAACATACTGATCGACCGACGTCGGTCGATATTTTTCTACCCATAGATCACGCATTTACAATCCTTAATTTGATAAACAATTATACACTATTTTTATGTTTTAGCCAAGAGATTTCTTGCCAAGTAGCGCCATTGGGATTGATTTTAGAACTAACTTTATTAAACAATTCTCGATTACCTGCGGTAAAAATTTTATATAAATCTCCTTTTTTGTCAGTTAATTTTTTAAATTTTTCATAATGAGTTTTTTTATATTCAGTTGCAACATTTGGATCTAAATTTTCTCCAGGCTCTGCGGTTAAATTATGTAGTTTTAATAATTCAAGAAATATTTTATGGTGGGGAAACCCATCAAATATAGGTATCCAGTCTATTTTGTCAGCATAACTTTGTAATTTAGTTGTAATAGGTAAAGTATGAAAACTAAACAGTCCCAGATGTTGATTAAAGTTTTTTAAAGTTATTAAGATATGCGATTCTAATTCTTCAGATTCAGCATTAAGAACATCTTCGCTCAGACCTTTAAAATATCTCAAGTCTGGATCATTGATAAATCCAAATACTTGATCATTGGTCCAATCAATATCTGTAAAATAAATTCTCTCCCACCCATTATCTAATAACAATGTGCTGTAATACGTAGAGGCACATTTAAGGGTAGCAATATAGACTAAAGGAATGCCCGGTTTACGAAAGCAATGTGGATTAATTTTGTTTATGAGTTCTTCCTCGACGCCCTTCATATATGATATTTCCTATTCTGTACTTTTTGCGGCAGAAATGCTTTCCGATTGGCATACTCTTTTTCGTAAACTACTGGAACTAAAACTATGATCACGTTTATTAAAGATCAGTGCTATTCCTCGATCATTACAGATTTTTTCGCCGGTAAATCCTTTGTCCTTGTATTCTATGCCAAGTATGCGTACATCAATTGGCAATGTAAGAAGAATATCCTCTAGGTCTTTTTCTGTTTGATATACCACAATTTCGTCAACATACCTTGTAGCTGCAAGTTGAATTTGACGTTCTACTATGCTTTGTACTGGCTTGTTTTTTGTATCAGGTCTGTCGATAGTAGGGTCAGTCTGAAGTCCTGCAATTAAATAATCGCAGTGATTCTTAGCTTCTGCTAACATAGCGACATGACCTGCATGAAGCAAGTCAAATGTACTAAATGTAATTCCGATCCGTTTACCTTGATCTTTTAATTCTCTTACCTTATTGAATATCATTTTTTAAAATACTAATTAATTTTTCTTTTT
>Ga0169931_10013440_pt1 | contig 11181 bp, 15 predicted proteins | sample Kivu_15m_20L_FD_129675 | JGI IMG/M metagenome (GOLD analysis project Ga0169931, IMG submission 129675) | Freshwater microbial communities from Lake Kivu, Western Province, Rwanda to study Microbial Dark Matter (Phase II) - Kivu_15m_20L... | ecosystem: Environmental > Aquatic > Freshwater > Lake... | reverse complement strand
TAAATTCTGAGAACTGGGCGGATAGAGCCTAACCAGCAAATGTGCCTAAGGGCCGTTTGTGTCAAGAGACATTGGCAACCTCACCTGAGTGTCAGGGAATGTCAATTGACGAATCTATCGGTTGCAAGGTTTGATATTAGGAAGTTAAAATGCCGAGTGTTGTAAGAAGTATGATAGATCTTCGGGTGTCCCGAGCCCCCACATCCTTGTACAATTTTGAGTAATTATTTTTTTGTTTTTTGCAATTGCTTCGTTAAAGACGGGACAAACATAGAATTCATTGTTTACTCGGATATTTTTATCCATCATATCTTGAGCACACTGTACAAAGTCGCTTCCGTGCTTCCAATAATATATCCCAGTTGTTGCTTTATTGCTAATTGGTCTTTTTTCTGCAACTTCACTGACAAAACCATTTACTTCTTTTGCATAAGACCATTTCGCATCGTTACTTGTAAAGGTAGATATAGAACAATCAGCATTGGTGGATCGTGCAGTTTGGAGGAAGAGGTCAGGATTCCATTCTAAAAATTGATCAGAATTTGCTATGATTAAATTGTCGTCGTTGTTGATAAATTCTTTTGCTAACAAGACTGTGCACGCTGCTCCTTCGGTCACAGTGTCAACACTTATGATGCGACAATTGGGTGCGATAGATGATAGGAGGGTATCAAGATTGTATTTTTCTCGATGTTCTTTTCGTGTGATGAAAACGAATTGCGTATTAGCGTAAGTAAATTGTAAGTTTTCAACAACCCATTGAATCATGGGTTTATCTTGTACTTGGATTAGTGGTTTTGGTAAAAGGTAGCCTTGAGTAGAAAATCTTGAGCCATTGCCTGCCATGGGTATGACAATATTGATGGTGGGGTTTAATGATTTTATGGTGGACACAATCTTTTTGTGGGTTACATCAAACGTGTTATCAACTTTTAGAACATGAGCTCCGGAAGCCAATGCAGATGCGTATCCAATCTCAGAGTCTTCGATGATGAGGGCTTCGTGCGGAGATGAATTTGATCTTTGTAAACATTTGTAATATATTTCAGGGTGAGGTTTTGGATACCTTACATCTTCATTTGAAATAAAGTAGTCAATGTAGTCAAGGTATCCTCGTTTTAGTAATATGGTCTTTAATGTGGACCAGATACTATTAGATGCACAAAACAATGTGTAGCCATCTGATTTTAGTTGTTTGAGTACATCTATTATCCTTGTATCTGGTTGGTAGTCGGAGATTAACTTTGTAGTAATTTTTTGTTTAGCGGTCCATATATCATTGTACAATTTTGGTTCTAATCCTTTGTCAGTTGTCAGCATGAAGAGCTTAGTATTTGTTGGTTTCCCGTTGTATCTATCGATATGTTCCTCGTATGTTATCTGTTTGTCACTACAACCACATAATTCGAGAGCCATGTTAAAAGCATTGAAATGCAAATCGCAAGAATCTACAAGAACACCATCCAAGTCAAAGACAATAACTTTTATCATTTATTTCTAATCTAGTATTATCATAGAAAATTATTCTGTGTAATGAGATATAAAATCAGAACAAATTCCGTAGCACGGTTGTAAAAATGGGATTTCGTTGTATTTTTCAGGCATAACACAAATCATATTTGGTAATATGATACTGTCAATGTTTCCCCAAATAAATCCATGACTTGTTAAGGTGTATGCATCCTTGTCATGAAAGAAGCAATTGTAGTGATTAACAATTGCATATTGTAGAGCATGGTGATTTTTGCAGTGGATCCAAAGTCTATCTTTGTGATTGGATAAAAAGGTGTTGGATGTTTGTATTTCAGGTTGATCGTGACCAAGCCAAAGAGTGTTATTTATAATCCACACGTCAATTTCACAGTCGTAGCCAAGTTCTAAGGCTTCTAATATATAGCTTTCGGTGTTCTCGCGTTGTGGGTTTGGACCAAACACATTACCTCGATGTGAGATGAGTTTCATCGATATATCTACTATAATCGTTGAGGTATAAAAAAAAATTACATTCCGACTTTGTTGATGTCTTTAATAGCAAAAGCATGAGAATGATTTCCAATGTCATTGGGTCCTCGTATCATGTATCGTGTGCCATTCCACTGGTATGTGCAGAGGAAGTCCTTGAAAACGGGCAGGGGAACAACTTGAAAATGGGTTATCATTTTACGTGTAATATGATGGGGTAGTTCTTCCTCTTTGTAAAAGCATTTCATGTATGCTACGGTGAGCCATTGTTCGGGGCATTGAATTAGCATTCTTGGAATTTTTGGCAATTGATATTTTGACTCGAGCAGATGTTTACAAGTTGAAAACATTTTCAGCAAATTCTCTTTAGTGCCACCAATTACATGATCTGAAAGGTGGTAAGGATATTGCCCGAACGTGCGGAAAAACAAATTATGTGTTGTAATTTTATTTGGGTAGTTTTTCATTGCGGCAATAAAGAGAGAGAAGTTTTCGTACCATTCATCGGCACGAACTTTGATGGCAAATTTAGTGGTGCATTTTTGCAAACCAGAGAGTGTAGTGTAACATTGTAAGTATATATTTTGACCATTAGGAATATGATTGGATGATATGTAATTTAAGACGCGTGGTTGATCTAAGACATCCCAAGTAGAAATCTCAACATATCCAAATCGTAATAGATTAGTGACAAGTTTGGAGTAGGTTTCTAACCGAGAGAGGCCTTGTACAACGAACGTGACATCTGGTGGTTGGGGGTGCTTATAGTAAATAAACTTTGTGTCTACTATTAAAAATTCCCAATCGAGAACTGGTACAACTTCATCGCAAACAATAACACCAAAAGATTCCTTTGAATTTACAAAATCGTTATATCCACGGTATATGTCCATTTACTAAATATACATTGGAAAAAAGTAAAGTAAGATAACATATGAAAAATATAAAAAATATGAAATATGCATTCGTCGAGTAAGTCGAGTCAATGAAATAAAAAAATTGAACCCACAATGGGAAACCCATGATGAAGAGTCTGAAAAGGGATGACTTTTACACAGAGGTTGTATAAAGAGACATTTGAGTCACATAGAGAGGTTGATCAGCATCCGTTTGTGGAGATGATAAAGCGAGACGAGCGAGCAGGAGAGATGTATGTGAATTTTAACAAACTATGTATTGATGAAATCCAGAAGGTATTACAACTTGATGATCGTGGATTATACGAGAGATTATACAGGGACACACGAGGGGTTATGAGTTTAGAGAGCAATGCGATGACGGAATTATTAGAACATTGTAGAAAGTATCCTTTAGAGTCTAGTTATCAATTTTACTTGGGTATATTGTTTGGTGGGGGGATGTTGAAGGGGGCATTACCGGAACATTGGGAGTTTTTAACATATACAGACAGGAAGATGTTGATAGTAGATTTCAAGTCTTACTTGTGCAAAAATGTGGATGATGAGGATGAATTTATAAAAAGAGTGAATAATGGTTATGGATTGATAAAAGAGGTATTTGATGAGTTTGCAGTGGAATGTGGGAGTTGAATATACATAGTTGATACAATTGAGAAAAATATTTTATTGCGTTTAGATATAGAGATAGAATGTCAGAAGTATCATATAAGACATTATCAAAAACAAGAGTACTTCATCGATTAAGTTCTGAACTACCAACAATTATCAAGGAGTTACAACAGCTTAATATAGAAATGAATGCAAAGCCGCAAAAAGCGAGGGTAGGAGGTGAAAAAAGAGAGAGTTACAAAGAAGAAATCTATCAAGAAGAGAGTTACAAAGAAGAGATCTATTAAGAAGAAGAAATCGACTAAGAAGAAATCAACTAAGAAGAAGAAATCGACTAAGAAGAAATCAACTAAGAAGAGAATGAGTAAAAAGAGATTATCAAAGTGAAGATTTATAAAAGAGAAAAAAATGAAAAAAAAATGGAGATGAGAAGAAAATGTAAACATGAGCGCAGAAGAAGTAGAGAATTTATGTGACGATATGGAAACGTTAATGGATTGTGATGATGAGTATATTGTGAGAGGAGATTTGAAGATGAAGAGGGTGTACGATATGGGGGAGATAGAGATGTCATTTATGCAGGTGTGGTGTTTGTTTGGTATGCCAGAAGGGGTGATAAAGAAGAGGTATTACGAGTATAGAATCGATGGGCCGAGATCAAACTTTATAATATACAGTGTTGGAGTGAAATTCATGGGAGTAAGGCGGTGGAGGGTATTGTCAGATACATCATGTGAGAAGACAAATGGGTTATTTATGAGGCATTTGGAGAGGGGATTACGGTGTTTTGACGAGTATTATAGTTCGATGGAGAGAGGGGTGTATGAGAGTAGTGATAGAGAGGTTGAAGGGGTTATGAAAGAGCTAAGAAAGAGTATGGAAGAGAATATGAGTAGGTTAAAGAGGATGTAAAAAAATTGAAAAAAAAGAGGAAAAGGGGATATTTGTTAATGCCAGAATTATCAGCCGACGCAGAGGAATTTATTCCTGAATACATCCAAGAGGAGAACAAATTATTTGACAGATTAGAGAAGGAGTTTATGGAGCAAAACATATGGTTATTTTTTGTATAAAGAAACCAACAAACTTCTCTTGTGGAGAGTGTAGTTGAGCCTTGTTAGCATGTCACAAACGTGTTAGCAAGGCTTAATTGCATGTATTTATTTTTTAGGTAAGTTAGAGCGGTAAAAAATTGAAATTTTTTTTTTGGCTAAGATTAAACAAAAAGAAAGAATGGAGTTTAGTGAGCAATTTAAGGCATACATCAGGGCAATTAACAAAGTCAAGTCATCAAATGAGGTGAAGGCAAAGAAGTTGTCTGGATATAATCTATATTGTCAAGAGACGAGGGCAGAGTTTCAGGGGACTTCAATTGAGATTATGAAGCAGTTGGGTGAGAAGTGGAAGGGTGAGAGTGCAGCTAGCAAGTTGAAATATAAGGAGAAGGCTGATAAGTTGAATGAGACTGCTGCGAAGGAAGCAGCAGCAGTGGTAGTTGAGGAGGATGCACTTGTTGGGGAATTGAAGGTGGCAATTAACGAATTGATTAAGAAGTTTAAGAAGGATGCAAAGAAGAGGGCAGTTGTTACGGAAGTTGTGGAAGTTGTGGAAGTTGTGGAAGCTCCTAAAGAGGAACCAGCGGCTCCAGCAGTTCCTGTGGAAGTTGAGACTGTAAAGGTTGCAGCCCCTGTAAAGAAGCGTGTTGTAAAGAAGAAAGTAGCAGCATAAACTTAGATGTACAATATACAAAGTATACAATATACAAGTATACAAAGGATGTGAAAAAGAAAAAAGAAAAAAGTAAAAAGTTAAGCCCAGACATGTAGTGTTTGGGCTTAATTGCATGTGTGAAAACTAAATGTTGGGATGTTGATAGGAAAATATACAAAATGTTAATGAACCAGGTGTATTAATTTATTTACCAGTTAATTAAATTAATCACCTAAACATTTTGTATATTTAATAATGGTAAAGGGGGGGGGATTGGTTCAATCCCCAAGCCTAGGCTTTAGCCTAGGAGTAGAGAGGCATAGTGTAAGACATAGGAGGAAGGATGTTGACAGAGGAGTAGGTGAGAAAAGGTCTAAATTTTTTTTCAGAAGTATAAATAAGAGGTAAGAGTAATGAGAGGAGGAGAAGTAATTAACAAGGGCTCATATGGATGTGTGATATCGCCAAACAAGCCATGTGACAAGACATTTAGCGGTACGTCGGGAGATTATGTTTCAAAGATATTCTATGGAAAGAAAGGAAAGGAGGATCGGGATAGAGAATGGGAGGTGTTACAGGAGATTGCCAAAATTGACCCAGAATTTAAGTTTACAATAGAGCCAGTGGACAATTGTAACATATGGAATATTGGAGGAGGAGATGTAGGGCAGTGTACAAACAAGATTCTTGTGCCACAGATAATATTAAGGAACGGTGGACCTGATTTGCATGGGTTTGAAAGGGGCTTAATAAAGCCTATAAGTTACAAGAATTTTTTGAGGAGTTTTCGGAGACTTGTTGAAGGATGTAAGAAAATGGAGGAGGCTGAGTTGGTGCACAGGGATATTAAGCCAGGAAACATATTGTACAATGAGGAGAAGAATAGATTTTACATTGTAGACTTTGGGCTAGCGTGTAAAACGAGCGAGGTATACAATAAGAGCAATGAATACATATTACAGCATGTGTATCCATATTATCCACCAGAGTTTAGAATTTTGGGATATATATACAAGTTGGGTAAAAGTGATAAAGAGATAGTGGAATATATAGGATATGTAGTAAAGGATAGAAAAAAATTCAAGGCGACGGATATTATGTATGATGCAGTGAAGAACATGATTGTGCCAGGGAGGATGGGGGAGGTGGATATAATGGAGCTTATTGACATGCATGCGGATGATGTTTCTATGTTTTTGGTAGAGTTGATGCGTAGTATAAAAAACAAGAGTTTTGCAGCATTTGCAGAGAGAATAAGCAAACGAGTGGATATTTACTCATTAGGGGTGACAATGTACTATTTGTATGACAATGATTTTATTGAATTCAGAGATGGAATACAGGAGGAGAGTTTGAATTTCATATTTAAAGGAATGACAAATGCCAGCCCAATCAGAAGGTGGAGTGCTGAGGGGGTATTAAAGAAATTAGATCAGATGAAAGGGAGGAAAAATTAAGGGGGAGGAGTGGGTGATTCTTTGGGGCGTCCACGTTTTGCAGAAGGCTTGAACACTTGATGCTTATCTTTAAGATGCTTATTTAACGCTTTGCTACTAGATATTTGAGTGCCACAAAGGTGGCATGAAAAGGGTTTTTGGGTGGTGTTAAAGTTACTACGTTTGAAGAATTGGTCTAATTGAGAGAATGCTAGTTGACTAAGGCTATTGACATTTGCTTTGATGTTGTCAATATGTTGTTGGAAGGATTGGAGGAAAAAGTTGTATTCAATCTTGAGACGTTGATAAAGTTGTGGATCAATTTGGATAACATCATTTTGGTGGTCTTTGATGCAATCATAAACATTGTAGATTACACGGGCTGCAAGTTGGAATGTTACGGGGTCAAATTCGTGGTTGCTAATGAATACAAAAACGTTATTATCTTGAATATCAATTTCAAAATGATTTCTATTTGCAATGCCACCAAAAGCATTACAAAGGATGCCGCAAGAGTTGTTGAGCTTGCAGTCGTCGTAGAATTTGTCCAAGTCACTTTTTCTGACATTGCTGAATTCGCAGTGTTTGGAGTCAATAAGGATAGTGGGGCGTCCTTCGCGTTTGATTTGAATGTCACATGACTCTTTTTGGTCACGTGTCAGGACCACGTCGCAATCAGGGAATGCTTTAAGCATGTTATGAAAGAGCATATTTTCGGACATTTTGCCTTTTTGAGAGGAGTTACCAGTGAAGTTATTATGGAGTGATGTGATTGTGTCATTGATGGAGGTGATTTTATGGTGGATGGTGTGAGAGTCAAGGGTTGTGGATATGTCTTTGAGAATGTTTGATTGGATGTTTGAAAGAAGTTCTAGAGATTTTCTATCAAAGTCATTGAGTTTTTCGGTATTAATATTGAGAAGCTTATCTTGGAAGTTTTGAAGAAGTTGTGCAATGTGTGATTCATTATTGTCAGATTTGACAAGATTTTGCATAATTGCTTGGTGTTGGAGGAGCATGGTTTTAATCTCGTTGTTGGTAATATCTCTAAGAGCGTTGGAGAGGGACGTTGAAAGTTGTGTATGAAAGTCGACTGATGAGTTTAGTGTTTTTGTATGTTGGACAAGGGTTGATTTAATGTGGTTGAGTTGTTCAAGAATGGAGTCATGTGATATGGTGTTATTAGAAGATTGGACAATTTTATCAATTCGAACGTAAGTTTTGAGAAAAGTGGAGAGGCTGGTAGTTTGAAAGTAATCCAAGGTCTCCTGATCGAGGAGACCGAGATCTTCGCGAAGCTTGTCAAGGGTGCTCATTATTTTGGTAGTTTGGTAAAAGATTTATCTTTAAACGGGAAAAATTGAATAAAAAGTGGTGTTTTAATAGAGATGATATGAATACAGATAATGAGTATTGTTACGAGTGTTACAAGGCAGAGGATGGTATATGCAGTGAATGTGCGTTGGATTTTAATGTGTGTTTGAATTGTGTTATTTACGCAGGACCAGGGGAATTATGTGCGAATTGTGAGACGATGGGAGACGAGGGGTGTTGTATGATGATGGATCGTGATGCTGCAAGGGAATACATTGAGACTATATGGGAATTTTTCGAGATTCAATATGGGTACGATGAGGATTTTGATTATTAAGGAACGCTTGGGCGAAAATTTGACAAAAATGGTGCTTTTTGAGCCAAAAAAAAATGAATTTTAAACAAATCAGTGATATTAGTGTGTAATGAATAGAAAAATGAGAAATGAAGATGAAGTTCCATTGAACATTGTAATTAGAAATTTATATAGAAAGGAGATTGTGAGAAGAGCAAATGATAAGATGAATAGAGACGTGACTATTGATGCCGAGGTGAGGATTGACTCGTTATTATTCGGCAGAGATTGGGACATGAAACGTATAGATTATGCAAAAAAAAAGAACAGAAAACATGTTGTTATAGACGGACGTTTAATAAAATAAAGTGATATGTAGAGTGAAAAAAAAAAAAAGATTAAGCTCATATGGGATTGTATCCTTGTATGAGCTTAATTGCATATAGTGAATGTAAGATTGTTAGTCGCTAAAACGTTCTTCTAATGTTTCATTGATGAGATTATATGCATTTGTCCACGTGATCGTTTTGCCTTTTTGAAAGAAGATGGTGTCGTCGGAAAAGGCATATAGATCGGCACTTTCTCGGATAAAAACAAGATCGGCATTATCTTCATGTACTATTGAGAGGCGGGATTTGCCTTCGACAATTTCTTGTAAAATAACGAACATATCTACCGTGAACATTTTGGTTATGTATCCATTGGCAGGTATTTTCTCAATTAATTCTCCTGTAAGGGAATCTAAGATATCAACGCCCCGTTTGAAGCTGGCATAAAGTTTGTCGGCGACAACAATTAAAGTGTCGGCACTTTCTTCAATATCGAACGTTTTTATATGTTTCAAGCTATCTTTATCCCACTTCCACACCTTGATGTGATCATCAGAGTCAGAATGGCTTGTGTAAACATATTGGTCATTTGAGCAGATAGCAGTAATGTTATTACTGGGTATAAGACGTGGATTATCATAGAGAAGCTCAACCGTCTCAAACGCTTGTATTTCATGTTCTGTGGCAATAAGAAAGAAGTCGTTACTAAAAGTCCAACCCAACGTTTTTTTGTTGCGGCTTGTTTGTGTGACAGACATCAAATTTCCGTTATGGACATCTAGTATGCATACATCATAGCCGCCAATAACATACAAATCATTTTCGTGGATATGTAGTTGGAGATAATCAGAATCAGCAAAAAGGTCGATTTCCAAGTCTATAAAGTTTTGTTGTACACTTGTATTAGTAGAAATATCGTATATGACAACGCTGAGATGATTGGCAATAGCCAATTTATCATATTGCGAGGTTATTGCTTTAATATTTGACATATTGTGTGTCCAGACATCATCTGGAAGCGGGTTGTTAATAATTTCATAAACAATATCTCTTGTGAAATTGCGTATGGGAATCGCGTCTGAGCCGTTTATGAATGGTAGGAAATGCATTTGTTCAGGTAAAAGTAGGTAGTCTTCGAGAGTGTCAATAGCTTGTGCACCTCTTTCGATTTCTTGTCTAGTGAATAGCTTATAGACGACGAACCCGGGAATTTGACCATGATTCATGCTTGCACCATATGTCCCTGTAATGTTACCGAGTCTCCTTCTTTTGCCACCAAACAAGGGCAAAGCATACCATGTCTTGTCAGGTTCAGTGAAGACACGCTTTGCTGAACCGAGTGTGATGTATATTTGGTTTGAAATGACGCGAACGACGAGTCTAATGGTGGGCTTTCCAGTAAAGCCAGTTAAGAGGTCTTGATCTCGGGTTGGAGTAGTGTAAACACTCATAATATATTCTGGCCGCTCTTTTTCAAGATCCGAAAGCAAAGATTGTGAAAATTCTTGTCGCGTGAGACAACTACCTATTTTAAACTTACCATTCTTATCGGGGATCTTGATGGTAAAAAGATTATCTAAATCGTCATTGTCGTAAGGCAACAAAGTAACGGGGCTATCGTTGGCACAAGAATCTGATATCCAGTCACTGGTTAGAGAGGAGTCGTCGAGGGACGATTCATCTGAAGTAAAGAGGGAGTAAGAGTCAGAGTCTTCTTCAAAAGTGGACATTTCCTAACTAGAGTAAATATTTTTTTTTTATTGATATAACTAAAGTACGAGGAAGACAGTGAGGATGATGATTCTGTGATGTCTGATCCAGCAAGTGTAACAATAGACACTGACGATGTTAAAAGTTGCGTGAATACAAATTTGATTACATTGGATGATTACACAGAGGAAGATGATCCTATAATTATGTATACTCCAAACTCGAAAATGAAATTTGAAAAGGCAATATGCAGTACAAAGGAAGAATTAGTTGCTTATTTTGAAGCATTTAGAGATTCTTCAGTACCAGATAACATCATGAGTATATACACAACACCAAGAGATTTCAATGTGGCAGGGTATGGTGGGAAGCCTACTGGTCGTATCGTTGTGAAGCTTCCTGTTAATAACATATATATTACATTAGGATCGATGAAGCGGATGTTGACGGAGTCAAGTGCAAGAACGTGGTATGCGTTGCCATTATTTGGAGGAAAACGTCGTCGTGTTGGGAATTTGAAAGGGTTATTTGGCTCGAGCATGAATCATGGGCAGATCCAAGGTTTTGTTATCTACAAGGTGTACAGCAAAGAGGAGATAGATAACAAAGTTGAAGTAAAGGAAACGCAAACAGATTATCCAAAGTTTTTGGTGGAGAACACGCGAACATTGTATGAGATTGTGGGAGAGGATGGAGAAATAGACATAGCGTTTGTGAACGGAATCATTGATGAGATTGTATCTTGAAAATGCGCATCGATAGTACACCTGGGAGAAAAGGAGGTGATATTTGCAGCCAAAAATTACGAAATGTGTTATTGTGAGACGACGAGTTGGTAGGTGTGAAAGTTTTGGAGGGGTACTCGAGAGATGTCGACAGGATATGAAAAAAGGCAG
>Ga0169931_10013439_pt1 | contig 11181 bp, 3 predicted proteins | sample Kivu_15m_20L_FD_129675 | JGI IMG/M metagenome (GOLD analysis project Ga0169931, IMG submission 129675) | Freshwater microbial communities from Lake Kivu, Western Province, Rwanda to study Microbial Dark Matter (Phase II) - Kivu_15m_20L... | ecosystem: Environmental > Aquatic > Freshwater > Lake ... | reverse complement strand
TTGGGTAATATATTTTCTGCAATTTGCTAGCTAAATAAGCCTGGTCAATTTTTTCAATTTCAGCTCTCCATTTTTCTTCGAAAGACTCCTCAGAATTAATGGCCCATTCTTTCTTCTTTTGATAAAATAGATGTATCAGACTTCCTAATTCTGAATCTGGATGCTTTGGGAAAAGTGGCCGATCTTTATATTCAGCAGAAAATACAGCTTTTAAAGGGCATTTTTCCCAATAAAACACCTGACTGGGTTGAATAAACTTTATAGGCTCCATAAGTATATTACTGGTTATTCTGAATCATACTAATCAATTTACTATAACACCAGCTTGGTCTTCTGTGTAAGTTAAATGTATCGATGAAATATAAATTCTCAAAACCAGCAGCAGCGATTGCGTCTGTTAAAATATTTTCCTCCGACTGATGACTACTATAATTCCAGAAAGGATGTACTATTATTACTTTAAAATTATCCATAAAAATAATTCCTGGTAACTCACCAAAGGTAGTCGCTGATGTATTAGAAAAAGAAATGACAAACTTATCTCGCAAGTCCTCAGCAAATTCTTTCCAATCAACTAATTCGGGCTTTTGATAATCAATTTCCGTAAGGCCAGATTTATAGGTGTTATCTGACATTAATCTTAATAAGCCAACAGCTAATCTCCAATCCAAAAGTGGATGAAAACTCATATTCCTATAATTTTTCAAATCTTGATAGGATGCATCTTTACAATCCCTATTCTGTAAAATATTAAAATTATATTTTTCGTCTATGTCTTTCTCAGGATTTACACATCTACGCAAATAATAAAGGAAGTTATCATATAGCTGCTTAACAAAACCCGAACCATTTGGCAATTCATCTGATAAAACTATCCTGGCACTTCTTCTTCCAACTACACCCTCTTGTTCAGGTAACTCAATTGACTCGATTGCAGCAATTTCAATTTCTTCAGGATCTATATCTAATTTTGCTGCTAATGTTCTTTGTAATAAAAATGCAGCAGAATAAAAAGCACCCTTAGAAGATGATGCTTTTAAGTTATCATTACTAAAAGGATCCACATCGATTGATAGTGGGAAATTCTGTGGTTCTACCCTTACAACTTCAGTCACTTTCCCTGAAACAATTGATAACACTTCGTCTTCCGCATTGGCAATTGGAATGTTATTCGAGTTTAATCCATTCAGCAACCATTGCTTAGGTAAATCAGCCCCATATTTATTTGAATTATAATATTTACCCGTAAATTGTTTCTTGCCATTATTGTTGATTTTCCAGGTTGTATCTTGTTCCGAATAACTGATAGCTGCGTTATTTACCACTTTTGGTATAGCGTCAACAGAAGTAGCAAATGTAATTGGCTTAGAAAAATTAATATCAAAATCCTCATTACTATCCTGAGGATATTTCAAATCAGTTCTGAAGGCTGCTGGTGTCGCACCCAAGAATATTGTAAAGCCTTCTTCATCATTTGGTCTTCCATTTTTTCCATCTTTGTTATGAGTGTCATATTCAAATGTTTGTAGCTGAAGCGTACTATTATCTTGACGCATCCATACTCTAAACGTAAAAGCATCATCTTGCATCGTTTCCGCTTCCATTTGCTTATTAATAGGATTATACTTGATACCAGTTATATCTGGCGTAAATCCTATTGATTGTACAACCCCTTTATCTTTAGTTTTTTGTGAACCTGGTGCGTAATCATAAATCGCTACGCCTAGATCCCGATCCATTACTGAAGCTTCATAACCTTCATTATCACCAAGTAATTTAAATCCATGAATTAGATTACGAACTCTGGTAGGCATGCCTTGTAATGGCAAAATTCCGTTTTCCGCTAAAAATTCAGATAAATCCAAATTAGTGTTACTGCTGGCTTCAATTTTTGAAATTATTGTAAGCGGCAATTCTAAAATCCATTGGCGTATTGATTCGAAGCTATATGGAGTAAGATTTTCACTAACATATATCCCTCTATTTAGTGAATCAAATATATCCTTTACCCTGCCGTTAATATTGGCATTTAAGTAGTCACTCAGAAGATTTTGATTAGTGTCTCTGAATTCTTGTATAAGACCAAACTCGCCATGTACGCTACCTTTGATAAAACCAAAGCTTCTAAATGCGCTTTGAAGGATTGATTTTGCCAGCACCCTTTTAAACACTTGCTCCTGACCTAAACTTAAAAAAGGTTGAGGGGGTTTGTCTCCTGTTATACTTATTGGGTTCTCAAAATAGAATTCATCATGGCTCCTACCACGGGCTATTGTAAGAGCATACGAGAACAGTTGGCCTCTGCGGCCTGTTCGACCAACCCTTTGTTGATAATTAAAGCGCTGGGGAGGCATATTAGCCAACAGAATAGCTTGCAAAGACCCTATATCGACACCTACCTCTAAAGTGGTTGTTACACTTAAGAGTTCTATTGCTTTTGTTTTTTTATCTGCCTGATTAATGAAAATATCTTTAAACTCCCTTTGGCGAGTTAATTGATCATCTGTTTGGCCACTTAACTCTTCAGTATGTAATCTAAACGGAGTATATTCTTTCAATAAATTAAACGTCAAATAACTTTTTTTCAATAAATCTTGTACACATTCGGCTTCCGGTTGATCATTTAAATTATTTTGACAAAATACACAAACGCCTGCAGATGCATGAAGATGTATAGTTCCGCAGGTCGTACAACTAAAATAAGTAGAGGCTCGGCTAACAAGTTTAATGCGTAGATTATTTATTTCGATTAAACCACGGTGCTGTGAATTTTCTAAAATGCTAAAAACTGCATTTCCGAGATCAACCTCATTTCTATTTAAATTTTCAGCGACTTTTTTTAAGTATCTCCGTTCCCTTCGATCGTTTCGTATACGGCTATACTCTGAATAGGGGGTTACATTAAAATCTGATCTGTTATGCTTATAAGTATCGCCCCAAATTCTGATAAAAGAGTTGCAAACTTGTTTTAGTTTATCTGCTGATATATCGAGCTCATCTGCCCATTGTTGAATATCACTTATAATTGTCGCATATCCTAATCCAGAAGCTTCAAAGCTATAGAACAGCCTACCAAAAATAAACCCAGACAGATTCTGCTCAATTTTAGTATTAAAATGCTCGCTGATTTTTGTTACAACCTGGTTACCATTATTTCTGTATACATAATAATAACCGTCTATGTAACTATAAGCCTCAAAATCAAACGCATTTTCCCAACTAACATACCTGAATCTACCAGGCTCTATTTGTGTAGAAACCTGCTGCGTCGATTTGAAAGGTCCTGCAGGATTTACACCTAATTTCAACAAGTTTTTTATAATAATACTCCTAAAAGTTGAAATATGCCTTACATTATCGCTTAATGCATTTAATTCATTTATACGGCCCTGATTACCGCGCCTTGCGCCATTTACTATTGTTTCGATTTCCTCATATCTTTCTTGAAATTGATTGTATAGTCTATCACCTTCATTCTCATTCTCCTCCACAATTGCAGTTAAGATTTCATTATCGATTTGCAATTCCTTAGTAATATTATGAACCATTATTTCCCTTACAAGTGAGATATAATGCTCTTCTTCGAGATTTTTAGCGAGCTTTGCAGCGTCTTCCCTACTATCTGAAAAAGCTACTAACTTTTTTTTGTTTTTTCCATGCGGAAGATCTTCAAATAACTCCTTAGATAAAATTTGGCTTACTTTGCCAAAACCGGTTCTGAACCCTCTAAAAGGTGAATATTTCTTCTTTTTAGGAGCAAATTTAGAATAGTCAGATTTACAATGAGGGCAGGAACAAGGTAAAGCAGCAATTGAAAGAATTTTTTCAGTTTGATCTAGCTCTTTAATATCGGTTGAATTACTTTTCACCCTATACCATAAACCTTTCTTATTATTAGTAGTGTCATTGGGATTAAATAAATTAATTCTACCAGATTTTACATTAATCCATGCAACTTGCCATTCAGCATTAAAATCATCATTTGCGTTTTTTGGAATACGAAATTCCGGTTGAATTATCTCTCCGTTAACATCATCAGGATAGAACACAGAAAAGTCAATGTATTTTCTTTTTTCAACTATGGTTGCAGGTGATGTCTCTGGCACCCCCTCAACATCTGCACTAAGAGGTACAAGCTCTGTAATTGTACACTCATTATCGTCCTTTATGTCTATTCTACTTCCGCCATATGCAATAGAACCGCAGTTCTCACAATACAAAATTTCGAGAGTTCTTTTATTGTTAGAGATTAATAAAGGTATAGTCATTAGATTAGAAATTGGCTTAGATGAAGGATTCCCCTGCATCTCTGAATCAGACTTTAATTCAGCCCATAATCCGCCTATGTTTCTGTAGAAAAAATGAAATCTTAAACGCGAAAAAACTGTTTCGATCTGGAATCTTTCGTAAATACCTAACAAAAATAAAAATCCTTTAATCGCCTCATGATTTTCAGATTGATTAGTACCAAATAAAATTTCAGCAAGAGAAATTACACCGACTGTATCATCGTTAATACCATTTTTAAAGGCTGGGACTGCTCTTACACGGCCTTCAACTCGGAAAGCTTGAAACAATTTTTTTGTTATTTCATCCTGATTGTAGATTAAATAATTCAAAAGATTAGCATTTTCAACACCAATTATGTCATTTATATGTGAATCAACCTCAACATATACAATACCATTTAGAGCGCGTTCGATTCGTAAAGAATTCAATCCAACTTTCTCAAATAATCTAACATCTAGTAAAATATTAGAAACCCCAATAGGTTCCATTTGAGTCCCTTCAATAATCCTAATTTCTTTTGTTTCAGTGCCAAAAAAACTTTTCAAAAACAATCTTCCATCATCTCCTTCAAGCGAGGCACTTGATGCAAGAATGCGCAACTGATCACTATCAGGACTTAAACCTAATCTTTCTAGCAACATCCTTATCAAAAAGGCAGTTTCAGTCCCAGAGCCGCCACGATAAAGGTGTAGCTCGTCTATTATGATATGGAATATCCTGTTTTTCTTTTCTTTTTCAATTTCTTCTGGTTTTAAATCAGCATCAAACTCAGTTGTGCAAGAAAGCCAATCTTTAGTTTTCTCTAATAAAGGAATATCATTAGTCCTCATTAGCATAATGCTGAGCATACTAAAGTTGGTAATCAAAATATCTGGTGGTGTTTCCTGCATATCAAAACGTGTTCGCATTTCCGCACCATCAAGTCTTTGGAAATTTGCCAGTAGATCTTTTAGTTCTTGCTCAGTTTTATTATCAGGGTTCTCATTTATGTAGTTTGTAACTTCATCTATATTAGCCTGAATGGCCCCCATTGCTTTTCTTAAACGTGATATTGTAAAATTATTTCTGGTTCCATCATCTTTCAAAAGTTTGCCAGAAACTGGAGAAGTACCAGTATATCGGCCAAAGTAGATTAGGTTGTTATTATACTCATGAAAAACTTGACGGGCATCATCAGAATCAAGTGCTTTTCGCAATCTAGAAAGTTGATCCTCAACCAGAGCATTCATTGGATAAACAATCAATGCTCTTACTGCAGCAGGCCTGTTTATTTGTGGTCTCTGCTTGACCCGATCGGTCATTGTTCCGTTGTCATTAATTGTAAACTGCTTATTTGGCGCCCACCATTGAAATACATTTACAACATTGGGTTTATCTTTCCATGAATTAATTTCCTTGCTTAAATATGCAAACAACGGTAACAGGAAAGATTCCGTTTTCCCTGAACCTGTGCCTGAGGTAATTACACAATGATTGCCCTCCATAGCTTGTGTGAGCATTTGCCATTGATGTTCATACAACTTATTTTCGCCAAATAAACCCGCCCTGACTATACTTTTAAAAATATTCAATTCATTATTATCAAGAGAGGAAATAGTAGTTATATCATCAATTGTAAATTCAGAAGGCATGTATGTTGGCAACGGCTCAACCCATGGTGCACGTGCAAAGACTTTATCGCGTTTCATTAGTGAATTCCGTTCTTCCTCGAAATCTAAATATCTTGTCCCAAACGCTGTTTCTAAATAGAGAATAAAATTATCCCTTATTTTTTCAAATAGTTGAATTGGATTATTCATAGATACGTGGTCTTAGAGGTTTATTTTTTGAACTTTTTGTTTCAATGATAAAAATAATGAGTTGTAACAAAAAAGGAAGTTTACATTTTTATAAATCAAGTATGCTTTATTGTGATATTCCTGTATTTCTGGATTCTCACCTAACAAAAGTGTAAATGCTATTGCATAATATTTAGGTAAAGGACAACTTAATGGAACTAATAACCATTTCCTTGATTCGACATATAGTAACACATTAGTTAACGATTCAATTTTCTTCAACTTCTGACTATGTTCAAAATGATTAATAGTTCCTTGCTTTCTTTGCAAATCATACTCTCCAATTTTTAATTTACGATATAGATTTAAATATAAATACAAGCCGAAATGACGTTCGGCAATATGATATGCTTCATTTTTATACCAAAGGCGGTAAAGATCTTTATAACCGTTAACGCCGCTAAACCAAGTGAAACCTATCTCCCTATTAAAATCATCGTGCTTATTTTTGAACCGTAAAGTATCTACATCAAATAGTTGACCTCCCTCTAAGTCACTTACTAAATTTAAATCGGCAGTTTTATCTACAAAATCCTCCCAGCCATCAATATTGTTTGCATTAGCAAGTGCGCATTGCGTGAACAATTGTTCGTCATTTTTAAAATAGAGGTTAAAATATTTTGAAAAGTCATTGACACTTACGTGATTGCCTTTTTTAAATTTGACTAAAATAGTCTGTGGCAACAATTCACTAGAGCTATTCTGTATATCAATATAACAACCTCCTTTTTTTGAATAAGAAATGATATCTTGAATAAATTTATTGTCTCTTGCGCCTACTAATAATAATGTAGTGCCTGATGCTGTTGGTTTTACTATCAAAGATGTTTTGTTGATATAGATAGTTCCTTGCTCTGCGTCATAATCAATATAGCCAAGATTTTGTAAACTGTAAACTGAATAACGGATTTGCTTTTTAAATTTATAATTATTTTCAACATTATGGAGTAAATTAAACACAGCATTTTCATATTCAGTTTTTGAAACTTTTCCTTTTGCCGAAATATAGTTAATTAGAATATTTCCTTTGTTTGACTTATTATAATCATTGGATGATTTGATGACTTCTAAATTTTGGGCGCTTATAAAAAAACTTTCCCCAGTTGCAGGATTTCTTTGAAATTGTTTTAAATTTCTGATAGTTTCCTCATTAAAATGATGCTCTATTCCCTGAAAATAATTGGTTGGATTATCACATGATTTTATCAAATTACCAATGAGATTTCGTTTAGGTTGAGTTTTCTCAATTTCAAGGTTGTTTTTTTTCTCATTAAAAGCAATAATTTTTACAAAGCGAGGATATGGATTAATTGAAGGGTGTTTTATTTTAAATTCTTGATTTATTCTTTTAATATGTTGATCTGTAAATTTATAAAGAGCTGAATCACCAATTTTTTCTAAATTAATTTTAGACCCATCACAGTATTCGGCAAAAATTAATTTATCATCAACTTCATAATTTTCAATCCAAAAATTTGGAAGTGCATCAATATAAAAACAAGCTTCAAAGTAAAACTCTTTATCAAAATTGATTATGGGTATTATCTCTGGTGCAGTTTGTAGTTCGGGTAAATCCGGGTGTTGGTAATTTGTAATTTTCTCTATTGTTAATGCAATCCAGTCATCAGGCAGATTATTCTTTAAGTTGTCATTGTAAATCTTTTTGTGGTTTGTTGGAATATTTTCCTTTACAAACCAATCTTTTAGTTTTGCGTCAAAGAAATTCCTTTTTGCTATAATTAGTGTTATGCCTACATTAAACTCGATTTTTGGAATTTCTACCCAATCATTTAATCGAGTATCTTTTTTAAACAGATAAAATTCGTTTGATTTCCAAGTATATTTTATTCTGTTGGATTTGTCTAAAAGCTCTATGCTTTCATGTAAGGTTTGGAAACAGCTTGCTATAACATTAGAATAAAGGGGATATTGTGTACACTGTTCAATATTTCTATATTCTTTACCCGCTTTATCTGTAAGTGTAAAATCTTCTGGTAAGCCATCTAATGAATAGGTTCGAATATACTTAATCATTATCGCTTGAGTCACCTTATTAAAGTCCAGACATAGAACAATTCTTTTCCTGGAGAACCCTCTTTTTATAACTGAATTATCAGAATTTTTAGAGTAATCAAATCTGTTTGTACCATCCCAATTTTTGTAATAATTGAATGCCCTTTTTACTAATTTTTCACCTATGTACTCTCGCGATTTTATTTTATCAACAACATCTGTTGATAAACGAAGTTCAGCTGCATTATTAACAATGAGTTGTCTAATTTTAGATTCATCAATCGGCTCATTTGGTAATATATTGTTGTTATCAAAGATTACAGAAAGTTTGTCTTCTTGTTCTTTTCGGAAAACAATGTGATACTCGAATTTGCTCACATATCTTCTGTTAGGTTTTGGATTATCTATTTTCTCAATGTAACCAAGAGAAATATTGTTGCTTTCAAATAACCAATTAAAAATATTATCCCATAAATAGTCAATTTCGCTTAATCTATTTTTAATCTGGCCGTCATAATTTTTTGTTAGCTCTTTATCTTCAAAATATTTTTTAACAACTCTATGAAAATTATCCCTTCTTAATCCCTCCGGAATTGTTCCCGAAGTAAATGGAAGTATAAAAGACAAGAGGTATGTCAAGTAGGGCGGATAATTGAATGGTATTTGTGCAACCCCTCTACAGCCTTTTGAGTAATGAGTTTCTAATTCAAGAATTCTATTAATATAGTCATTATTCTGTATTCCTACCACACCATTTTGTAAGGCTCGAAAAAAGTCAGAAACGTATCCCCCCTCTGGTAAATTGTAATTTTTCTCGCCAATTTCTTTAATCACATCTTCGCTGAAGTACAAAGTAACTTCCTTCTCTTCATTTTCAGAATTGAAAAAGTGATTAATTAGGGCATTATTCCATTCTAAGTAATTCATTACTGATAATTTCAGTTAACTGAATTATAGGTCCCACCTTCCCATCTTGTCTCATCTATATCTGGCGTATAGGTCTACTTTTAGCTCCTATTCTAAATTACCATAAATCGTAGAAAGGGCGGCGAATTTATTCCAGATTTTGAATACCGACATATTTATGGGATTCTGATTTCTGGCTATAATTAATTCACCTCACCACCGGAAAATAGATCCTCCCCCAATCTTCCTCCCCATTGACCATAATCAACTCGATCATCACGGGTAACAGGGCCGATAGCAGATTACCGCCATCCCTTATCTGCGCCCGATTAATTTGGCTCTTGTACGTAGAACCTCCGTGTACCAGCTGATTACGCAGTACGTATAACCTGTCTAATACTATTCGGAGCAGATGGCGTACATTTTTCTTTGAAAGCGCAAGGTTGGCATCCACTATTGACTGCTGAAACCCTTTCTCCCAATTACGGTCCTCACCACGCAGATTATCCCAGAAGGGCCCATACACGTATTTATTTTCGATAAGGAGACGAACTGGGCCTGAGAATTTATTCCAAAGGATATTATACACCCTCGATTCCTCGTCACAGGTCAGCAGCCGATCCACAAAATCTCCAAATCGTTCCCGCTCCTGCATCTTTTCAAACCGAGCCTCATCCATCGCATACAAACTGTTCACTGACACCCACAAACAGATGAACCGAAGATCCTGACTCTTCTCCTGCTCTTCTGCCGCTTTCAACCAACTTATGGCTCGGTGCAAGCGAATGGCATGCGACTCGGGGAGTTGTAGCTGCAAAGATTTAAGTTTTCGCTTTAAGGTGGTGGCGTTCATAAGCAGAGGTGATGCAGGATAAATTTCTATTATTTAGAGCAGTGCACAAAATGAAAATAATACTTTAAGTTTTATAATCACTCACTTGACCCTCTTCTCCGAAATTCATCCCATAAGCCTATTCGACAAAGAGTCTTTCCATCAACTTAGATCGATCAATCCCCAATTAACCAAAGGTCAAGTAGCTTTTTACTCCACACTTTATATTGAATTTACTCTTATTGCAGATTAACTAAAATTCACTTAGTATTCCAATCTCATACCCCGATTCGATCGGCTTAAATAGTCCGATATACTGGAGGCAGCCATACAGTAAATGGTGGACAGAAGAATAAATTTAATCGGCTGGAGATACGAGCATTAGGGTGTGCTGCGTGAGTAACTTTGGAAAAGAGGAGAAATTGAAAATGTTCAAAGGTAGTCCCGTGTCTGACTAAATAGTGGAGCTTTCCAATTATTCATTACGATGAGTAGGGGGTCTGCAAGTAATAGTAAAAATGTGCAAATCAATTAATTATAATGCCTATTTTTTAATGCGTGTTAAGTAAAATCAAAATACGTTTAAAGGATGCTAAAAACATAGATTGAATTGCAAATTCACAAATTCACATACATTTAACTAGAACATAGGCCTTAGCCCAGCTGATGCCATCCTTTATTTGCTCTGACATATACATACCGTTAAATTTATTTTTTAATTATAAAGTAGATTTTTACAGATCTTAATACATAAAGAAGTATACATTAGTTAGCTTTACCGTAAATACATATTCTCGCAAAATAATGATAATGGAAAGCTATACATTTCTCCAAATACAAAAATAATCAAATATTATCGTTATTATAAGATGGAAACTCTTTGTAGTCTGCCCGTTAAAGAATTATAACTTAAGAGTATATTGAAAAACAAAAAAAGCATATGAAATCAAATTCAAAATACTACTCAGACCGCGAAAAAAAAATCTCAGAAATTGCTAATGTTTTCGGCAAACCTGATGAAAAAGATAAAAAAAATAAAGAGGGGGAAACAATCATTTACAAAGAAAAAACTTACACTATTGAGAAAACTAATATACCATTCCCAGAAAATAGAAATGAGTTAACTGAGATTATAAAATTACTAAACTTAGATAATTTAACTAAAGAACCAATTGAAGAAATAAATTATTCTCACTCCGATATCGACGCTTCCCCCTATCCCGATTGTAGTAACTTTCTTGAAGAGTTATTAGCTGAAACAAAATCTAAATTAGAAAATTTCATAACGGAGCTTGAGGACGA
>Ga0169931_10013438_pt1 | contig 11182 bp, 12 predicted proteins | sample Kivu_15m_20L_FD_129675 | JGI IMG/M metagenome (GOLD analysis project Ga0169931, IMG submission 129675) | Freshwater microbial communities from Lake Kivu, Western Province, Rwanda to study Microbial Dark Matter (Phase II) - Kivu_15m_20L... | ecosystem: Environmental > Aquatic > Freshwater > Lake... | reverse complement strand
CAATGGGAAATTCAAAAATATGCTGAAGCAATTGACAAAATAATTGCTCCCCTTTTCCCAGTTTCGTGGCAAACTCTAACAACTAAATAAAAACACCAACTCACAGAGGTACAATATGGCAGAAATTTTATCACCATTTCAATCGTTCATTTTCATCTCGCGCTACTCACGTTGGCTTCCATCAGATGGACGCAGAGAAACCTGGGATGAATGTGTAGATCGATGGTGGAATTATTTTACGACCAAGGTTCCTGCTCTTGCAGAACGTCCAGACATCAAGAAGGCAATTGTCAATCTTGAGGTCCTTCCTTCCATGAGAAGTCTCATGACTGCTGGATCGGCATTGGATCATGACAATACATGTCTCTACAATTGTTCCTATTTGCCGATTGACTCTATTGAATCATTTGCCGAACTCTTTGTTATTCTCATGAATGGCACCGGTGTCGGCTACAGTGTTGAGCGTCAGTACACTGATAAATTGCCAACTGTCGCAAACAAGATAGAAAAGGATTTTAATGTTATCGTCAAAGTTGAAGACTCTAAGGAAGGTTGGGGCAACGCTCTCAAGGAAGTTCTACGACATCTGTATTCGGGTCGTCACGTTAAATGGGATGTTTCCGGGATCAGACCCGCTGGAGCTAGACTTAAGACTTTTGGTGGTCGTGCTAGTGGGCCTGTTCCTCTTGACAATCTCTTTAAGATGATTGTCAAGGTATTCTACAGTGCACAGGGTCGCAGACTCACCGCACTGGAATGCCATGATGTATGCTGTGCTATCGCTAATGCTGTTATCGTTGGTGGTGTTCGTCGTTCTGCCATGATTTCTCTCAGTGATCTCTCTGATCGTGAGATGGCCCTGTGCAAGAGCGGTGCATGGTGGGAGCAGGCTGGCTTCCGTTCGTATGCCAACAACTCCGCTGTCTATCGTGGTCGTCCACCCATGGGTCAGTTCCTTGAGGAATGGACATCTCTGTACAACAGCCACAGCGGTGAGCGTGGTATGATCAATCGTAAGGCTCTACAAGAGCAAGCAGCCAAGTGGGGCCGTGATGAAAACTGTGAGTACGGAACAAACCCATGCTCGGAGATTATTCTGAAGCCGTTTGAATTCTGCAATCTTTCAACCGTTGTTGTTCGTCCTGATGACACAGCAGCAACACTGAAGAAGAAGATTGAACTGGCTACAATTATAGGCACAGTGCAATCTACATTTACCAACTTCCCATATCTTCGACCAGAGTGGAAAAAGAACTGTGAAGAAGAAAGACTGTTGGGTGTCAGCATGACTGGTATCTATGACAACAAGTTAACCAGTGGACTAGAAGGTAAGCCAAAGTTGGTTCGTCTTCTTGAAACTCTTCGTGACCATGCAACAGCCACAAACATGAAGTGGGCTGAGAAGCTTGGTATTAATCCTAGCAAGTCAATCACCTGTGTCAAGCCAGAGGGAACAACTTCCTGCTTGGTTGACTCAGCCTCTGGTCTGCATCCTCGTTATGCGGAACATTATTATCGTAGAATTAGAATTGACAAGAAGGACCCAATTTACAATCTCATGAAGGATCAAGGCGTTCCTTGCGAAGATGATGTGATCAATCCTAATAACACAGCGGTCTTCACATTTGCTATGAAGGCCCCAAGAGGCACAATCACCACGGAAGATCTCCGTGCATTGGATCACTTGGATCTGTGGAAGACTTATCAGGAACATTATTGTCAACACAAGCCATCTATCACCGTCAACTACAAGGACTCCGAGTTCCTTGAGGTCGGTAACTGGCTATGGGAGAACTTTGATGTCGCAACAGGCATCTCGTTCCTTCCCGGTGGAGACAATCACACATACGCTCAGGCTCCATTTGAGCAAATTGATTCAGCAACGTATTCGGCACATCCAAAGATTAAAGTTAACTTCAAGGAGTTGTCTAAATACGAGGCAGAAGACAATACTGAGTCGGCAAAGGAATTTGCCTGCAGTGCTGGCGGTTGCCAGATAGTCTGATCCTTCACTCCTCTGTAGCTCAGTTGGTAGAGCAGAGAGCTGTTAACTCTCGGGTCACTGGTTCGAACCCAGTCGGAGGAGCATAAAATAGACCCCTAGGCCAAAAGCCCGGGGGTTTATAAATATTGATATGCTGCGATTTAAAAAATTCCTGTTGGAAGGTGTATCCAACCCAAATGCTGATCCTAACTCGGTTGGAAGAAGAATTTTTACACATGGTCTTCCTCCGGGCCTTGAGACTCATGAAACTCAAATATACAATGCACTTACGACTAGACCAATCGAACCAAAATTTGGTGCATTTGATTCTTCCGTTCAAGGAGCATGGAGAAATCCAAGACTGGGTATTATTGGAGCAAATGAAAATTATTGGGATCATATGAATGCAGGAATGAGAAAATTGGAAGATGTCAAGGCAGCATCTCCATCTTATGCATTGGGAGATACATTCAAGAGATATTGGTCTGTGGCTGATGTTGATGATCCAAGAGTCATAGAAAAATGGGGGGCAGCAATTCCTGAGTTGCGTGACCGAATGAGTGGTGTTGCAGATCATTTCAGGACAGCTTTCACCTTCAAGGTTCCACAACATGCTGATATGGCAGGAAAGCATGTGGACAGCATCGTTGCACATCAATATGGTCTTCCTGATACTCCTTTGACTCGTTCCATGGATGCGACCACAAGACAGTGGGCAAAGGATTCTGGATTGAGATTGCTGGATCGGGGTGGGTTGGATCCCGGTGTCGATGTCGGGCGAAGAAGTTTCTCAGAGTTGATGGCTCAGGAGATCGCAAGGCGAAATTTGGATGCAAAACATGGATCAAAAAAGCCAGCCACAATATCTTTGGGACAAATAGGTCAGGACATTCTGGGTTCCGAAGTAGCAAGAGTTGTAAAGAGTGCTGGTAAAGCAACATTAAAAGCATTGCCAATAGTTGGCACCGCAGCAAGTCTTGCAGCAATGACTCAAAGAGCCAAAGCAGGTGATTATACTGGAGCAGGATTAGAAGCCGCTTCTGAAATTGCTGATTATGTTCCGGGAATAGGAACCGCCGCATCTTTAGGAATTCAAGCATATCTTGCTGATAGAGATATGCCGGAAGAAGAAAAGAAAAAACAAAAAAGTATTATGGTAAGACAAAATCTTAGAAGTCTTGCTCAAGGAATTTTCGATGATAAAACACAAATCCTCCCCAATTAATGGGAGGATTTTTTTCATAAATATTTTTGTCAGCGGCGGTGGGTTAGTTCCACGCATTCCTTTTGGGCCAGTCGAAGTATAAAGCTCATCGTAATGCTCAGGAACCACCGCTGCTGGCAAAGGTATAAATATATATGTTCCACATGTTAATAGGCGTAGACTATTCGATAACATGCCCGTGCTTATGTCTTTATGATGAAAGAAAGCCTTTCAAATTTGACAATTGTTTTTTCTACTACCTAACAAATACTAAAAAATACGCAGACAAAATTTTACCAAATATTACTGGTGAAAGTTTTCAAGAATATGTGGCAGACACTGACAGATTTGACAGTATCTCAGACTGGGCCATAAATTTGTGTATCGGGGCCTCTGATGTGGCAATAGAGGGCTATTCCTATGGATCCAAGGGACGAGTATTCCATCTGGCCGAAAACATGGGTATCTTCAAGCATAAGCTCTATAAGGCCGGGGTTCCTCTGACCGTCGTAGAGCCATCCAAGTCAAAGAAACACGCCACAGGCAAAGGTAACGCCGATAAACAGGCAATGTACGAAGCCTTTAGCAATGAGACTGGTACAAATTTATTATTAACTTTTGATCAAAAAACTCTGTCAAATCCTGTTACAGATATAGTTGACAGTTATTATATTCTTAAAGTTTTGACTCATTTAAGAAATATTCATTGAGATTTAAAACTTTAAAAGAATAATCTGGCTTTAAAAATTCATCAGAATTTAAAGTAACTGGAGTATATTCTTCATTTTCACAAAGTAAAAAATGACCATTGAACCCAAAAGATTCAGCTAAAATTTTAATATCAATTTCTGAATTTTGTACTAAAATATTGCAATTTTCTAAAACTATAACGTGACCTAAAACTTCTGATTCAAACAGTATGTTATAGATTGTGGCATTATTTAATATAACTTTTTGTAATTCATAGTTCATAAGATTATTTATCTTACAAAACGCCCACCATTCATGGTTCTTGAATTTTCAAGTTTATCGTGCATGTGCCTTGGTGCAGATTTTTTAACCTTTGCCATAACTTCATTCCAAGCACTTCCATGAATTTTTGTTGGTGTTAGCGTTACATCACAGGCAATTGAAGTTTTATATTCAGCCCAATCTTTTACAACCTTTTTTTTCTTGCAATTAGGACAAGGGCATTTTATGGGCTTATCATTTTCTGACATTGGAAGGCTTTCATCAAATTTATGATCACATCCTTCGCATACAAATGAATATATTGGCATTTTATTTCTTTCTAAAAGTAATTAGCATGTGATCAAATAAGAATCCATAACTTGGTTCTTTTGGTTTGGACTTTAATTCCATTTTTGCTTCTTTTAAAGTTTTATTGCCTTTGTACAGATTACAATCTTTGCATGCAGCAACCAAATTTGTCCAAGTGTGGTTTCCACCACGACATCTTGGAATAATGTGATCAATTGTTGCTGTTTTTTCACATAAATCTATTCCACAGTATTGACAGCAATACTTATCTCTTCTTAAAATATTAATTCTATTAGCTGCCACCTTTTTAAAGGGCAATTTTACATAATACTTTAAAATCAAAATTTTAGGAATTTTAACGATTTTGGAGACAGAAACAACTTCATAAAATTCTGAAGTGTTTTCATCAATCCAAACTTTGTCTTTTGATAACAATTTAAAAGCTTTAGAGATAGTGATAATATTCAGGGGAGTATTATCTTGGTTTAACAGGAGTACCTGTTTCTTCATACCTTTTAAGTATTTATGAAAATCTAAATATTTGATAGCCATGGATAATAAACAAAATAGAAAATTATATTGGGAAATAAAAGATTTTTATTTCAATAAGAATGATATGGAATTTAAATCTCCAAAAAAATCATCTTTAGTAGAAGATATCACAAATATGTTAAAAAGTCAAACCAATTTGACTGAAAATGATTTGATGATTATGAAAGAACAATTTTCTCATTCAAGTTCAGATTTAAAGAAGAAAACGACTGATATGCTTTATTCATATCAAAATGTTTTAAATAAACAAAAATCATCAAATATAAAAAATTCAAATACAATCACAGCCAATCCTTTTAGTTTAAAAGAACAGCTCGCCACTTCATCCATGGGGCCATCGACCTTAAATGTATCAAAACGAGGTATTTCACTCAAGCCAGATATGAGAGTTAGTACAAATATTCTTCCAGATGGACAACCAGAAGAATCTACTTCAAATAATGATTTTGCTTTTCAATCACCAGATCAAATCACAAAAATTAATTCATCTTTAAATTTATCTCAAATTCAAAATCAACAACAAACACTTCCCGGTGTAAAACCTTTAGCAAATAATAATTTAGGTCAAAACACAACAAATCAAACCACTGGCCCATCTATGGCAACAGGAGTTGAAAATAAAAAAATAGGATTTGAAAATATAGATCAATTAAAAGCAGCGGCCATTAAACAATCTACATCTTCTTCACCAACAAGAGGCGAAGATACTGGTCTCGGAATAAACGCATCAGATAATGCAATTTTATTTGGTAAATCGGTTAGAGCATACAGATGAAAAAATTAAATCCAATTTTAGAAGAAATTTTAAAAAAAAGATTAAATGAAGAATTGAGACTTGTTGGAAGTGAAAGAGATGTGTCTTTTGGAACATTGAGACCAGCAAGTAAAAAATTACGTTTATCTCGCGAGGATGATTTTTATTACAGCCCAACAGGTTCAAGTGTAGAATTGAAACTCCATTAACACAATTAACTGAACCAAATTTTTCTACAAAACCAAATTGGGTTGAACCTTCACCCGGAGAAATAAAAAGATCATTTGGGTTTCAACCTCAAATAGCTAAATCAACTAAGAAAAGTGGAAGACCATTTACTTCTACTATACCAGAACCAACTAAACCAACAATTCAAACTACATTGCCCGTGTCACAATCAGATTTGGATGCAGCATTGAAAGCAAGAGAAGGCTCCATATTACAAAGTGCCGCAATAGAAGCAGAAAAAGAAGCAGAAAAGGCAAGAAACAAAGCAGCAGCAGAAATTGAAGCAAAAAGAATTGAAACAGCAAAAGCGCCAAAATTAAAATTAGCTGGAACTGATATAGATCTGGAAGATGTTTATAAAAATGCTACAGAAGAAACACCCACTTGGAAACAAGCATATTCTCCGATAACTTCAGAATTTCAAGTATCACCTTATGGTAAATTTGGATCCCGGGAAGTTATACAACAATTGGTACATCCAAAAGTATTAAAAAATAATTCTTTTGTAGAAAAAATGGTAAAAAGATCTACCCCCGCAGCCAAATTTGTTGGAAGATTTGGAGTACAATCTACTTTAGGTTGGCCATTTCATCAAGCTGGTGAACAGTTTGCAAAAAATATCGGAATTGAAAGTCCTTGGGGACAATACTTTACTGGGTGGGCTGCTTCTGGTGCGGCTGCAGATGTTTTATATCCAGCAGTTACAACCGTTCCGAGATTAATAGCACAGGGAGCTAGACCCGCAGCAGCACTTTCAGTTAGTGGAGCACAGGGACTTGCAGCATTAGCATCACCACTGAATTTAGCAATAACATTGGGTCCTCTTGCAGTTTGGGGTGCTATTGAAGCAGCAGACAAAATAGAGGACTGGAAAGAGACTAAAGATATGACTCCCGAACAAAAAAAAGAGTGGAAAAAGAATAAAGATTTTGCAGAATACCTTAGTAGATATGCCGAATATGAAAGAAAACAAGAAAAAGGAAGAAAATCAGCAGATCCAGATATAATACCTATAGAAGCATGGAGATAAATAATATTATGAAACTTTTAAATCCAATTCTAGAAAGCATTTTAAAAAATAGATATTTGAAAAAAAATATACTTAATTATAAGTATTATTCAGATTTTTTGTTAGAAGATAGAGGTGAAATTTTTAGAAAAACATTTAAAGAATTAATGGATGCTATAAAAAGTGGAAAGTTAAGCGATCCTGAAATTCCTTTTTATATGAGAGCACTTCCAGATAAAATGGTGGATGATGTATTAGATTTAAGTTCTCAGGGATTAACTAAAGAAGATATATTAAAAAACTTTTATGATAATTATCCAGAAATAAAAGATTATCCAGAGTTGGAACAATCTTTATTTAAAACCGTTCATGAAATCGATTCTTTACCACCACCTATAGAAAAAGATCCTTTAAAATTTCCATCAAAAACACCAGATGATGTAGAAATAGAAGGAAACGTAGTAAAAAAACCACAACCAAAACCAAGTGATTTAGATGCTGAACCAGATTTAAAATTATCAGGAACAGAAAAAGATCCAAATTTTATTCCACCAAAAGCTTCAGATACATCACCACCTTCTACTGGTGCAAAACCATCACCATACAATTTTCCTGCACCTTCTCCATTACCTTATCCAGCACCAGCACCATATCCCTTTCGAATACCATTGCCAGCACTTTCTTTAGCTAAAAAGGGGGATGATGGGGGCACTAAACAAAAAAGATTTAAATTAAATAAAAATGAAATAGAACGTGGGTACGATGAAGAGTACCCATTAGATGTTTCTTCAAATCCATCTTTAAATTTAAATCTTGGATTACAAATTCAAAAAATCTTAGGAAAATATGCTGGAACTTACGTACAACAGTGATATAATATAATACTTTGTGCACATTTAAAACATTTAATCATAATTTAATTAATTTACCACCCGAAATAAAAGAAGTTGAAATAAACGGAACAAGGTTTTATTCAACTCCGGGTGGTGAATTTCCTAGCGTGACTACCGTTGTTGGTTTTGAGAAAAAACAATTTTTTGCAGAATGGAGAAAAAGAAATCCAGAAGAAAGCAAAAGAGTAACAACACGGGGTACTAAATTTCACAGTATCATAGAAACTTATATAAAAAATGAGGCTTTAAATTTGGAGGAAATGCATCCAAATTATAAAGCTCTTTTTCATTTAATAAAACCAGAATTGGATAAAATTGATAATATAGTTGCAATAGAGTCTCCACTTTGGTCTAAAACTTTAGGTCTTGCAGGAAGAACAGATTGTATTGCAGAATATGATGGAAAATTGAGTATAATAGATTTTAAAGCAAGTTCCAAAGAAAAAAGAAAACAAGACATAGATAACTATTTTACACAAGCTTGTGCATATGCTTTAATGTTTCAAGAAAGAACCGGAATAGTTGTAGATAATTTTGCAATAATAATTGCTTGTGAGGATGGATTGAGACAAGTATTTCAAGATAAACCTATAAAGTATGTTAAAGAATTGAAAAAAGTTATAACAAAATATAAGGATGCTCATGGAAATTCATGAATTAAAAACTTTAGAAGATGAAGTAAATAGAAGAGGTTCAAAATTTTGGACAAGAATGAATGACAATTCTCGGGCTTCCATAAACCGAGAAAATTTTTTAAGAGAGCATGGGGGGTTTTTTGTAAAAAATGGAAGATATTGGAAATGGAATTCTCCCACAGTTGAAAAAAATGGTTATTGGTTGAAAAAAGTAGATTCAGGAGAAAAAGTTTTTTTTGAAAGTATGACAGAATTTGGTAAACAGAATGGTTTAACACCTGTAAAAATTTGTGAATTATTAAATGGAAAAAGAAAAACATACAAAGGTTGGACTGCAGTTGAAGTAAGAGAAGTAAAGGAAACAACCGGAAGTTTTGTCAAAGAAAAAGAAAAAGAAAAACCGAAGGTAATAACTTATAATGGGGCTACTTTTCAAAATATTGAAACCAAAGAAATTTTTTATATTGAAAACATAGCCGAATATGCAAAAAAGAACAATATAAACAAATCTGCCCTTTATAAGGTAGCCAGAGGTAAAGCAAAAAGTTATAAAGGTTTAAAATTATATAATCCTTCAGAAACCTAAAATTATCATAAATAATTTAGATGAACTTTAAAGAATTATTAAATTTAATTGAAGCCAAGAGAGAAACTGCAGATTCTTTTAGAAGACCCGGTGAAGCTGTAAAAAAGGATGAGGCTAAAGCATCATCCGCTGATGCAAAATCCAAAGATGCAGCAAGAAAAAGAGTTGAACGTGCTCGACAAATACCCAGAGAAAGAAAACCAAAATCAGAATTGGTCAAAGAAGTAATTGGCGTAAAAACAAAATCTGGTGCAGTTCAATTAATATTTAAAGATTCATTCAGCAAAGAAAATCACACAAAGATTACCAAAAAAGATTCCATAACAATGGATGAAGCAAAATCTTTGACAAACGATCCAAAGTTTGAACAAACAGGAGCTTCAAAATTATTATTTGGCAATTTAAAGCAAAAAGAAAAAGCTGAAAGAGAACCAAAGGCTTCTGAAAAAGAAAAAGGTTCTGAAAGAAAAGAAAAAAGTTCGGAATCTGAACAAAAAAGTGGTGACAGAAAAGGTTCTGTAGAACAGGGAGAACCTTCACAAGCCCAAGAGCCAAAAGCTAAAAAACTTTCAAAACAAGAAATATTCCAAATCATGACGCAAATGGGTCCAGAACAACTTACCCAGATGCCACTTGATGTCAGACAAGAATATTTTAAGCTAACAAGAAATCCTCCTGCAAATTCAGATTTTGATAATATGACATATGAAGGAATTGCAACCAAATTTGGTATCAATCAACTTACAAATACTAGCTATAGCCAGCAAGTATTGAATGCATTGTTATTTTTGGCAAAAATCAAAGCTGGGGCAAGCCAACAAGAAATGGAGACCTATAATGCACTGGCTCCGGGTGGTCTTGATTTTACTAAAAATGCATTTGAACACGCAAGAAAAATTTTATCACAATTAGGCGAAGAGTGTATTCAAAATTTAGTTTCATCAATTGAAAGTGGAACTAAAACAACATTTGCTGAAGGCAATGTTGACATGGAATGTGGTAAATATAAATTCAAAATTTCTTCAGGTGGTGAATTTTCTCTTTCAACAGATAGATTTAACCAAAGTGGAAAAACATTTAGAGGAATGATCGCGACTTCTCTTTCTCTATCTTTTCAAAATCCTGAATCACAAAATGATCCAAAAGTTAAAGAATTTTTAAAGAGTGCTACCGAAAGAGGATCTAAATTTGCAGATTTTTTAATTTCTAAAGATTCTTTTTCTATAATAAATAAAAATCCAGAATTTGTAAATAGATTAAAAAACACAGAATTAAAAGATGAATATGGTAATTCTTTGGGACCAGCTATAGATGGTAAAGGAAATTTGAATAAAGCGGCTTCTCTTGAGAATTATCAGGCAGCTTTGTCAAAATCCGCCCCCATTTTATTTAAAAATTCTAAAGATAACCAATCTGAATTTGCAGATTATTTTACTCAAAATATATTAAAAACTTATTTTAGAGGAGATAATATTAAAAGTCCAGAGCTTGCTCCAACCCACCTAGTAACACAAAACGGAATATTTGCATTAAATGATTCTTATTTTGCTGAAATAGCAAAAACCGCTTCAATTAATTTAAGGCAAGCGTCTGCATTACCAAATCAAGATAATTTAAATGATAGAAATGCAAGTTCAGTTGAAAAATTAAAAAGATTTACATCTATAATTGAAAATGCTGAAATTCCTCAAGAACAAATGGGAATAGAATCATTTTTAGTCATGAAAAAGAACATAAATCCAATGGCAATGATGCTAGATTATATCTCCAAAAATATGGATTTTGATATTAATGTAAGCCTTTTGCCGGGATTTGCTCCAAAAGATTTAAATACAATAGAATATAATTATGTAAAAATTGGAAAAAAGACTGTAAAAATTCCAGTTGAACGTGGGGAAACACTGAAACATGATGTTGTAGAAAATGCTTCAATAATAGCAAATGATATTTTAATTGAAGCCCTTTCAAATAATTTTGTATTGAGCAGTTTATTAAATGCAAAATTATTAATGGTAGACGAAGTAGAAACTATATTGCATCCACACGTTTTAAATGAAAACAGTGACAATCTTAAAAT
>Ga0169931_10013437_pt1 | contig 11182 bp, 9 predicted proteins | sample Kivu_15m_20L_FD_129675 | JGI IMG/M metagenome (GOLD analysis project Ga0169931, IMG submission 129675) | Freshwater microbial communities from Lake Kivu, Western Province, Rwanda to study Microbial Dark Matter (Phase II) - Kivu_15m_20L... | ecosystem: Environmental > Aquatic > Freshwater > Lake ... | reverse complement strand
TTTCCGGAGTTCACGGGCCGGATCTGCCCGGCGCCCTGTGAGGCGGCCTGCACACTAAACTTCAATGACGATGCCGTGGGCATCAAGTCGATTGAGCACGCCATCATCGACCGGGGCTGGAAAGAGGGCTGGGTTGTGCCGCAGTTGCCGGCCCATAAGACCGGCAAGAAGGTGGCCGTGGTCGGTTCGGGCCCCGCAGGCCTGGCCGCTGCCCAGCAGCTCGCACGAGCCGGGCACGCGGTCACGGTCTTTGAGAAAAACGACCGCATTGGGGGCCTGCTGCGCTATGGCATTCCAGACTTCAAGATGGAGAAGACCCATATCGACCGTCGCGTGGCCCAGATGCAGGCCGAAGGGGTTGCCTTCCGTACCAGTGTGCTCGTGGCAAATCTGCCCGCCGACACCAAGGTTACCAACTGGGCCAAAGAAACCGTGTCGCCCGAGCAACTCAAGAAAGACTTCGATGCCGTGCTCTTGGCCGGGGGCTCCGAGCAGCCCCGCGATCTACCGGTGCCGGGCCGCGACCTGCAGGGTGTGCACTTTGCCATGGAGTTTCTGCCGCAGCAGAATAAGGTCAATGCGGGCGACCCGCTGCCGCAGCAGATTCGTGCCGATGGTAAGCATGTGATTGTCATTGGCGGCGGCGATACGGGCTCGGACTGCGTGGGTACGAGCAATCGCCATGGGGCCAAGAGCGTCACCCAGTTTGAGCTTTTGCCCATGCCCCCCGAGCACGAAGATAAGCCCATGGTCTGGCCCTACTGGCCTACCAAGCTGCGTACTTCTTCGAGCCATGAAGAGGGCTGTACCCGTGAGTTTGCGATTGCCACCAAGGAGTTTTTGGGCGAGAAGGGCCGGCTTACGGGCCTGAAGTCGGTCCATGTGGAATGGAAGGACGGCAAGATGCAGGAGGTCCCCGGCACCGAGAAGATTCTGCCGGCAGACCTGGTGCTTCTGGCGATGGGCTTTGTCTCCCCCGTGGGGTCGATCATCGAAGCCTTCGGCGTAGACAAAGACAACCGTGGCAATGCCAAGTCCGCCACCGAGGGTGAGAAGTCTTACTTCACCAATGTGCCCAAGGTCTTTGCTGCGGGCGATATGCGGCGGGGGCAGTCCTTGGTGGTCTGGGCGATTCGCGAGGGCCGTCAGGCGGCGCGGTCGATTGATGCATTCCTCATGGGCAGCTCCCAGCTTCCTCGGTAGTCTTTGCACCCATGGCCATAGCGCTTCTGCGCGTCTTTCGGGTGGCGCGCAGAGGCTGTGTGCGCCTTCTCGGTTGTGTGTTCTGCTTTGGTCTCGTGGGTTTCGTTGGTCTTGGTGTTCTGGGCAGCCCCGGCGGTGAAGGTGGGTTCGGTGCGGCCCACGCCCAAGACCGATTAAGCCTTCAAGATCTCGAGGCCCTTCTTCGGTCTGAGAAGGGCAAGGGGCTTGTCATTCTGGTAAGACATGCCGAGACCGTCTCGGGTATTGGTGACCCCCCTGGCTTTCGCCTCGACGACTGCTCCACCCAGCGCAACCTCTCGGCCGAGGGGCGGGCGCAGTCGCGGCGTATGGGCGTCTGGTTTACATCGCGTGGTCTGGTGCCCACCGCGGTGCGGTCCAGCCAGTGGTGTCGATGTCTTGATACCGCGAGAGAGGCCTTTGCCAAGGCAGTGCCAATCACACCCTGGCCCGCCTTGAATTCCACCTTTCAGGGGCGAGGAGATTCTCAGGCCCAGCAGGCGCAGATTCAGTCTCATCTTATGGAACGCACGCGGGGCGCACCCATGCCGGACCCAAGAGCCGGCTCTGCTCGGCATGCTGGGGCTTCTGTAACGCGGCCGATAGGCGTCGCAGACTTCGAAGTCTGGGTGACCCATCAGGTACTGATCTCTGCCTTAACGGGGCAGTATGTCTCGATGGGGGAGATGGTGGTTGCACGCCCCGATGCCCAGGGGCGTCTTCAGCTGGTGGGACGGGTGAGCAGCGACTGAAGGTAGCGCCCGGTATGACTCCGGGCGCATTGGGCGACCGCCTCCGGCGGGCCTGCCACGAGAATCTCACCGCCCTCCTGACCGCCTTCAGGCCCGAGATCCACGATCCAGTCCGCGGCCTGAATGACATCGAGATTGTGCTCAATGATCAGAATGGTATTGCCCGCATCGCGCAGCTGAAAGAGCACCTGCAGCAGTAGGTCGACATCATGAAAGTGCAGCCCCGTGGTGGGCTCATCAAGCACATAGAGGGTCTTGCCAGTGTCGCGCTTGGCTAGCTCGCAGGCAAGTTTTACCCGCTGCGCCTCCCCTCCAGACAGCGTGGTGGCGCTCTGCCCAAGCTTGACATAGCCCAGGCCCACATTGAGCAGCGTCTTGAGCCTGCGCGCCACAGAGGGCACTGCAGAAAAGAACGCGTGGGCCTCGTCGATGGTGAGGTCGAGGACCTCGGCAATCGTCTTTCCTCGATAACGTACATCCAGCGTCTCGCGGTTATAGCGTAGGCCCTGGCAAATGTCGCAGGGCACATAGAGGTCGGGCAGAAAATGCATTTCCACCTTCACCAGGCCATCACCCTGGCAGGCCTCGCAGCGTCCTCCCTTGGTATTGAAGGAGAACCGGCCCGCGTCATAGCCCCGTTCGCGCGCCATCGGCGAGCCCGCAAAGAGCTCTCGAATCGGGGCGAAGAGGCCCGTGTAAGTGGCGGGGTTACTGCGCGGCGTGCGGCCGATGGGGCTCTGGTCGACGCTGATAATCCTGTCAAAGTGTTCGAGCCCGTCTAGGCTGGCGTGCGCGGCCGGCTCGGTCTGGGCACGGTTGAGGGCATGGGCGGCTGCGGCCACTAGGGTGTCATTAATCAGCGTGGATTTTCCGCTTCCCGAGACACCGGTTACACAGGTCATCAGCCCACAGGGGAGCGAAAAATCGACATTCTTCAGGTTGTGGCCGGTGGCGCCGATGAGCCGCAGCCAGCGGTCTTCTGGCGTCTTGCGTGGGGAGGGTGGCCGGATGGTCCGACGCCCGGAGAGATAGTCCCCGGTGAGCGACCCGGTCGTTGCCAGAATGGTCTGGGGCTTCCCGGCGGCGACGACGGTACCGCCGTGCACGCCCGCGCCTGGCCCAAGGTCGATCACATAGTCGGCGGCGCGAATGGCCTCTTCGTCGTGTTCCACCATCAATACAGAGTTGCCGAGATCTTTGAGGTGTTTGAGTGTGGCCAGGAGTCGGTCGTTGTCGCGCGGGTGCAGCCCGATAGAGGGTTCATCAAGCACATAGAGCACGCCGGTGAGTCCCGCACCGATCTGGCTCGCGAGTCGGATGCGCTGCGACTCCCCGCCAGACAGGCTCATGGCTGCGCGGTCCAGGCTCAGATAGCGCAGGCCGACATTGATCAGGAAACCAAGCCGTGACTGGATCTCAGAAAGGAGTCGTTCTCCCACCGCCTGCCGCATGCCGGTGAGGGGGAGTGCTTCTAATCGTTCACGTAGGCCCCCGAGACTCAGGCGCGACAACTCCGGCAGGCTCGCCGACTGCTCCGGGCTGCCTAATCGCACGGCACGGGCCTCGCGTCGCAGCCGCGACCCCTGGCAGGCTGGGCATTCCCGTTGCCGGCGGTAGCGTGTGAGTTCCTCGCGTACCGCAGGCGAATCGGTCTCACGCCAGCGCCGGTCTAGGTTGGGAAGAATGCCTTCAAAGGGCTGCTGCCGCGTGACGAGTTTGCCCCGTTCGGCCGGGTATCGCAGGGTGAGTACCTTCTCACCTGAGCCGTAGAGTAGGGTCTCTTTGATCGATTCCGGCAAGTCCCCGAAGGGGGTCTCGAGATCAAAACCCAGGCAGTCGGCCAGGCTTTCGATCATGGCCCAGGCAAAGCTGTTGCGCGGATCCCAACCGGCGACAGCACCGGCCGCCAGCGAGAGATGGGGAAACTGCACCACCAGGGCGGGATCGAAAAACGACTGAGTGCCGAGGCCATCGCAGTCGGGGCAGGCGCCTGCGGGGGAGTTAAAGGAGAACAAGTTTGGTTCTAAGGTGCGCAGTGAGAAGCCGCAGTCGGGGCAGGCATAGCGCATCGAGAGCCCACGATCCACAGAGGGGCCTTCTGCCTGCGCAATGGCGACAATTGCCTGGTCCTGGCCCAGCCGAAGGGCAGTCTCCAGAGATTCCGCAAGACGCTGGGTGGCATCGGGACGGACCTTGATACGGTCGACAATGACGTCAATGCTGTGGTGCTGATGGGGATCGAGCCCGGTAATCTGATCGAGCTCGAGGTCCCGGGGGACGCCGGACTCGGTGCGCAGTCGGCAGCGCACAAAGCCCTGGGCCCGAAGCCCGTCGATCACGTCCCGGTGCTCTCCTTTGCGTCTGTCGATTACCGGGGCCATCACAGTCAGTCGTGACCCCTCGGCCAGGGCCATCAGGCTGTCGACCATCTGCGCCAGGCTCTGCGACTCCAGTCGATGCTGCGGGTGGTCAGGGCAGTGGGGTACGCCCGCGCGGGCGAACAACAGCCGCAGGTAGTCGGAGATCTCCGTCACCGTGCCCACGGTCGATCGTGGGTTGTGGCTGCCCGATTTCTGCTCAATCGCAATGGCTGGGGATAGGCCTTCAATGAGGTCGACATCGGGCTTTGCCATGAGCGACAGAAACTGCCGAGCGTAGGCCGAGAGCGACTCTACGTAGCGGCGTTGACCCTCGGCATAGAGGGTGTCAAAGGCCAGGGAGGATTTTCCGGAACCCGAGAGTCCGGTGATCACCACAAGCTGATTCCTCGGGATATCGAGGCTAATGTTCTTCAGGTTATGGGTTCGAGCACCCCGCACCCGAATCCATCCAGGGTCAGACATAGTCTTTCTAGTTCCTTAGGCCAATCCACTACTATAGCGATCGATGTCAGAACGAGTGGCCTTCACCCCCCAAGAGCGTCGTGTCAGCCTGTCGCTGGCGAGCGTCTACGGGCTGCGCATGCTCGGCCTCTTTCTCGTCCTCCCCGTGCTCGCGGTGGGCGCACGCGATCTACCCGGCGGCCAGGATGCCGCCCTCATCGGGCTGGCCATGGGCATCTATGGCCTTACCCAGGCTTTTCTTCAGATTCCCTTCGGGCTCGCCTCAGACCGATGGGGCCGAAAGCCCGTCATTATTTTTGGACTCTTTATTTTTGCTTTGGGAAGCTTCCTTGCCGCGGTCGCGCCGAATCTGCCGGTCCTCATTCTGGCCCGGGCCCTCCAGGGGGCGGGCGCGATCTCTGCCGCGGTCAGTGCCTTTCTTGCCGACCTCACCCGTGAAGAGGTGCGTGCCCGGGCGATGGCACTTGTCGGGGCCTCGATCGGTCTGTCTTTTGCGCTGTCCCTGGTCATTGCCCCGCCGATCTTTGGTCTGGCAGGACTGACCGGACTCTTTGTGTTAACGGGGGTACTGGCGGTGATGGCGGCGGCAGCGGTCTGGCGCATGCCGGACCCCCCCCGTGTGACCGACGGGCAGGACCTCGAGGGTCAGGCGGCCCAGGTCGGCTGGCGGAAGCTTGCCCAAGACTCTCAACTCGGCCGACTCAATCTGGGCATCTTCTGCCTGATGGCCATTCAGACGGCGATGTTCGTCGCCATCCCCTCAGCCCTTGACGGCCTGGGTATGCCCCTGGCCGACCATTGGCAGGTCTATCTGCCTCTGCTCGCCCTGGCCTTTGTCTCGATCATTCCCGCAATTTTCTGGGCAGAAAAGTACGGCCGGTTTCGGCCCGTCTTTCTCGGCGCCATTGCATTTCTTGCGCTCGCGATGGCGATCTTCGTCGTCGCAGACAATCACTTTGCGGTCTGGCTTATCGCCATCTGGGCTTTCTTCGCGGGATTCAACCTTCTAGAGGCGCTGCTGCCCTCTTGGGTCTCCCGGGTGGCCCCCCGCAGCGCCCGTGGACTCGCCCTGGGTATTTACAACACCAGCCAGTCTCTGGGCCTCTTCCTGGGGGGGCTGCTCGGGGGTCTCGCCCTGCGGTCGTTTGGTGTCAACGGTATTTTTTTCGTCTGTGCGGCACTTCTGGTCTTTTGGGGCATGATGGCAACCGGGCTTCGCGAGATCGGTCGCCGGGTGGCGCCTGCCCCGTTGATCACCCCGGCTGCTCCCCCAATCGACCGGTAGTCGAGTGGGCTGCTGGGGCGCTAGGCTGACGGGCCCAAACCTAAAGGAGAAACGCGTATGGCATCGGTAAACAAAGTGATCTTGCTTGGCAATCTCGGTCGAGACCCCGAGGTGCGTTATGCCGCTGATGGCGCGGCCATTGCCAATGTGTCGATTGCCACCACATCCCGTTACAAGGACAAGGCCAGCGGAGACATGAAGGAAGACACGGAGTGGCACCGGGTCGTCTTTTTTGGTCGTCTGGCTGAAATCGCCAGCGAGTACCTCAAGAAGGGTCGTCCAGTTTATGTCGAAGGCCGGCTGCGTACCCGCAAATGGCAAGATCAGTCGGGCCAGGAGCGCTACACCACCGAGATCGTCGCAGACCAGATGCAGCTACTCGGGGGCCGTGACGGGGCACCCGCTGGTGGCCCTCCCGATGACGGCGGGTCAATGGCCTCGGCCCCGGGGCAGTCTGCGCCTGCCGCGGCCGGTGGTGGTAAGTCTGCCGGTAAGGCGGGCGGTTTCGATGACCTGGATGACGACATTCCTTTTTAACTGTTAATCGCAGCGGCGCTGCCGCCGATTTTTTACCGACACGGTAGGCTCTAAGCCGCCGACCCCCCGGTGAGGCGCGGCGCAGACCCAAAAGCCCAGAGCGGCCACCCTTGGTCCCTCTGGGCTTTTTTTGCGTCGGTAAAAAGCCTAAAATCACCGGTTTGCCTTATTGACGAACACCGAAGAGGTCTCTATGCCAATTTATGCCTACGCCTGCGGGGCCTGTGGGTTTAAGAAAGACGTGCTTCAGAAGCTGTCCGACGCCCCGCTCACTGACTGTCCGAGCTGCGGGCAGCCGCAATTTTCTAAACAGCTGACTGCCCCAGGGTTTGTTTTAAAGGGTTCTGGCTGGTACGTCACCGACTTTCGTGAGGGGCAGAAAAAACCTGCCGAGAGCACAGCCGGTTCCGGATCCGATGCCGGACCCTCGGGCTCTACGGCGGCCGCCGACGCATCGGCGCCGGCATCTGCTGCCCCGGCTGCGGGGGCGACTTCCGCAGCGCCTGCGGCCAGCAGTCCGGCACCAACGGCTGCCCCATCGGCGGCCACCCCGGCCAAGGCGGCCTAGTGCACAAGCTGCCTCTCGACCGGCGCCTCGGGCCGCAGCGCCGGTGGGACTGGCGCTTATGTGCTCCCCTGGGACTTTTTCTGGCGCATTCCTCCTCTCGGGCTGGTCATGCTTAAGCGGTTTTTTATTGCGGGGCTCCTCATCTGGGTGCCTCTGGCGGTTACCTACTGGGTGATCACGACGGTGGTCACTGCCCTGGATAAGGTCCTGCCGATCGACTTTCAGCCCAAGGCCCTCTTTGGCCTGGAGATCCCGGGATTTGGGGTCTTGGTGGTGGTGCTGGTGGTTTTGCTGACGGGGTTTTTTGCCGCCAATCTCTTGGGAAGACGGCTGGTCGATGCCTGGGAATCGATGCTGTCGCGTATTCCGCTGGTGCGTTCGATTTACTCGTCTGTCAAGCAGGTCAGCGACACCATTCTCGCCCCCAACGGCCAGGCCTTTCGGCAGGCGGTGCTGGTGCAGTATCCCCGACAAGGGGCCTGGACGATCGCCTTTGTCACCGGCAGCCCCAGCCAAGAAATCGCGGCCTTGCTCAGTGAACCTTGTGTCAGCATTTATGTGCCGACTACGCCCAACCCCACCTCGGGGTTCTTTCTCATGGTGCCCAAGTCTGACGTCCTTCCGCTTGCAATCGGGGTGGATGCGGCGTTGAAGTATGTGGTTTCTATGGGCACCGTCCCCCCGGTTCCGCCTGGTGCGGGCCGCTCTTCTAAAACACTCCCCTCACAGTAAGGTCTTTCTATGCGTAGTCATTATTGCGGCCAGTTATCGGCCGACCAGCTCGATCAGGTGGTGACGTTGTGCGGCTGGGTCCATCGTCGTCGCGACCATGGCGGCGTGATCTTTATCGACCTGCGCGACCGCGAGGGTCTGGCCCAGGTGGTCTGTGATCCCGATCGGCCTGACATGTTTTCTACGGCCGAGTCGGTCCGTAACGAATACTGCCTGCGCGTCACCGGTAAAGTACGGCGCCGGCCGGAAGGTACGACCAACACCGCAATCCGTAGCGGTGAGATAGAACTGCTCTGCCACGCGCTCGAGGTACTGAATCCCTCGGTCACACCCCCCTTTCAGCTCGATGATGAGCATCTCTCCGAGACCACGCGCCTGACCCATCGCGTCTTAGATCTGCGGCGTCCAGCGATGCAGAAAAATCTGATGCTGCGCTACAAGGTGGCGATGGCCGTGCGCCGTTATCTAGATGCTCAGGGCTTTATCGATATCGAGACGCCGATGCTCACCAAGTCGACTCCGGAAGGCGCCCGTGACTACTTGGTGCCCTCGCGGGTACACGAGGGGGCCTTCTTTGCCCTGCCGCAGTCCCCGCAACTCTTTAAGCAACTGTTGATGGTTGCGGGCTTTGATCGCTATTACCAGATCACCAAATGCTTTCGGGATGAAGACCTCAGGGCCGACCGTCAGCCCGAGTTCACCCAGATTGACTGTGAGACCTCGTTTCTTACCGAGCAGCAGATTCGTGATCTCTTTGAGACCATGATTCGCTCGGTCTTTGCCGAGTGCCTGCAGGTCCATCTGCCTGATCCATTTCCGGTGATGTCCTATGCCGAGGCCATGGGGCGGTATGGCTCAGACAAGCCCGATCTGCGCGTTGCCCTGGAGTTCACCGAACTCACCGACGCGATGGCCGATGTGGATTTCAAGGTCTTCTCCGACGCGGCCCGTATGGCCAAGGGCCGGGTGGTGGCCTTGCGTGTCCCTGGGGGTGCCGCCCTGTCTCGTAGTGAGATCGATGGCTACACCGAGTTCGTGAAGATCTATGGGGCCAAGGGTCTGGCCTGGATCAAGATCAATGCCCTGGCCCAGGGCCGTGACGGACTGCAGTCGCCGATTGTGAAAAATATTCACGACCAGGCCTTGCAGACGCTCCTGCAGCGCTCTGGCGCCCAAGACGGCGACATCCTCTTCTTCGGCGCGGACCATGCCAAGGTCGTGAACGACGCGCTGGGTGCGCTGCGAGTGAAGATTGGGCACAGCGCCTTCGGCCAGTCGCATGGGCTCTTTACCGCGGGCTGGAAGCCGCTCTGGGTCATTGATTTCCCCATGTTTGAATATGACGATGAGGCGGCGCGATGGACAGCGGTGCACCATCCGTTCACTGCGCCGAAGGATGGCCACGAAGACCTCATGGCCTCAGATCCCGGCGCCTGTCTGGCAAAGGCCTATGACATGGTGCTCAATGGTTGGGAATTGGGCGGCGGCTCGGTGCGTATTCATACCGAGGCCGTGCAGAGCACCGTTTTCCGTGCCTTGAACATTGGCGAGGAAGAGGCCCAGACCAAGTTTGGTTTTCTGCTCGACGCCCTGCGCTATGGCGCACCGCCCCACGGGGGCCTGGCCTTCGGTCTCGACCGGCTCGTCACACTCATGACCGGTGCCGACTCTATCCGCGATGTCATCGCCTTCCCCAAGACGCAGAGGGCCCAGTGCCTGCTCACCCAGGCGCCCTCCTTGGTCGATGATCGGCAGCTACGCGAGTTGCACATTCGCCTGCGTGAGGCGCCCAAGATCGTGGCATGACCGACGAGACGGTCAAGGGCCTGAAGCACTGGCGCGCGCTGGTCTATGGGCCCGTGGCCGTGCTCTATGGCCTGGCAGTGGCCTGGATTGCCGATCCCACCTTGGATGGTCATCGGCTCACCCTCTCCGCGGTCTATGCGGGACTGGCGCTTCTAGCCCATGCCCTCTTTCGACGGTTTGCGCCCACCGTACTCGACGACCCGTCGATCTGGCCTGTCTGGGTGCGGGCTGCCAGCATTGTCTTTGTAAATTTTATTGTGGTGCTCTTGGTTGCCCTCAATCTGGCCAATCAGTGGCTGCCGATGGCGTTTGTGGTGGGTACAACGCTGGGCCTGGCCATGATGGCCTACTGGTTTTCGCAGCGACCCTCCTCGGAGGTTTCGGCGCGTCATGCCGCGATGAGTATTTACACCGCCTGTCTTGCGTTGCCGTTTGCCGGGCTGTATGACTGGCTGCCGGCGGCGGCGATCTGGGCAAGTGTGGCTGCCGTGCCCGCCTGGCATGCACGGCGTATTGCGATGGCCGACGCCGCAGAGACAGCCGCCTCGAGAGAACTCATGACTGCTTCGATTTTTATTTTCGTACTTATCATGCTCACTGGGCTGATGCTGGCAGCCCTTCTGCCTCTGCGGTAGGCAGCACGCATGACGACCTACAAGATTCCACAGTCGGTGTTGGTGGTGATCCACGATCAAGAGGGTCAGGTCTTGTTGCTGGAACGGGCCGACCGTCCTGGCTTTTGGCAGTCGGTGACGGGTAGCCTGGACCAGGAGGACGAGCCTCCCGCTGCCGCCGCGGTACGCGAACTCGCGGAAGAGACCGGCCTTATCGCCCCGCCTGAGGCCTGGTCCGACTGGGCTTTCTCTCAGGTCTATGAAATTTTTCCACACTGGCGTCATCGGTATGCCCCAGGCGTTACCCAGAATACCGAGCATGTGTTTTCTGTCCGTGTGCCTGCGGCATCGCCGGTGCGTCTCTCCCCCCGGGAGCATCTGCGCAGCCAGTGGCTTTCCTGGGCAGCAGCGGCGGAGGCCTGCTTTTCCTGGAGCAATGCCAAGGCCATTCGACTTCTCGCCGAGCGGGAGCGGTTCTAGGCCGCACGCCCTATCGCGCGCCTAAGAGGCGGTCCCTATGGCCAGAGAAGATCTTGTGGTGCTGCGGCCTGAAGGCCTCTATTGCCCCCAGGGGGACTTTTTCATCGACCCCTGGCGGCCAGTGGACCGGGCGGTCCTCACCCATGCCCATGCCGACCATGCCCGCGCGGGCCATCGTCAGGTGCTGTGTTCCGACCGCGGACTGCCGGTCTTTCGTAGTCGCCTCGGTGCAGAGACCGCGCTCCAGGGGCTGTCCTTTGGGGCGCCACTTCGGATCGGTGCGGTGGAGGTCTCTCTGCATCCCGCAAGCCATGTCTTGGGCGCTAGCCAGGTGCGTATTGCCT